>Ga0172381_10000399_pt1 | contig 52082 bp, 47 predicted proteins | sample Leawel6488metaG_FD_119754 | JGI IMG/M metagenome (GOLD analysis project Ga0172381, IMG submission 119754) | Leachate microbial communities from a municipal landfill in Southern Ontario, Canada - Leachate well 64-88 metaG | ecosystem: Engineered > Solid waste > Landfill > Unclassified | place... | reverse complement strand
TAGTTTTTTGCGTTCGTCTTCGGAAAGGGTTACGATGTATTTCGTCATATCCAACTTCCTCATGTGGAATATGAAACTAATGCATCAAATATTTTACGACATTACATTATTGACATGACACTACCAATTATGATACGGTATATTCCTACGATAAACTGGGAGAAGTGAACGATTATTACTTTGGGACCGCAAAAACCGGGTCGTTTGCCAACGTCTTTACCGCCAATTCTTCGGAAACCATAAAAGCGGTCGGATTCTATACGACCGATCTGAATGTTCCCTGTACTATCAGCATTTATAAAAATCCGACCTCGGGACCGGTTGGCGGAACCCCAGTAGTCACAGTCAGTAAGACTCTAACCTACATGGGATACAATACGGTCGTAATTCCCTCTGGTCAGCAGGTTCCTGTGACGAAGGGTGACAAATTCTCAGTTGTTGTTACGGTTACCAACCCGACGAATAAATGGTATGTCCCGATTGAACAGAATCTTGCCAATTATACCAGCGGAATTATCTCACAATCCGGTCAGGGGTATGTGCTTGGAACCGATGGATGGACAGACCTTAAAACACAAGTGACAGTGGATCCCCTTCTCCTTAACAGTCACATTTGTGTAAAGGCGTATACAAGTGGAACGACTCCTTCTGTAACTACAGAAATTGGTGTATTCCGTCCCTCGACGGGCACCTGGTATCTGGATACCAATGTCGATGGAAACGTTGACAAAACAGTTAAGTTAGGCCAGACTGGCGACGTACCCGTAGTCGGGGACTGGAAAGGAACCGGGAAATCCGGGATCGGTGTATTCCGTCCCTCGACCGGGTACTGGTACCTCGATTCCACGAACAGTGTTACTCCCGATATAACGGTAAAGTTCGGCAAGAGTGGCGACATACCCCTGGTGGGTGACTGGAACAAGACCGGTCATAAAGTGATCGGCGTATTCCGTCCCTCGACGGGCACCTGGTATCTGGACTATGACCTCGACGGGAAATTCGACAAACAGGTGCAGTTCGGCAAGAGTGGCGACATACCTGTCGTAGGCAACTGGAGCAGCTCCGTTAACACCGAGATCGGCGTATTCCGTCCATCAACGGGCACCTGGTATCTGGACTATAACCTCGATGGGAAATTCGACAAACAGGTAAAGTTCGGTAAGAGTGGCGACACGCCGGTCGTGGGCGACTGGAACAAGGCCGGTCACTCAGAGATTGGTGTGTTCCGGTCATCGACCGGAACCTGGAACATTAACTATAACTTCGACGGGAAAGTCGACAAACAGGTGCAGTTCGGCAAGAGTGGCGACACGCCCGTCGTGAGCGACTGGAACAAGGCCGGTCAATCAGAGATTGGTGTGTTCCGGCCATCGACCGGATACTGGGACCTTAATTATAACTTCGACGGGAAAGTCGACAAACAGGTAAAGTTCGGCATGAATGGCGACACCGCTGTAGTGCCAGACCTGGGAAAATGGGCTTAACGGTGCCCGGTCAGAATCCCTTTTTTTTGTAGTTTTTAAAAAAAGTATACTCGTGCCCTTACCGTTTCTGTGCGATCATCTCAATTTCGACTTTGGCACCGGCAGGTAAGCCGGCAACCTGCACAGCAGACCGGGCCGGGTAAGTGTCGTTAAAGCAGGAGGCATAGATCCTGTTTATCGTTGCCCAGTCGCTCATGTTTGTAAAATATATCCGGGTCTGGACAACGTCCCCAAAGCCGAGGCCGGATGCATCGAGCACAGCCTCGATATTTTTCATCGCCTGTGTGGTCTGCCCATCAACGCTGCTACCCGTGAGGTTCCCGGTTGCGGGATTGATCCCGATCTGCCCTGACAGGAATACGAAGTTACCGGATTGCACGGCCTGATTATACGGCCCTATCGGTGTGGGCGCATTTTTGGTAACTACTGCCTGTTTTGCGGGATGTACCGGTTGGGGCAGGAGAAGTCCGGCAAGTACAGCGCCGGAAACGATCCCGCAGACAAACACCAGCACGATGATTACACTATTCTTATCAACGGTCATTAGGGTGCTTCCTTTGGTTTTAGTAAAAAAAGCACCTTGTGAATCATATAACTGCCGAAACCGGGGGTCTAAAAAAGGGAGCAACCCCTCCTTTTTGTGATTGTGGGTGGTGCCACATCAGGCTTTGAGGGGGGGACAGGTATCCGCATTTCGGGTAATTTCCGATACCGGAATGATTTTAAAAAAGGGCGAAGCGATCAGTATGCCGCATCATGATCTGCATAGTCGGGTAAGGACTATCAACTGCTTTTTTTTTGATCCGGTTTATAGATGAGAACATAAGGCCTGTGTGCAGGTATCGGCTGCCTTTTTCGTTGATTCCAAAGGTTATTTTGGATCCTGATTTTCCCCAGCAGTTATAAAGTTTTGATAAACCTGTACACCCCTTTTGGCACCGTAATTTCAAACCGGGCACCTTTGCCGGGAGCACCGTTCTCCGTAATCATCATGCCGGTAAGGGATAGTAACTCCCGCGAGAGATACAACCCGAGCCCGGTATTTTTCCCAAAACCCCGCGTAAAGAGATGTTTTTTATCTTCATCCGAAATTCCTGCGCCATCGTCTTCACAGACAATGGTGCATGTATTTTCAGATTCATGAAATGAGAATCGGATCGTGACCATACGGTCACCCCCATAGCGGAGTGCGTTATCGATGAGGTTATAGAAAACTTTCTTTAAGAGGGGGTCGGCAAATAGTTCGAGATCGTCGCAGTTGACGATAACATGAATATCACTCCTCGGGTGATCCGCCACCGCATCCCGTATTACCCTGCTCGTGTTTTGCCACAAGGGGGGGTTCAGACCCATATCCTCAAATTCACTGGTGATGGTGATCTGGCTGTTGATGATATCGACGATTTCCTTCTGTTTGCCGATATATTCTGCCAGTTCTTTTGGATTATCAAGAGAGTCTTTGCAGAGTTCGAGATAGGCCATGAGTGCCATAACCTGGTTCTTGATATCGTGCCGGGTAATACTCGAGATGAGTTTTAACTTTTTATTTGCCTCGTAGAGGACCGTTTCAGCCTGTTTGCGCTCGGTAATATCCGTATAGAAGTTCAGGGTCGCAGGAACCCCGTTCCATGAGATTGTTGCCGATTTTATGTCGATCCATCGGATATCGCCGGATTTTGTGGACAGCCTGATAATGTAGGGTACCGGAATTTTCATTCTTTTTAATTGGAGCTGATGGTTCGTACGGACTTTTTTACGGTCCTCCGGGTGGACAAATCCGGTAATCAAACCTGCGGTCAGCTCTTCTGCAGAATATCCGCTGATCTGAGAAAGTCTAGGATTAAAGAATACGAACTTTAAGTCCTGCACGATCGCTATTGCTTCATTGACATTTTCCAATATGAGATGATATATTTCAGCATCTCTTCCTGGAGCTGTCTCGTGTGTCTGCTTTTTAGCACCAGCAGGTTTTTTCTGTCTCACTACACATCAGTCCGATTCTAATCGGTCACTATGCATTATCTGTGGCATTATTTATATTCAATATAAATACTTATCTTATTGTTTTTAAAATGACAGGATTTATCCGGTCAGAATCCTATTTTCGAGCGAGATGTTGACCGGTTCATTCAGGATGCGGACCACGTTACGGTAGATCGCATTAAAAAAATTACGGGACCGGTATATGTAAAATATTTTCACGGGCCAATATTCCCCTGCCGCAAACAGCCGGGTATCTCCACGTAACCGTATCATCTGTCAGTTTGCCGCCGGGATTTCCGGAGTTTCTGGTCCCGTCCGGTTAAAAAAAGTCGCGGGAAAACCTGTTTGCTGTCCCGACGAGATTGGTATTCCGGTTTACTTTTTGAGGTCTGCGGTTTTTCCCGCCTTAACCTGAGACATTTCCATATCCGCCTTTGCCTTATCCACTTCCACCTTTGCCCGGGCGAGGATATCGTCAAAGGACTTCCGGACATTATCTGTTGTCTCTTTTACGGCATTCTCGATATGCTTCCTTCCCTCATCCGTTGCCACGAGATCGCGGGTGACCTTTGCAAGATCGTCCATCGCGGAGATGACCGATTTGGTGGCGGCGGCAAGGCGGGTATCGATCGGGTTCTCTTCTTTTACAGGAGCTGCAGCGGGGGCTATAACCGGGTCTTCCACCCAGATCCCCTTCTCAAAGTGCCCTTTCTTTTCGGTCATGGTTATCACGTAATCTCAATTTTTATTTTTCTGCCCTGATACTACAAAAGGTTTCCATACGGCCGGGATGGCATGTCCCCATGGTGGCACGACCGGGAAATTTCACGCCGCCTTTTGGACCAGTCTTACCCCGAGATCGTAGGCCTTTTTGCAGTCCTTCGGGAACTGCTCGTCCCGGTGTTTCTTCTTCTCTTCCGGGTCAAAGAGCGTGGAGACATATCCTGAATAATCATCGAACTGGAGCGTATCGGTGACGAATATCGATTCGCATGACCCGAAGATCCGGGCCATCGCCATCTCCGTCAGCTGCGTATTCCGGTCAAAGCCCATCTCCCGCACCATCTCCTCCTTTGCACCGGCCGTGTAGATGAAACCGGTCCGGATCTTCGTCCCAAAGAGTGTCGACCGCTCTTTGTCATAGACCGAGTACTGGAACATCAGCCGTTCGAGGAAGCACCGCGTTTCACCGGTCGTTACCGAATAGTAAATCGGGGAGCCGATCAGGATCGCGTCGGCCGCCTCAATTTTTTTAAAAACCGTCATAAGATCGTCTTTCTGTGCACAGTGCCCGTAGCTCTTCCCGCCGATCCGTTTGCAGGAGAAGCAGCTGATGCAGCCCTTGTAATCGAGATCGTACAGGTGGATGAGTTCGGTATCTGCACCTTTAGTCCCGGCACCTTTACAGGCATGTTCGAGCAGCGTCGCGGTGTTCCACTTTTTCCGGGGGCTCCCGTTGAATGCGAGGAGTTTCATAGGTTTCACAGGATTGTGTCGGGGGGCTTGGGATAAATATTGCGTGCGGCAAATCCGTTCATTGCATCGTCTGCGGCACGTCCGATTGTCCTTCTAAAAATTCAGAGGCCATATATCCATCAGTTTTCCAAAATAAGCCAAAATTGAACTTCATATAATATCTTTCAGAGCCCCATGGAAGCCCTGCAACGGTTTTTTTTACCATTAATAAAAAACACATCCGGGCCTCAAAACTGCCCTTAAAACACTTCTATGAGATCGTTGTATCTCGTCCGTTTCAAAAAATACGGCTGGTTTGGGGTTATTTTAAATCGGGGCCCGATTTGGGCTCCATTTGGTATAGTCAGACACCAATCGGAGGCTGCATTGAACCCGGATTAGAGGGGGGGATCACCTCCCAGCCTAGCAGCTCTTCGCCGTTATTCCCTCACATTCCAGGTAATGTAAACCCCATATCCGCATTGCATCAAATAGCGGGAAAAGGTCTTTACCATAATTGGTCAGGGAATACTCAACACGGGGAGGTACCTCAGGAAACACAACCCTTGAAATGATCTTGAGGTTCTCAAGTTCCCGGAGATGCGTCGTTATGGTCTTCGAGTTCACATGGTGCATCTTTTTCTGGAGATCCGAGAACCGGAGCGTACGATCCTTAAGGTTCCAGATGATGAGAATTTTCCACTTGCTTCCCATGACCTCAATAAATAATTCCACAGGACATTTGGATGTTATTTTTGATTCGGACATAATTCCTCCAATAGTTATTTTTTTGTAACAATGTTACTTTTTTCCTTCTGCATAGTATTTGTAACTATACGGGTAAACTGATGGATGTTAGTAAAGAGGCTACCAATGGCAAAGCAATGTCCGCAATGTGTAAAATGTACCATTCTTCGGTGCAGTTCCCATGAAAAGAATAAAAAAGTGCCGCCATCCTGCCCTACGGAAAAGTACCTGGATTTGGTCAGGGAAACAACAGAAAAATACAAGATCCCTGAAAACCATGCCGTAATCCAGGGGTGGCTTGGTCTGATGAAAAAAGTGCTTGATCCGCAAAAACAAAACGAAAAGTACTCCTGGACAAGAATTCATGAAATTATTGAATACGCTAAGATCCGGGGAATGAAACGGCTGGGCATTGCCACGTGTTATGCGCTGATGCCGGAATCGAAGTTGTTGTCTGACATTCTTGAAAACAATGGGTTTGACGTAGTCTCCGTGTCCTGTCTCTGTGGGGAAGTAAACCCTCAGGATCTCGGCATGCCCGGGGATATATTCTGCAACCCGATATTGCAGGCGGAGATACTCAACCATGAAAAAACGGAGCTGAACCTCATGGTGGGACTTTGTGTCGGGCACGACATTCTCTTCCTGCGACATTGTAAAGCAGAGACAACGCCACTCATTGTAAAAGACCGTGCCCTCGGGCATAACCCTGTGGCCGCTTTGTACCAGAGCCAGGGGTTTTTCCGGGACCGGTTCGCGATGAAAATGAGCATGGACCCGTGATGTATCCGGGAACCGATGGGGAGGGGGAAATGTTTTTTTGCGAAGTGCCGGCTCAGCTTACCGTGAGCATCTCCCGTGCAAATTTTTTTGCATTATCCAGATCTTCTTTGCCGGGCCGGTCCCGGTTAAAGAACATGAATTTACCCGGGCAATGATACCTCCCAAGGACCGTGGCACTCTTCTTTGTTACGGCATCCTCCATTACCGCGATCATCTTCTCTGCCCCCTCGGGTTTCATGGACGTGCCGAACAGGGCGACCCTGCGACCGGCAAAATCATTGTCCGCAACGAATTTTGTCATCTCTTTTCCCGGTAAAGCGCCATAGGTCCCGCTCCCGAGGAACAGTATCTTTGCATCGGCCGGGAGGGGTATCTTGAGGTCTCCCACGCCGACGCCCAGCTCTCCTGCTATGGCGTCTGCCACTTTCCTTGTATTCCCACCTTTTGAATCAACGAATACAGCAATTTCGGTCATATTTCCTGATATATGACGATCCGCATAATAAAGGGTCCTGCATCACCGGGCCGGATGCTAAAGGGGAGTGTCAGGATCCGGAGAAAGAAATCCAGACTTAATTTTCCATATTTTTCCTGTATCCACGAGACACTTCTCCATAGGGCGTCGGCTGATAGGGAACGTGTTTATGCCCGATCCGGGTTAAATATGCCAACATATTTTTGCAAAATGCCAAAAAGTTTATACACAATGCACAGTACATTGTGCATGTGGTCTTATGAAACACCAGACCCTTGTCATGGGCAGCATCCTTGCTGTCTGCGTTGTTGCCATCGTCATCTGCGTTGGCATGGTCAGCGGATATTCGGTATTCAAACCGTTTATCTCCGTTAACCCGGTGAGCGATAAGAATGCAGGCGATGTATTTACTGTTTCCGGTAACACGAACCTTCCTGTGGGAACGAACCTCATGGTACAGATCTATGCGACCTCCTTTGAGAACCATGCGAGCGATACCGGTGAGTTCAGTGGTGCTATGGGCACCGCGGACGTCAGGTCTGGTATAGGCGGGCTCAACACATGGTCAATGGAGCTGAATACCTCGGTATTCGTCCCGATGGAATATCTCGTGAATGTATCGGTCATCACCGGGGATATACGCGAAGGAAGTTCTGCCACGGGCGCTCCGTTTGGTACGACCACGTTTACTGTGCACCCCTCTTTGGTATCCGCTGCATCAGGGCAGTACATTCTGGTCGATCCTATTGCCGGAAAGACGACCGGCGATCTCCTGATAGTCACCGGTTCAACCAACCTGGCCGCAGGAACAAGCCTGATGATTGATACAGGGAATTTCGGGGGAAATACGGTTGTCCTTACAGGCACTGGTGGAATTAACCGGTACTCCATGCCGGTTGATACCTCCACATTAAAACCCGGTATACTGACGGTTAACGTCACCGAAATGACCGGTGATCCGGCAAAAGGGAATTATGCGCCAGGTCCTGTCCTGGGATCGACCACCTTCACCCTTGGTGGTACCTACCTGGGATCGGATACGCCGGTACAGGTAACCCCTGCCGCCAGCGATTATATTGCCGTAAACCCGATAGGTGCCCGGTCGACAGGAGACCAGTTCCTGATTACCGGGACCACCAGCCTTCCCGTAGGCACCAGCCTGATCTGGCAGATCATGCCGGATACGGGAACTGCTCCCATAAGTGTCAACAAGACCGCAATGGGTCTCGGGGGAAGTAACATGGTCGCTAAAGGCAGCGGGGCTTTAAACCGGGTTTCGTTTGCCGCAGACATGAACCAGATGCCTGCAGGAAAATGGGTGGTCCTCGTGGGTGTGATGAAAAGTGGCGACTTCGAGGTGGAGAACCCGATTGCAACCGCGTCCTTTACCCTGAATTAAATGAGGGGCATGCACACCCCAAAACCCCTCTCTTTTTGTGGCAGATTGCGATGGCAGTAACCTCTCTCTGTCGCAAAGGTCACAATGATAAAAGCGGATTGCCCTGACTGTAGTATCAGATCAGGGCAATCCACCTTTCAATGAATGTCAGGAATCCGGCTTAAGACCGGATAAAAGATAAAAGTTTTTGTCTTAATGCACAACATACTTTGCATGGAGCCTCTATGAAAAAGAAATATCTCACGTACGCGGGAATCGTCGCCGCCCTGCTCCTCGTGGGAATGTTTATTGCCATCTGCTTGAGTTCATTCCCCTTCCCGTTCCTGCCACCCTCTGCTGCCATAGATCCTGTCACCAACGCCAGCGTGGACGAGAACAACATGCTGGTCCTCTCCGGGACGACAACGCTTCCCTGGTACGCTAATATGTCTGTCACGATCTCCACCTGTCCCTCACCGGGCAACTGCACCGGTGGGACAAATACCTGGAACGAGGCCACGATCATCCCGGCGGCGGACGGGGGGCGGAACCGCTGGAGGAGCGAATTCGACCTCTCCCTCCTTATCCCGGGAGACTACCAGATCACCGTGGCAACGTATTCGTTTGGCAAAAATTATTCCCTGATACAAGGTGCGCCCATTGCAACCGGGCACTTCACGCTCGGGGATGACACTGCCGGCTCCGGTGCGATCCATAAACGGAGTCCTGCCGTGCAGCCGTATATCCGGATTAATCCCTTAAAGCAGGCAGGAAGCATCCTGATAATTACCGGCATCACCAGCCTTGCGCCGGCCACCCCGCTTGCGTGGGATTTGCACGGGGTGACAAACGCAACGGTCGGCAATTCATCGGATTACCGGGGGACCGTCCTTGTCACCGAAGGGACAGAGGGAGTTAACCGGTGGTCTGTACAGATTGAGAACAGTACTCCTGAACCCGGACCGTACCAGGTTACCCTCACCGGAAATGCGGCCGGGAACATCTCGCCTGCCGGCACGGTTTCTGCCAGTACAACATTTGTTCCCTCAGGTTCTGCCACTTCCGGGAATACAACCACGCTCCTGCCGGTTTCCGCGCACTTTATCGCGATCGATACCCTCCCTGACATTCATACGGAAGGGGTCTATGTCATCACCGGGACCACCAGTATTCCTGCCGGGCAGGATCTGACGATGAATGTCTATCCCGCTGCCTTTGAAACAGGCTCGTATAATTTCTCCGTCGATGCCAGGGATGCCGGCCAGAATACTACCTTATCAGATACCGGGACGTTCTCGGGAGCCTCAGGGGGAACAGTCGTAGTGAATGGGGCCGGTGGGGAAAACCTCTGGGCGTTCAAACTCGAAACTTACAAGTTCAGCCCCGGGGAGTACCTGGTTAATATCAGCAATGACAACTTCGACTGGACTACCCGGACAATGAAGTACGGCGATCTGTTCAGTTCGAGGATTTTTCCCGTTACGGTGAATAACTCATGAAACGCTTCACGTACCTTGCCTGCTCCCTTGCAGTCTCCATTCTCGTGGCAGCGATGATCGGGTGGTCGATAGCAGCCGGGAATTTCCTTGTCCCGGTCATTGCCATCCCGCTCGGGATTATTGTCATTGTAGCCTGCCGGAAGAACGTGAAGGAGGTGATGGGTGACGAGCGGATGAACAAGGTCCGTTCGGTGGCTGCCCTGCGGACGCTTGAGCTCATTGTTATTGCAGGGGCCATTGTTGCCGTCATCCTTTCCTCGTTTGTATTCAGCAGTACGCTGAGTCCGAAAATAACGGGAAGCGTCTTTACAAACGAGAACGGGACCACCACGCTCGTAATGCACCTCTATAAACCCGGAAGTCCGGAGACGCCCGATAACCTGATCCGAACCATTACCATTCAGGATATTCACTCCATGAACGAGATTGAGGCCATGGAATACAGCCAGTTCAGGAACCAGGCATACAAAGAGAACGAACAAAAAGGCCTCGTGGGAATGACTATCGGTGGTGTTCTTGCTGCCCTCCTTGTCACGTATGGTGCTTTTTATTTGTATTATAACAGAAAGTACTAACACCTTAAAAGAACATGAAAAACCGAATCAAAGTACTCCGGGCAGAGAAGGATATGACACAGGAGCAGCTTGCCGAGCTGGTCGGTGTCACCCGGAATACGATCATCTCCATGGAGAAAGGGAAGTATTGCCCGTCGATAAAACTGGGGTTCCGTATCGCAAACGTATTCGGGGTCGGGATAGACGACGTGTTCATGTATGAAGAAGAGGTCGATGGCCCCTCGCAGGATGAGGAGTGATTGCAGGAACACTATCTGTTCTTCTGGTGAATATAATTGTTCCATCCCTCTTTACCCTGGCGGGATTCTCTGACTTTTTACCTCCGGTGTCAGAAATTCTCGGTACGACGTTGGTTTTCTTCTGGCTTTCTGCATGTGTCCCGCTGATTGCTAAAAAATTGAATTACGCGGGGAGTATATGATTAACATGGTCCGGTAACGTCTTTGGGAGCTGATTATTATTCTTCGGTGGGAATTATATCCAGACTCCCGCAGACTTTCAACAATCCCAAACCAAAACCTTTAAAGAAAGCAAAATTTCACTGTTGCCTATGACCGGCGGTGTGATTATGCGAAGACATATGCCTGTCGTTATCTGTGCGATACTGCTGGTCGCGGCTGCATTGCTGATAACGGTTTACCTGTCGGCCGTTTCACAAGCCGACTACAATACCGGCTACGAGATTGGACTGGAAGCCTACACCTACGGTTTGCCACTGCTTGTGACCAACACGACGTTTGAAACCATGACCAGCATCAACGTCTCGAACGGTGCGTTTGGTCCGGTCAACCAGTTCAACAACGTACGCTCCTTAAACAACCCGGATAGCACGGTGGTTGTGGCGCCGAGCCCGACCAGCCTCTCATCGATCGCATGGCTCGATCTGAGCAAAGAGCCCCAAGTCCTCCATGTGCCGGAGGTACGAGACCACTTTTTCGTCTTCTCCTTTATCGACCCCTACACCAACAACATTGCAAACCTCGGCAGCGTCAACCAGACCCCGCCGGGCGATTACGTGATTGCCGGCCCCGGCCAGTATACTGTGCCCATCCCTGCGGGGACCCACCGTATCGATGTCGACTACAACCGCATCTGGATCATAGGGATAACCCAGCTGAAGGGCAGTTACGACGTCGCAAATGTTACCCGCATCCAGGATGGCTACACCCTGACGCCATTGAGCCAGTACGGGACGAATTACCAGCAGAACAATCTGACGAATCCCCATGCGACCCCCCGGATCTATCAGATACCCGGCGGGCTTGCATTCTACGATATGCTCGGACAACAGATTGCGCTGTTTCCACCGCCGGGAGCCGACCAGCCCGAGCTCGCCCGGTTCGCGGAGGTTGGGATCGGGCCCGGGATGGAACCCTCGCATAACGCAAGTCTGAGCAAAGATACCCTCAGGGGGCTAAATGACGCCGTAGCCGCCGGTCCGGTGCAGATCAAGAACGACACCATGGCCCTGTACCTTGAAAGTTTCGACCAGCACAACGGTTATCTCTTGGGAGGCTTCGGGCAGTATGGGACGAACTACCCTCTGCGTGCTGTCATAAGTCAGATTGGCCTGGGTGCAGTTACCTCCGGACAGACGATGTATGCCATGAGCTGGGCAGATTCCGGCAAAAACCCACTCAACGGATCGACCAGGTACGTCCTGCACATGGCGTCTGCTCCTCCGGTGAATCAGACCTGGTCGGTTACCGCCTACACCCTGAACGGGACAATGATCCCCAATCCGATCAACCGGTATGAGATCAGCGATGCGTCGCAGATCACATACAACGCCGATGGCTCGGCGGATCTCTACCTGCAGTCCACGTCGCCTTCGGACCCGGCTCAGGTAAACAACTGGCTGCCGACCGCGAAGGGACAGGGATTCGAGGTTATGTGGCGACTTGACGCTCCTGAAACGGCCGGGATCCCCGGCATTCTCAATGGCACGGGCTGGCAGCCGCCGGCAATCACCGCAGTGCCGTGATTGGGGATAGGGGGTACCCCGACTTGGCCCGGCACAAGGGGGGGAGGGCGACCCCCACTTTGATCGAAAGAAGGGGAGGGGGGTGGGGGGGTACCCCCTCCCCCCCCGGGTTTGCGACCGGGACTTTTTCTGCACGGCTCAAGCCATCGTTTTGCGTGGAGTCTCCGGCGGGGAACCGGGTTTTCCGGCATTTTCCCGGACTGTGGCGGTTCTCATGTCCGGGCGCTGGTGGGGGAGGGGGGTGGGGGGTACCCCCTCCCCCCCTAGTCCGCGAACGGGACTTTTTTTGCATGGTTTGAACCGTTGTTTCGCGGGAGGGGGTTTTGCCGGGAGAGTGGGAGGGGGTTTCGCGGCCGGGCCGGTGAAGATAAGGGGGTGCCAAAAATCCGGATGGGTCTAATGGTATCGCGGGGGCTGTCGCCCCCACACCCCCACGAGCGAGGAGCGCCGCCGCCCCCGACGAGGCGCCCCCGCGGCGGATCAATTACCTGTTCTTTCTAAAACAGGTAATCTGGCCAGTGAGGGCCCGAGCGACTCCGAGCCGAAGCGAGGAGGGGGGTGGAATCATATTGTGTAATGCAAGACGTGCAAACCGCCTTATCGGGTTTTGATTAGACTATTAACCTGTTTGCACAAAAAATAAGGGAGGCTATTTAGGGGGGCTTTAATAACAAAGGATAATTATTTTTTATATGTTTGATTTGTTTCGGGATATTTCTTTACGTAGTTGTTTTTTAGATTGATCCATATTTTTTACCATATGCTCCAATTTAAGAGAAGAAAAAATCTTTTCTGCATCATGATAATATTTATTAGCTAGCTTTTCGTCACCATTTTTCATATGGATGAAATACAATCCATGCAGAATACTTGCCTCTAATCTAGTATCTTTAAGCCTTTTTGCTAATACTAACGATTTTTGAGAATATATAAGGGCATTTTTAAAATCTCCTTTTTCTGCTAAAGTCAAGCCAATTAATCGAAGAGACTTGCATTGTGCTATTACATCATTGGTCTTTTTTGCAATTTTATAAGATTTTTGGAAAAATATTAGCGCTTTATCTTCTAATTCCATCGCTGCATATGCTATGCCCATATTTGCTACTATATACCCCTCACCAGAAATATCGCCAATTTGTTTTGTTATTTCCAAAGAATCATAAAGATATGAATATCCCTGCATTAATTCTCCTATTTCCATACTAATCAATCCTAGATTGTTTAATGCATTTGCTTCTCCCTGAAAATCACCCACTTGTCTTGCAACTTCAAGCCGCATTTCATAATATTCTAATGCTTTTTGTTTGTTTCCAAGGTCTGCATATGCATTCCCTAAATTATTGAGTAATGCACCAGATTCATTTACCCAATCTAGTTCTTGGATTATTTCGTATGCTTGTTGATAATAAGAGATAGCATCTGTTAATTTATTCAACCCTGCATAGCATATTCCCAAGTTGCTCATTATTATCATTTCAAGACGCGCATTTTCATTTTTTTTGCAAAGCTCTAAAGATTTATTGAATAACAAAATAGCACTTTCATTTTCCCCTATCTTATGATGAATAATTGCTTGATTTATTAAGACATATATCTGAGCAGGGGCAGGAAGTTCGGGGAGATTATCAATTAAAGGCTTCAACAGGTTAGAGAATTGCGATATTTCGCCAATTTTCTCAATCTGTTCCAAGTTTGATGCACTTAAATAATCTAGTGCCGATAAATAATTATTATCTTTTATTAAATCCCAATAGGGGGTGCTCAAATCTGCAATCATTTTTTGGCATAGTACATTCCCATTTTTCATTTGCTGAGTTAGCAATAATGCTCGCCAAACTCCATCTTTTTCTGCTATAAGATACGCTGGATTCTCATTGAATGCATGGCAATATTCTAAAAAGTAAGTGCAGTAATTTTTGATATATTTTGTTTTTCGACTATTATTCTTGGTTAATCGTTGTTCTGCGATCTGTTTCAGTAGAGGGTGTAAATAATAACTGTTTGAAATTTGATCAAACTCGACTAGACATCTCTCATATAATTTTGACACTAACCTCATAGTATCTATTTTTGTTGTTGATTTAAACTTTACAATTTGAATTAACAAGTTAGAAGTAAATCCGGATTCTGGACAAATACTTGAAGCTTCAAATAATTCAAGTAATTTGTTTCCCTCAGGTAACGTGACTAATTGATCAATACTAATCTCTAAGGACGCACGAACATTTTTCTTCTCTTTTCCATCGATCTTTAAATCTTCAATTTTATTTTGAATTTGACCAATATATTCTGAGAAACTTAAATCTGGAATTTCTCGAATATGTTGTGCAGCAATTTCTATAGCTAGGGGTAAACCACCGAGAATTTCAATAATTTGAATTGCACAATCAATATCCGCGCTCACCCGATCATTTCCGATGATAAGGGAGAGGAGTTCAATTCCGCCTTGATAGTCCAAACCAGATAACCTGAAAATAGAATTTTCATAATCAGACCCGAGGATCATCTGATTTCTAGAAGTAATAAGTGTAAAACAACCCGATTTTATCAGTTCTTTTTCGTCTTTAACATCATCAATTATTAAAAGAGATTTTTTTCGTTCCTCGAAAAATTTTGAAATATACGTAATTGCTTCTGCATCATCAACAAATGTTTTTAAATGTACATTTGGTGAAATTGCCGCGAATATTTTAGAAGCTTCAATTTTCCATGAACTGTCCTGCAATGAAACCCAATAAATTCCATCGGGATAATAACATTTGTACTTTTTTGCATATGCTTTAGCAAGTTCGGTTTTTCCGATCCCTCCAATTCCTATGATTCCTGTACATGAACTTGGACATCTTTGAATTTTTTCATGTAATTTTTCAAGATCCCCCTCCCTCCCAACAAAAGAACAAACGACATTTTTTGACATATCGGGAATGACTCGGAAAATTTGGGGAGATAATACTATAAACCATTCTCCTGCACCGATACTTCTTAAATATTGAATGGATGTATCCAAAAGTTTCAATTTTATTTGAACAAGTTCTTCAAATTTTAAAGAATCATTTTCATTTGTTTGATTCCAGTACCAAATAATTGTATTATCTTGAATTTCAACAAGGGGGATTTCTTTGCGTATCGATTTTGAAGATTTGCTATTTTTCATTCTAATATAGGGGTCATCGGCTTCATCTGCGATTCGTAATAATGCTACAATTTTTCGTAGATTCAATTTTTTGCTCATAAAACAAGAATCAGGAAAAATATCGGGAATATCATCTAGAGGAACCTCGCTTGAATGCCCATAGCAAACAATTCCAACGGCTTCTGCGATCTTTGGAATTATTCCATTGAATGGTGGAAATGACTCAAATAAATATCGAGAGGGTTCCCTGTTAATGTATTCTTGGCTCCTTTTTTGATGCCCCGATGATTCAATCTGCCCATCCTTGTTGTATCCTATATCGTGCAAATAAACCGCATAAAGAAGAATAAAAATTTCATCTGCAGTAATTCCGGATTCGTTACGTAACCTTTTTGTCAAAGAATTTAAGTAAAGTTCCAACCTTTCAGAATGCTCATAACCGTTTTTTCCAAGAGGTTCAAGCCATTTTTTTGCATGCTTTTTTACTCTCTCGATATGATTATAAAGATCAATTTTTCCACAATGGGGATTTATGTTTACATTTTTTAGAGCACTATGAAGATCAGACATGGAAATCGTTGTATTTTATTTAGTATATGTGTAAATCACGTTCATATTATTTCATTTGTATCTCTATGGGTGTCTATTAAATGCTGCTTTCTGAGGCATCCCGTCCAAATTCACCCCCCCTCATCCCCGCCATGCTACACCTTAGCACACACAATTATATACCCCCAGTGTCAAACAAATGATCATGCAGGAAGGATGCGTCCGCACCCGTGAGGGTTTTTTCCCTCGGGAATGTCTTTATCTCTAAAAGCGAGAGCACCGTCCGCAGCATGAGTACTGTTATTTCTGAAAATGTAAACGCGACAAGCCTTGGCTATCGCGTTTTTGGTTATTTTAGCTTCTTTAGCTACTTCGGTTTCGGGTATTATCCCTGGTACCGGTAAGCCCCTTCGCCGCTGATCATTCATTCATTGGTTCGAAGGGGCGCTGTTGATTGTTGTTGATTGAGAGTTACCGATTCACACATTGTTGATTGTTCAAAAAGGAGTTGCAGAATTATGAGAGGAAAGGAAATTCGTCTGGAAAGAATCATGAACCGCAATACGAAGAAAACGATCATCGTGCCGATGGATCACGGGGTTTCGGACGGTCCGATCCCGGGCCTGATCGATATGGGCCAGACCGTGAACCTGATCGCGGACGGCGGGGCAAATGCGGTGATCGGCCACGTGGGCCTTGCGCTGCACGGCCACCGGCAGGGCGGGAGGGACATCGGCCTTATCCTGCACCTGTCGGCAAGCACGAAACTTGCGCCGGACCCGAACGAGAAGGTGCTCGTGAACTCGGTCACAAACGCGCTGAAGATGGGCGCCGACGCGGTCTCGATGCACGTGAACATCGGCGCCGAGTCCGAGGCAAAGATGCTCTCCGATCTCGGGATGGTCGCGGTCGAGTGCATGGAGTGGGGGATGCCGCTCCTCGCGATGATGTACCCACGCGGGAAGAACATCAAGACCAACAACGATCTCGACCAGGTGAAGCTTGCCGCACGGGTGGCAGCAGAGCTTGGCGCCGATATCGTAAAGACCGTGTACACGGGAGACCCCGAGTCCTTCCGCGAAGTGACAAGGGGCTGCCCGGTGCCGGTCGTGGTCGCCGGAGGTTCAAAGACGGATGACCGCACAACATTGGAATTAATAGAGGGCGCGATGGCGGGCGGTGCGGCCGGGATCTCGATCGGCAGGAACGCCTTCCAGCACCGGACCCCGGACAAGTTTGTGCGGGCAGCGGCATGTATCGTGCACCAGAACAAGAGCGTCGAAGAAGCGCTGAAAGTCCTCAACGGGTAAGGTGGAAATCATGATTGGAAAGGAAATACGGATCGAACGGATAATGGACAGGAACACCGGCAGGGCCGTGATCATCCCGATGGACCACGGTTTCTCCATGGGCCAGATCGACGGCCTCCTGGACATGACAAAGGTCATCACCGATGTGAGCGAAGGTGGGGCAAACGCGATTGTCCTCCACAAGGGCATGGTCAAGCGCGGCCACCGGCGGCACGGCCGGGACATCGGGCTTTTTGTGCACCTCTCGGGCAGCACCTCGCTCAACCCGGACCCGAACGACAAGGTGCTCGTCTGCACCGTGGAGGAGGCAATCGCGCTCGGCGCTGACGGTGTCTCCATCCACATCAACCTCGGGGCCCCGAACGAGTCAAAGATGCTTGAGACCGGCGCAAAGATCGTCCGGGACTGCAACCGCTGGGGCATGCCGCTCCTCGTTATGATCTACCCGAGGGGAAAGGGCATCGACCCGGCCTCGCCCCAGACCATCGGCCAGTGCGTGAGGGTCGCTGAAGAGCTCGGCGCTGACATGATCAAGACCAGTTACCCGGGCAACGCCGAAGCCTTTGCCCGGATCACGAAAGCCTGCTCGGTGCCGGTCTTTGTCGCCGGCGGCGAGAAGATCAGCGACCTCGAATCGCTCGAACTGATCCGGGATTCGGTCGCGGCAGGCGGGGCCGGTGTCTGCATGGGAAGGAACGCCTTCCAGAGAAACGACACCCGGGCGTTCGTCCACGCCCTCTGCCGGGTCGTGCACAACAAGGTTGACCCGAAGAAGGCGCTGGAGCAGCCTCAATGAAACAGTTCTGGGTAGACTGCCGCCCGTGGAACAAGGATGTCGCGACGACCGCAATCGAGAGCGGTGCGGACGTGATCGTGGCAGACAGGGCCGATGACGTAAAACGGCTCGGGCGGATCGCGACGGTTGCACCGGACGGCGACCTTAAGCCCGGAACCGATGTCGCCGAGTGCAGCATCACGGATAAGGCAAGCGAGAACGATGCGGCGGTAAAAGGAAAGAACCGGATCGTGGTCGTCACCACCAGCGACTGGACGGTCATCCCGCTCGAAAACCTCGTCGCCCAGTCCGATAAGATTGTCGCGGCGGTAAAGGATGTGCGCGAGGCCGAACTCGCGCTCCACGTCCTTGAGAAAGGCGTGTACGGTATTCTCTTAAAAACCACCGACCCGTCCGTAGTAAAAGCCGTTGCGGCGCTCATCAAGAACGCGACAGGCACAGTCAGCCTCATCCCGTTCACGGTGACGAAGATCCAGCCCGTCGGGATGGGCGACCGGGTCTGCGTGGACACCTGCTCGATGCTTGTCGATGGCGACGGTATGCTGATGGGAAATACCTCGTCTGCCATGCTCCTTGTCCATGCCGAGACACTGGAGAACCCCTATGTCGCGCCCCGACCGTTCCGGGTGAACGCCGGCGCGGTGCACGCGTACATCCTCCTCCCGGACGGGAAGACCGCGTATCTCTCTGACCTCTCCATCGGGGGACAGGTGCTCGTGTCCGACGCAAAAGGTGCGGCCCGGTCCGCGATTGTGGGCAGAACCAAGATCGAGCGCCGGCCCCTGCTGCTCGTGGAAGCGATCGCAGGACAGGGCGGCGCAAAGGCAAGCCTCATCCTCCAGAACGCGGAGACAATACGGCTTGTCACCCCCGACGGGAACGCGATCTCGGTCGTGAACCTCGCGGCGGGAGATACGATTCTCGGTTGTGCGCTCGAAAGCGGCAGGCATTTTGGCATGCCGGTCAAAGAGACGATACGCGAGAAGTGAGCATGAAGGCAGGAATCATCGGCGGAACCGGGAGGATGGGCCAGCTCTTTCGCCCCGTCTTTGAGCGGGCCGGCTACGAGACCCTTGTCTCGGGCCGCTCGACCGCGCTCACGAATGTGCAGCTCGCAGAGACCTGCGACATCGTGGTAGTCTCGGTCCCGATCCGGGACACGGTCCGGGTCATCGGGGAGATCGCGCCCGTTATGCGGGACGACCAGCTCCTCTGCGACTTCACCTCGCTCAAGGTCGCACCGGTCGCTGCCATGCTCCGGTCAAAGGCGCAGGTGATCGGGCTCCACCCGATGTTCGGGCCGACCGTATCGTCGATTGCAGGCCAGACGATCGTGGTCTGCCCCGCCCGCTCGACCGATGCAGCGCTCGATTACCTGGCAGGGATCTTCACCCGTGAAGGCGCGGTCTGCACGCTCGCGACCCCCGAGCAGCACGACCGGATGATGGCCGTCGTCCAGGGGCTCACGCACTTTGTCACGATCTGCATGGCCGATACCCTGCGGAGGATGAACACCGACATCAGGGCGACCGAAGCGTACATGAGCCCGGTCTACCAGATCGAACTGGGCCTTGTCGGCCGCCTCCTCTCGCAGGACCCGGCGCTCTATGCCGACATCCTCGAACAGAACCCGTTTGTCCCCGAAGTCCTTGCCGCCTGCCGGTCAGCGGTCGGCGACCTTGAGACAATCGTAAAAACAGGCGACCCGGATGCATTCGCGGAATTCTTTATGCAGGACACCCGACACCTCGGCGAGTACTGCAAGCGTGGGCAGGACTTAACCGATGCCCTGATCGAGTGCATGGTGAAGAAATGACGGTCATCACGCTCGGCCCCGAAGGGACATTCTCTCATGAACTCGCCCTCAAACTCGGGAACGGCCCGGTCGTCCTCGAACCGACCATCCACAGCATCTTTGCCGCAGTCGCGGCGGGAGAGGGAGACGGGATTGTCCCGATCGAGAACTCCGAGGCCGGGGGAGTGGGCGAGACCCTTGACGGGCTCACCCAGTACTCCCTCTCGATCACCGCGGAGATGTACATGCCGATCCACCACAACCTCGCCTCGCTCGTGCCGCTCGACAAAATCCGGGTGATCTACGCCCACCCGCAGACCCACGAGCAGTGCAGCGGGTGCATCGAGGACTGGAAAGTCCCGGTGATCCACACGAGCAGCAATGCGTCGAGCGCGCTCGAAGCGAGAAAAACCCCGAATGCCGGGGCGATCCTCTCGGTTTCGGCAGCCGCGATCTACCGGCTGCCCATCATCGCAGAACACGTCGAGAACAACCCGGAGAACACGACCCGGTTCGTGAGAATCTCAAAAACCCCGAACCCCACATGCCGGGCCGGCAAGTGCAGCATCCTGATCGACCCGGACACCGACCGGGCCGGGCTGCTCTACGATCTCCTCGGGGTCTTTGCCCGGCGGGGGATCAACCTTTCCCGGATCGAGTCGAGGCCGTCGAAACGGGGCATGGGAAAATACGTATTCTTCCTCGATTATGCTGTCAGCGGGTGCACGGACGAAGCACTCCGCGAACTGGAGGGGATAACAACAATCCGCAAACTGGGATGCTACCCGAAAACAGAGGTGCCCGCATGAAAGTCACCCTCCCCCAGCGGCGCGGCGTCGATCTCACTGTTGCCGCCCCGCCGTCAAAGAGTTACACGCACCGGGCTCTCATCGCCGCCGCGCTTGCCCGGGGTACGAGCATGATCGTCCACCCGCTTATCGCAGACGACACGAACCTCACGATGGCCGCCCTCAGGAAACTCGGTGTCCCTGTTGAGGCTGAGCCCCACAGCGTGACCATCGAAGGCTGCGACGGCGCATTTTCCTGTCCGCCGGGCACGGTGCTCGACCTTGATAATTCCGGCACTTCCCTGCGACTGCTCGCCTCGGCCGCCATGCTTGCCGATCACCCGGTCACCCTTACCGGCAGCGCACGGATGCAGGAGCGGCCCCTCGGGCCCCTTGCCGATGCGCTGGTCGCGCTCGGGGGACGGGTCTCGTTTGAAAAGAAAACGGGGTTCCCCCCTATAACCGTCCGGGGCCCGCTTGCCGGCGGCAGCGCCACGATCGACGGGTCAGCGAGCAGCCAGTTCGCCTCCTCGATCCTGATGGCCGCACCCTGGGCAGAGCACGAGGTTGCGCTCTCGATCACGGGCACGCCCGCATCGCAGTCCTACCTTGACATCACGGCCGGCGTCATGACCGATTTCGGTGCCGTGATCCGGCGTGAAGGGTACCGGAGGTTCGAGGTCAGCAACAAGGATTATTACACCGGCCATACGTATGTCATCGAAGGGGACTACTCGTCGGCCTCGTACTTCTTTGCCCTTGCCGCGATCTGCGGAGGTAACGTGACCGTGACCGGCCTCAACCCGGAATCCATGCAGGGCGACCGGCTCTTCCTTACTGCACTCCGGAAGATGGGCTGCCATGTCACCTCTGGTCATAACGGTGTCACGGTCGAACACGAAGGCCCCCTTACCGGGATCACCATCGACATGTCCTCGGCACCCGACACCGTCCAGACGCTCTGCATGGTAGCGGCAGTCGCAAAGACCCCGACCGTGATCACCGGTATCAGCCACCTGAAGTATAAGGAGAGCGACCGCATCACAGTCACGGCTGAACGCTTAAAGCAGCTCGGCGCAGCCGTAAACACCGATGATGACCGGATCATCATCCGGCCCGCTCCCCTCCACGGGGGCACCATCGACCCGGCAAACGACCACCGGACCGCGATGAGCTTTGCCGTCCTCGGCTTTGGAATCGGAGGGGTCTCGATCACCGGTGCGGAGTGCGTGAACAAGTCCTATCCCGGTTTCTGGGATGCACTCGCGGAAGTGATGGAATGAAGCGAATCGTATTTTTCGGCTATCGCGGGACCGGCAAAACGGCAATCGGCACCATTTTCGCACGCGGCTTAAACGTGCCGTTTCTTGACACCGATGCCCTCATCGAACAGAAAAGCGGCCGCACGATTCCTGTGATCTTCAGGACTGACGGAGAGGAGAAGTTCCGGGCGCTTGAGAGAGACGTAATCGCTGCTCTTCCCCCCCGGGACGTCGTTGTGGGCACCGGGGGAGGTGCGGTGATCGACCCGAAAAACATGGAGCACCTCCGGGCCGGAAGTATCTGCGTTCTCCTGAAATCCGATCTTGCAACGATCGAGCGCCGGCTCGCCCGTGCCCCCCGGCCACCGCTTACAAACCTGCCCCTCAAAGAGGAGATCGCACAGGTGATTGAACGACGAAGACGGCAGTACGCTGCCTCGGCCGATTTCTGGGTGGATACAAGCGGTACATCGCCACAAGAGGCCGCAGACCGTATATCTTTCCTCCTCAAAAACGGTTCGGTTGCACCTTTGGAGAGGGAAGCAGCGTTGCAGTGGTTTGCCGACGGACGTGTCCCGGCTGAGGGGCTAATCCCCCTCAAAAACATCCTTACCGGCCCGGACCGGGACGTGCAGACCCGGATCCTCGGCATCGCCGGCTGGCCGGCAGCCCACAGCCGGAGCCCGTTCCTCTTTAACCGGCTCTTCGTGAAGTACGGCCTCAACTGCCATTACACGTGGTTTGAGGATTCCTCTGTCGAGACCATCATGCAGGTCGCCCGCGACATCGATGCAAAAGGGCTCTCGGTCACCATCCCGTTCAAACGGGACGTGATGGCCTGCCTCGATAATATCGATGACGCGGCGCAGCAGATCGGTGCGGTAAACACGGTGGTCTTTGCCTGCGGGTCGGCATACGGGTACAACACGGACTGGCTGGGCATACAAAAACCTCTTGCCGGCTGCAAGGGCGCCCGTGCGGTGCTGCTTGGTGCAGGAGGAGTCGCGGCGGCAGCAGCCTACGCGCTCACGGACCTGGACATGGAGGTCACGGTCTTAAACCGGACGCAACAGAAAGCACAGGCACTTGCGGAACGGTTCGGCTGCCGGTGGAAAGCGTGGGACGCCTTTGACGGGATCAATCCTGATCTTGTCGTAAACGCGACATCGATTGGCATGCAGCCGGATACCAAAAGCCCGTTGCGGGACGATCAACTCAAAAAGGAGATGACCGTATTTGATCTTGTGTACACACCTCCGGTCACCCCCCTCGTTGCGGCCGCCCAAAAAGCCGGCTGCGCAACTATCAGCGGTACCGGGGTCTTTATCCACCAGGCACGGGAGCAGTTCCGGCTCTTCTTCGGGATCGATGTCCCCGATACGGTAATAAGGGAGATACTGGCATGAACACCTTTGGCAGAAACTTTGCAGTCACCACATTTGGCGAGAGCCATGGCCCGGCTGTCGGCGCTGTTATCGACGGGTGCCCGGCGCGGCTTGAAATATCAGAAGCGGATATCCAGCCGCTGCTCGACCGGCGCCGGCCGGGTGCATCCCCTCTTGCATCAGCACGGAGCGAAACCGACACGGTAGAGATCCTGTCCGGTGTATTTGAGGGAAAGACAACCGGCGCACCTGTTGCGCTGCTCGTAAGAAACCGGGACATGCATTCCGAAGACTATGAGGCACTCAGGGAAAAGTTCCGGCCCGGCCACGCAGATTTCACGTACCAGGAGAAGTACGGGTGCCGGGACCACCGGGGCGGTGGCCGAAGCTCAGGCAGGGAGACGGTCGGCCGGGTCGCAGCCGGGGCCGTGGCGCTGAAGTACCTTGCGACAAAAGGGATTGCCGTCACCGGAAAAATCCTCGAAGTGCACGGCAAAACCTCCCAAAAGGAGATCGAGCAGGAGATCCTCGCAGCAAAAAAAGCGGGAGACTCCGTGGGTGGCATTGCGGAGATCACCGCCACCGGCTGCCCCGCCGGCCTTGGCGACCCGGTCTTCGGGAAACTTGACGCGGCCATCGCCGGCGCCATGATGGGGATTGGTGCGGTCAAGGGAGTGGAGATCGGCGACGGGTTTCTTGTTGCAGGGAAATTCGGGAGCGAGAACAACGACCCGATGACGGCAACCGGGTTCTCTAGCAACCACGCGGGCGGGATCCTCGGCGGGATCTCGAGCGGGCAGGAGATCGTTGTCCGCATCGCGGTAAAACCGACGCCGTCGATTGCAAAAGTCCAGCAGACCCGGGACATTCATGGGAATGGTGTGACAATCACGGTCGGGGGCCGGCATGACCCCTGTATCGTGCCCCGGATCATCCCGGTCGCAGAAGCGATGCTGGCACTCGTGCTCATCGACGCGGTGCTGGAACAGGGGAAATACCGGTAATCTTTTTTTCGTGGTGCTGCCACCCCGGCGTAGTAAAAGAAGAATTAATCTGGTACTGTTCTAAAAAAGTACTGTCATGAAACGGTCGCTCACGGTTATCTTCGTACTCGCCGTCTGTCTGTCAGCCTTCTTCATTGCTACGGGTTGCACCAGCCGATCCAGTTCCGCCACCTCTGTTCAGACTTCACCGGCAACCCAGTCTCCCGCTCTGCAGACACCTTTGGCAACCCTCGCCTATTCCGCCACCCCCGGCCCGGTTCAGACCGTGCCTGACTATGAATCGATCAGCGTGACCGTTCAGCGCAACACGATCACGGAGAATCCGACGATTATCACCACGTTCAATGGCGGCATGGGCCTTGGCATGACCCAGCGTATGGACGTCACGGTCATCCGGTCGGACGGGATAGTTGAGACCGGTTACCGGGACAACCCCGCAGTGGGAGCGAGCGTAACGCTGATGGGCACAACCGCGACTGACCGGGTCATCGTTGTAGTCACGATGACATCAGGAGACCAGTACACGATCATCGACAAGTATTATCCCTTCCCGGGTAGCGGGAACACCGGGTAGGTCGGGAGATATTTTCCGCCCGGCCCCGTCATCACGAGCGAGACCCGGACCTCTCTTCCTGCATGGCATTTTTTTATCGAAAAGAAAGGAAACCCGGCCGGCCATTGCCGGATCCCTCACACCGGTTCTTCATACGGGTGAAAAACCGGCACGATACGGGCTATTTTATCCGGCGCACCGATCACAATTACCTCGTCCCCGGGTTCGAGCAGGCTGTCCCCGTCGGGGTTCGCCATAATCTCACCGTTTCTCCGGATGGCAAGAACCGAGATCCCGTACTCCCTGCGCATGTTCAGGCAGAGGAGGCTCTTTTTTGCGACCGGGGAGTTGGGGAATACCGCAAGACATGCAATATCGCTGTCCGGGAGGTTGACCTTGAGATCCGTGAGTTCCACACCGGATTCTGGCGGGCTCCTGAACATCTGGTACGTCCCGGCCCTGACTTCCCGGACAAACCCGTCAATCGTCGATCTGGGGACAAGGTATTTTTTCAGGACTCTGGTGAAGATCTCGATGGATGTCTCAAACTCCTCCGGGATCACCTCGTTAGCCCCCAACGCCTCCAGTGTTTTTACCTCGGTCATGAACCGGGTACGGACGATAATATACAGGTGCGGGTTCATCTGCCGGGCAAGTTGTGTTATGACCCGGGTGGAAGGCGGGTCGTTTATGACGATCACAAGGATCCGGGCTTTCCCGATCTCAGCGTTAGAGAGGATCGATTCGCTGGTTGCATCGCCAAAGAAGATCGGCTCGCCTTTTTTGCGTTCTTTTGCCACGGTATCGGGGTTGAGATCGATAATCCGGTACGCAATTCCTCCCGCTTTTGCCGCCCGGGCAAGGTTCCTGCCATTGAGCCCGTATCCGATAATAACCAGGTGATCCTGCACAGGTGGCGCTGCGGCACGTTCTCTCTCCTCTGATTTTGTCACGCCATTGAGCCGGGCCATGGAGGGCTGGTTACAACAGAAGTCCGCTACTTTTGGTCCCGCGGAGATCATAATCGGGGTAAGTGACATGGTAATTACCGTCACGGCAAGGAAGATCTGTTCTTCGGTCTGGGAAAAAAGCCCGTAACTGGTCCCGGGAATCGAGATCACAAACGCGAACTCCCCAATGTTGCAAAGTGCAAGACCCGCAAGAATCGAGGTACGCAGAGAGTGGCCGATCGCAAGCGTCGCCCCGCCCGCGATAACCGCCTTGAGCACGAGAACGCCAATCAAAAGCGCTACAATCAGCACCGGATCACGGATGATAAACCAGAGATTGATGAGCATCCCGATCGAGATAAAAAAGAAACTGGTAAAAATTTCCTTAAACGGGAGAATGCTTGCAAAAGCCTGGTGGAAGTACTCGGACTCCGATAACGTAATTCCGGCAAGAAACGCCCCCAGCGCGACCGAGAGACCGATGCTTGAGGTAATGTAGGTTATCACAAAGCAGATCAGGATAATGCTTAAGAGGAATATCTCGGGGTTTCGCGTGCCGGTGATCCGCGTCATGACCCGGGGAATCAGGTACACGGAAACCGCAAATACGAACACAAGAAGGGCTACCAGGGTAACTCCCATGCTCACAAGTGATCCGGTAATATCTGTTGCTTCTCCGGCAAGGAGGGGAAGCGCTATCAGCATCGGGACGGTGATAATATCCTGGTAGAGCGAAATCCCAATGGTCGCCCGGGCCTGGGGGCTGTCCATCTCTGCCCGGTCCTGGTAGATCTTAAGGGTGATGACCGTACTGCTGTGGCAGATAAGGAATCCAAGGAAAATCCCCTGGTTGAGCGGCACACCGAAAAAATACGTGATCGCAAGTGTTGCTGCAATCGTCCCCAGAACCTGGATTGTTCCGCCGACAACAACGATCTTTCTCATATCGTACAAAGTACGAAACGAGAACTGCATGCCGATGGTAAAGAGCAGGAAGATGATCCCGATATCTGCAAGGGCATCGACAATTGCAACGTCCTTGATTAACCCCAGGCCATAGGGACCGATCACGATACCGGTAACAATAAACCCGACAATGCCGGGGATCTTCACCCGGTTGCCTATCGCGATGATGAGGATAGCCGCGGCAAAGATGATGATAATGTCAAGCAGATATCCGGTGATCATGGTGACAGCCTTTTTTTAGAGATCAATTTTTTTTGGTCTGCAGGAGAATGTCGTGTAATACTACTTGGAACACGTTAAGGACCGGTTTTTTGTTATTGGACGCGGGAGTACCTGTAACGCAGGGAAAGTCAGGGGGGATTAACACTCCCGACCCCGATGTGGGGCATTATGCCACAAAGGCGACCTGAACTATTATTACCCTGAAAACCCCGGCAGGAAAAACCTCACACGGTTCGGGTGTGTTTTTTCCAACCCGTGACGAGGTATATCCCCCATTATAACGGACGATGCTCTGCCAGGTCTTATCTTTACTTTTTTTCGAGCCGATTAAAAGTTTTCTAAGGGTTATGCCGTATTATGCCAGCAGTTTTGCGAGAGTCACGAACTCTTCAACCGAGTACTGCCCGGCTGCTGTCGGCACACCGGTGTGGCAGAACACAAACTCCGAGCCAAAGAGCGGGAGGATCGCCCGGGCATACCGGAACCGGGCTCCCATGACCCCGGTGCAGATCGGTTTTTTTGCCGCACGGGTAAATGCGACGAGGTCAATGAGGTCGTCTTCGTTATCGGGAGTGACAATAATTTTTGGGATGTCCCCGTACGCCCGGAGTTCCTGTTCCAGCACAAAAAGGACAGGGAGCGGCATCATCTGCGCAGAATGGTGCGAGGCAATGATCGTTTTTCCCGCTTCTTTTACCGGACCTGCCTGCTTTGCAAACTGCTGCTCGACATCAACGTAGTCCACAAGAGGGATGACCGGTGCGATCTTTTTTGCCCACTCCTCCGGGCTCCCGAAGTACCGACCGCCTTCCTGTGCGGAGCGGAACGTAGCGATGACCGGAAGGGAACTTGACGTTTTGCACTGTTGCACTATCTCCACCGGATCGCCATCCATCAGGTCAAAGCGGAGCTCGATAATACCGGCACCCTGTTCCTGTGCGGGAGCAGCCTGTGCGGGATCGGTCAGCGAAGCAACGATCTGCATGTACCTGACGTTTGGCCGCGAGGCCACAAAAAGATGCGCCCACAGGGAAATCATGTGACCGGGATTTTTTTTTAGAGGATACCGGTTTATCCCCTTCCGGGTAGAAGATATCCCCGGATATGGAACGTGCGGCAGTTCTTGCAGCGCTCTCGCTTGTATGCGGGGCGCTTGGGGTGTGTGTTTTTCTTGCACTCGTCCTGCCGATTGTTTCTGCATACCTGCTCGGTCTGTCCCTTATCTGTGTCTTTGCCCTGATCGCAAGTGCGTTTTTGATTGAGTACGGGGCGGTGCCGGTAGGGATCGGCCTTGGCCTCCCGCCCCTGTATGTTCTCTGTGCGGTCATCTGCATCGAGGCCGGGATCTTCCTTGGGATCTATGGCATTATTGATACCTTTGGGCAGACTTCAAAACGGGTCGCAGGGTTCCTTGAAAAAACAAAAACAATCGCGGGCCGTTCAAAAATGTTTGGCCGGTACGGCATCCTCGGCCTTTTCCCCTGCGAGATCCTTTTAGGTGTGTATGTCTGTGCGCCGGTTTCCCGGCTGTTCGGCTGGCAGAAGGGCAGGTCGTTTGCGATCACCATGGCGGGCTACTGCATCGCTGCCACCATGACGACCCTTGCCACCCTCGGCCTGATCCGGTTCTTCTTTACTTGAAAAAAAAACGGAGTGATTATGTCCAGAAATGCAATGTCCTTTCCGCAAAGAAAAATTCCCGAACTGCTTGCTCCCGCCGGGTCAATGGAATCGTTCAGGGCCGCTGTCGCTGCCGGGGCCGATGCGGTCTACCTGAGCGGGAAACACTTTGGCGCACGGAAGTTCGCGCAGAATTTTTCTGAGGGTGAGATCGCGGAGGCCATCGCTTACGCCCACGCCCGGGGCGTGCGGGTGTATGTGACGGTAAATACCCTGATCCACGACCGGGAACTTCCCGGGGTCGCGGAGTACCTCGTCCGGCTGTACGCGATGGGAGTCGACGCGGTGCTCGTGCAGGACCCCGGCGTGGCGGCAGTTGCACGGGAGATCGTGCCCGGCCTTGTTCTCCACGCTTCGACACAGCTCACGATCCATAACGCGGATGGGGTGCGATGGGCACACACGCTGGGATTCTCCCGGGTGGTGCTCGCCCGTGAACTTCCCTTATCCGAGATCGAGCAGATCGCCCGTGAGACCGGAGAGACAGGAGTCGGTCTTGAAGTTTTTGCGCATGGGGCTCTCTGCTATAGTTACTCGGGCCAGTGCCTGCTGTCGTCCGTGATCGGCGGCCGGAGCGGGAACCGGGGGATGTGCGCCCAGCCGTGCCGGAAAAAATATTCGCTTGTTGCTGCCGATGGGGACAAATACGGCCGGCCAACCGGGCAGCACGATATGGATATACAGGAACAGTATCTCCTTTCGCCAAAAGATCTGTGCACGTACCGCGAGATTCCCCGGCTCGTGAACTCTCCTGTCATATCGTTAAAAATCGAGGGCCGTATGAAATCCCCGGAGTACGTGGCCATTGTCGTCTCCACGTACCGGCGTGCGCTCGATGCAGCAGCGGCAGGCACCTTTGTACCGGACAAAGCCGTGGAGCGTGACCTGATGCTCGCGTTTAACCGGGAATTTACCCGGGGCTACCTTTTCGGTGACAGGAACGAGAAACTCATGGGACGGGACCGGCCGGATAACCGGGGACTGCGCATCGGAACGGTTACCCGGTACGATCGTTCGAATGGTACCGTAACCATAAGCCCCGGCCAGTCGGTTGTCCTGCATCCCGGGGACGGGCTCCTCTTTTTCCTCCAGAATCATCCGGCAGCCGCGTGGGGATATGCCATCAACAGCGAACCCGATGTGCAAACGGAGGGGATAGTAATTGAGGTCCCGCGTCCGGTGCTGGAAGGCGCCCAGGTATTCCTTACTTTTTCACAGGAACTTGCCGGGCGCGCCCGGCAGATCGGGGCACAGGCCCCGTCAGACCTGCGCCATCCGGTGCCGGTCGACATGGTCGTCTCGGTCGCAGATGACGGCCTCCTGACCATTGCGGGTACGATCCATCCCCCGGGGAAAGAACCGGTTGCCGTGGAAAACACCTCCGATCTCCATCTTGTTCCCGCCCGGTCCCGGCCACTCTTAAAAGAACAGCTTGCCGCACAACTCGCAAAGACCGGGGGAACGCCGTTTGTTATCGCGGATCTGGAGATCGCTTATGACGGCACCCAGTTTACCCCGGTAAGCGAGATTAACCGGGTGAGACGGGAATTTTTCGCCCGCGCCGGGGAGATCCTTGTCACCGCATCCCGGCCCCGGCCGGAAGAGGTGAATGCTGCAGAACAGCGTCTCGGCCGGTTCATCGCGAACTACCCGGCACCCGCATCTCACGTAACCCCAACCCCACAAACGATCCCTCTCAGGCACATGAGCATCTGCCTGTTCGCGGACAGTTATGAAGCCGTCGAAGCCGGTATCCGGGCCGGGGCAGAAACAATCTGTTTAGAACCCTGTGGGTTCCCGTACCCGGCAGGAAATGATGCAGAGATGGAAAAGGCCCGGGTGGAGGTCGTGATCCGCTCCGCACTTGAAACCTGCCGGAAGCATAATTCACGTCTCATCTGGAAACTGCCCCGGATCACCCGGCAGGCTGAGATTGATGCGATCCGTTTACTCCTGCCCCGGCTGCACGTGGCAGGCCTCAAGGAGTGTATGGTTGAAAACCCGGGAACCGCCTTTGCTGTGGCGGCGGCTGCACCGGGGCTTGCCCTTGCAGGCTCTTGTGCGCTCAACGTTTTTAATGCAGAGACCGTCCGGGTTTTTACCCGGCTGCCGTTTGGAATGCTCCTCGTCTCCCCGGAATTAACCGGGAGTGAGATTTCAGAACTTGTCCGTGCAGCACGACTGCAGGGAAGCAGGCCGGAACTCGCCGTGTTTGTGCAGGGGAATATTGAGACGATGGTAACCGAGGACTGCCTGCGTGCGGTGATAAACCGGTGCCGGCGCACTTCTGGATCCTGTAAAAATAACCGCTGGCTTGGGATCCGGGACGAGACCGGGCATCTGCTCCCGGTCAGGATTGATAGTGCCTGCCGGAGTCATATTTTCAACGCGGCCGAGACCTGCCTTGTCGATGCGGTGCCGGAACTGGTGCAGAGCGGGGTCGATACGATCATGATCGATGCCCGGGGGCGGCCCGCAGATTATGCCCGTGAGATGGTCAGGGTATACCGCGATGCGATCGCGCTTGCCAAACAAAAACCCGGTGTCCAGGCCCGTGATTTTGAAGGATTAAAAGGACGGGTAAAAGCGATCGCACTGGGAGGCATTACCGCCGGCCACTACTCGCGGGGATTAAAAGAAGAATAGGGTAATCCTGCCGAGAGGCACTCGTATGGAGCGAAAGGTTGAATGGAACAGGCGTGCAACACCACAAGCACGAGGAATGATGTAAGATGCCGTCACCCCTGATCCTGGTAAATCTCAAGACGTACAAAGAAGGCACGGGCAACCGCGCCCACCAGATTGCCACCGCTGCACAACTGGTCGCCCGCGAGAGCGGTGTTACTATTGGTATCGCGCCCGGCTATATCGACATCCACCCTGTCAGCCACCATTTCGCGATTCCGGTCTATGCCCAGCATGTGGACGGATATGAACCCGGCGCTCACACCGGCCATATCACGGCCGATGCACTCAAGGCAGCCGGAGCGGCCGGGTCGCTTGTCAACCACTCGGAGAGGCGCCTGACTCTTGCGGAGATCGAATTATCGGTACGGGCGCTCCAGGCCCATAACCTCTCTGCGGTGATCTGTTCCAATAACGAGGTCACGAGTGCCGGCGCCGCTGCACTTGGCCCGGAGTACGTGGCCATCGAACCACCGGAACTTATCGGGAGCGGTGTCTCGGTCTCAAAGGCAAACCCCGAGATCATAAAGCGGTCGGTCGCAGCGGTCCACGCGGTGAACCCGAAGGTAAAGGTCCTCACCGGAGCAGGCATTCAGTGCGGTGAATGCGTGAAGATTGCGGTCGATCTCGGGACTGACGGGGTGCTCCTTGCCTCAAGCGTGGTAAAAGCTGCAGATCCGGCCGTTGTGCTCCGGGATCTTGTCTCAAAACTTTAAAAAAAACCAAAAAAAAATTTTGTGCCTGATTTACTTCAGGAAGAGGTACCAGATACCGACGACGATAATGAATAGTACCACACCGATTCCGATAACCGTCATACTGCTGATATCTTTTGATTCTGTTTCTTCTGCCATGTAACAAAACCCCTGTGTGGCATCAACCACAACAAGAATTCGTCTTTTTGTTACCTGATAAATACTTCGATTTGACAGGCATTCCGTCAACGGTGCAAAAGGACACGGGCTAAAACCGGGGTCGTGCCCGGACCGCACCCCCGATACCGGATCCGGTCCCGCACCATCAGACGATAAGCGTGATCAAGTCGTGCTTGGTGATCACGCCTTTCACGACCCGCCCCTCGACAACAAGCACCGCGTGGTTCTGCTGGAGGATGTTAATCACGGTCTCGACATCCATATCCGGGGGGACCGTGGGAAAACCGGGCTCCATGAATTCTTTTACCATAAAGAGGTGCGTGTGATGGAGGCGCTGCTGCTCGATCGCTTTGACAATCGCCGATTCGGAGATACACCCGACCGGCGCACCCCTTTCTATCACCGGCAACTGGGAGATGTTGTTCTTTTCAAAAATTTCCACGGCCTGCGAGATGCTTGCCTGGGGCGGGACGGAGAGCACCGGTGTGTGCATGATCTGGCCGGCGGTAATTTTCTTTGGTTCGGCATTATTGAGCACCAGGATGATCTTGTTTAAGGTGCTGACCCGGGGGTCGACGCTGCCTGCCTCGATCCGGGCCACCATGGACTGGCTGATCCCAGCCCTCTTTGCGATCTCGGTTTGCCTGAGCCCCAGCGTTTCGCGACGGGAACGGAGCTCTTCAGGACTTGGTATATGCATATGCCATTACTGATGGTGATATTGCAATATCAACTTTAGGATTGCGGAAAAATAATCCGGGAGTTTCCGGAACAAGGGTGAGGTTACCGGCCCGGGTTTTGCCCGTTCATAACTGGCGACTTTCCGATACCGGCGTCACCATAACTGATTAAAAAAAAGTGCCCGTGAGGCAAAAAAATTATTTCAGCGGGATCTGCTCCAGCGGTGTGCTGATAATCTGGTTGTAGTAATCCTGCGAGATATAGGTGGGAGTGTAGGTCCCGCCGTACGCAGTGATCCACTGGGAGAGGGCCCGGATGTTGTTGCGTGAGGCCGCGAGTTCCTGCTGGTAGATGAATATAAGGTCGTTGTTGTCAGTCCGCTTGATCGCAGCCTCGAGATCTGCAATATGCATATCCTCGAAGGTCGCACTGGTGATAAGCGCTTGTGTGACGGAGATCAGTCCATTGTTGACACCCGTGGTATACATCTTCTGGAGTTTCTGGTTGGTAAACACGCCGGGTTCATTATGTTCAGGATTGGTAATCCCGTACCGGTCGAGGATCACGTTGTCGGCCGTCATGTAAATTTTCGATGCATTGGCGATGTTCCTGAACACCGTTGTATCCGGGTGCTGTGTGGCAAGTGCGGTATTGAGATCATACTCAAGTTTCCCGGCCTCCTGGAGATAGATAATATCTGCGATTTCGGTATCGTTGAGCGGTGCCTTTTCAAGGGAAAGATACGTCTTCTGCGTGGCATTGCTGTCAGGCAGGGCGATCGTTACTGTTGGGGTAACTACGGTCTTAGTGGCCTGTTGGCTCGTACATCCTGCGGCAACAACAAGCAGGCATACGACGAACAGGATCCCGATAACAAGTGATCTGGACATAGCATAGACTTGCCGGAACCACTCATAAACGTTCTCTTATATATCCGGATCGGGTTTGCACGGAACGGACGAGCCCGGCTGACAGGGAACTATAGTGTAGGGCACCGGGAGTTCCTTCCCCCTTGGTCACGAAGATGTTTCCTCTCCCCCAAACACCGGCACGTCCCGGAACGCCACGCCGTCAAAGAGTCCCCGGTCCGTGATCCGCAGCGCCGGGATCACGGTAAGTGCCAGAAACGAGAGATGCATAAACGGCTCTGCGATGCCTCCCATTGTCCCGGTTACTTCCCGCAGAGTATCCAGCCTCGCGATGACCTCGCTTGCGGGCAGCGTGGACATGAGCCCGGCACAGTCGAGCGGAAGCACGGTTATATCAGTCCCGTTTACCGCCGCCATTCCTCCCCGGGCCCGGATCACGGCATCGATGGCGGCAAGGATCTCCTCATCTCCGGCACCGGTCGCGATAATGTTGTGCGCATCGTGGGAGACACTTGTGGCAATCGCCCCTTTCTTAAAACCAAAGCCGTGCACGATCCCGGTACCGATCCCCGGCCTGCCGTACCGGTTGCAGACCACGATCTTGAGGAGATCCCGTTCCCGGTCAGGAAGCCGGGCTGCATCCAGATCGAAGTGCAACGATTCGGTGATGATCTGTCCAGAAACAAGCCCGATGACCCGTGCCGATCCACATCCGTAAAGCCGTATCTGTTCCCGGCTCGGCGTGATACACCGGAGCGTGGCTGGCAGGGAAACGGCGGCAGTCAGCGAGGGATATGCTGCTACCGGTTTTCCCGAGAGAATTGTTTCTTTTACGGTAAACAAAACCGGGTCGTCAACAATACAGAGATCCGCCCGCCGGCCCGGTGCAAGTGCTCCCCGGTCAGAAAGCCCGAACCGTTCCGCAGCCGAAAGGGTCGCCATCCGGATCGCAAGCTCCGGTTCAAGTCCGAGCGCCACAGCAGTCCGGATACACCGGTCAATATGCCCCTCCCGGGCGAGAAGATCGGCATGGCAGTCGTCAGTCGCAAAACAGCACCGGGACACGTTTTCCGGTGTGACCATGGGGATGAGCGCCGCACTATTCTTCTCGGTCGATCCTTCCCGGATAAAAATATACATCCCGCGCCGGAGTTTTTCTTCTGCCTCTCCCCGGGTCGTGCACTCGTGGTCGCTCTCTAAGCCGGCAAGGATGTAGGCGTTCAGGTCCACCCCGGAAAGGAGCGGTGCGTGGCCGTCGCGGACTGAAAAGAGTGCAAGTTTTCGCTGGATTTCCCGGTCTCCTGCGAGTACCCCCGGGACGTTCATCATCTCGCCAAGGCCAAGGATTCCCTCGCGTCCGCAAAATTTGAAAAGCGCCTCCGCATCGAGCGAGGCACCCCCGATATCCAAAGGAGTTGACGGTACGCAGGATGGCAGCATGTAGAGAATATCAACCGGTGACCCGGTGCGGCCGGCAAGCATGTATTCAATTCCTGCCGCCCCGGCAACGTTTGCGATCTCATGGGGGTCGGCAATTACGGTTGTCGTCCCGTGGGAAGCGACCAGCCGGGCATATTCCTGTGGGACCACAAGCGAGCTCTCGATATGGACGTGGGCGTCGATAAGACCCGGGACAATGTATGCTCCGTGGAGGTCCTGTTCACGTATGCCCCGGTACGAGCGGCCGAGCCCGACAATGATGCCGGATTTTATCGCGATATCGTTATGCTCCCAGGTACAGGAAAAAGCGTCGAAAATCTCTGCGTTCCGGTACACCATGTCAGCCGGTTTCGTGCCGCGTGCTGCCGGGATCAGGTCTGGATATAGCGGGGTCATCGTCACACCGTAATGTCACGGATGACCGCCGTCTCGCGCTGCCCGTTTTTAGTGAGGTACACATATATTTTGTACCTGCCAGTGTCGAGGTGAAGCGGGATCTCAATGGTGTTCTCTGTGCCATTCAGCGTAACCGTTGTTCCGGTGGTTAACAGTTCGTGCTGCGTAAACTCGTCCAGTTTATAGACCCGCACCTGGACACCGGTATCGCCCGGGTCACCGTTGTTTGTAATTGTGACGGTCAGGTTACCGGCCCCGTACGAGACGTTCCCGACCGAGAGCGTCGTACAACCGGCTGCCGCGAGAAGAAGGAGAAGGAAAAAACCCAGAAGCAGGCATGAACGTCCGGTCATATCTTTGTTGTCAGATTGAATCCATAAAAACCTATACCCAAAAACAAAATTTCGGCGCAGTCATGGTTTTTTGTTTTGCGATTTTTTACGCGCATTAAAACACATCCGTATTTTGACCGGGCAGGTATGGCGCATCATTCATCTTTCCTGAAGTACACGCCCGGGATAAATTCTACAGTATCTCATGGAACCCCGAAATCTGGAAAAAGGAACCCAGATTGAAGGAAATAAATAAAAAAACCGGTTTCTGCCCGTTGATTCCGGTGAGTAAACCTATTATAGACTCACCCCATAGAATTTAATAAGGTGATAGTATCACAACCATCACATTCTCCCACCATAAAGGCGGTACCGGTAAAACCACATCCTGCCTGAATATCGCCGGGTTTTGTAGTTTAGCGGGAAAAAAAGTGCTGGTGGTTGACTGCGATCCCCAGGCCAATGCAACGGCCGGCCTCGGCGTCAGCCCGGAATCAGCCCAGAAAAATATGTATGACGTCTTCATGAGCCGGGTGGACGGTTTTCCCCAGGTCAAAATGACCGATATCGTCATGTCCACGGAATCCGGGATCGATCTTGCCCCGGCGAGCCTGGACCTGGTCGGGGCAGAACCCTACCTGTACGGGATTGCCTCGCGGGCAGAAGTACTGCGGGACGCACTGCTTCCCTTAAAGGAGAAATACGATTTTATCTTTATCGATACGCCCCCGAGCATGGGGCAGTTTGTGATTAACGGGCTTTTTGCCGCAGATCATATTATTGTCACACTTGATTCCGGGTCATTTGCCCTCAACGGCGTCGGGCCGCTTTTTACGATTTTTGAAGATATAAAACAGGACCTGGGTAAGGATCTCCACGTGGATATGGCGATTATCTCGCGCTGGGGTGAAGGAGGGGATATGGAATGCCCGGTGCCGGACGAGAATAAAAAGAATGATCTGGCAGGCTGGCTCCGGTCGCTCCTTGTCCCGCGACATGTCCCGACAAAGGAAGAAAAGATCGCAGATGAAGAGCGTGCAAAGGAGCACGAACGCCTGGCAGGAATGCTCACTGAGATCGGGAAAAAGTTTCCCGAAGTACATACCGTACCCTACTCCCCCGAGATCTATGAAGCCCAGAAAAAGGGCATGCCGATCTCGCATGTCGCCCCTGGTAGCAGCGCAGGTGGCGTATACAGGACAATTGCTGATGAGGTGATGAAATGGAACTAACAAAAATCGAAAACGTGCATGTGCGTGCAAGCGTTTCTGCTGATATCTCTTTTAGGGCAGAACCTCAGAAACCTGCAACCGACAAATCCACGGGGGGTAACGTATGACTGCAATAATCGAAGTAGTAGAGTTTGAGCTGGGCGGGGAGCGGTATGCACTGGATATTAAACTTGTCCGTGAAATCGTGGAGATGATACCGATTACTCCTATTCCCCGGGCGCCGCCTTTTATATCCGGTGTCATCAATCTCCGGGGAGAGATCACCAACATCATGAACCTTAATACGCTTCTTGGGCTTCCCGACAAGGAAATACGGGATAACCAGAAGATTATCGTCCTTGTTCCCGAGGCAGCAAAAGGAAACAATGTCGGGATTATCGTCGATGATGTCTCCAGTGTCCGCCAGGTTCCCGAGACGGATATTGAGAACATTGGCGCCGGGATATCATCGGAGTTCTCCCAGTTTGTCAAGGGTATCATCAAGATGTCGGGAGATGATGCAGAGAATAAGAGAAAAGATCTCGTCATCTGGCTTGATGTGGAGAAGGTGCTTGTGGATCTGGCTGGCCGGTCAAAAGGCGGCCCGGCAAACGGCCTCATGCACGAGGCAGAATAACAATTTTAAAAGAATAACGGAGCGTGGGATACATATGACGGAACAACGACCGGGACGGAAGGCATTATTTGTCGGAGCAACTACTCCGGCAGGACGGAATTCTCCCGATGAGATTGCGCAGCATGTTCGGCAGTTGAACGAGGAACTTGCCCTTGCCCTCAAAGGGGCCGCTGCAAAAAAAGAGGTGAAACCCCTTGAAGCATCGCATTTCGGGAGCGAGTATGCGACGCTGGTTGACGCTGTGAATTCTGCTCTTGGGCAGATGGAGACTGCGGCGTCCGGTATGACAGGGCCTGCAGGAACTCCTGCAGCAGGACTGGAGGAGTACGTGAAGAAAATTGACGTACTCGAACGGCGGCTTGAGTTCATGGAGAAGAACAACCCGGTACCCATGCTTATTGCCACCCCTTCGTTTGACATTGTTGAAGCCAATGCCTCGTATATTGCGATGAGCGGGATCCCTGAAAGCGAGATCCTTAAGACCAATATCCATAATTTTGCCATCACCGGGCGTTCCGGTGAAGGTGCCAAGGTTGCTCTTGAGACAAAGCGGCGGGCCGTAGGGGAATTAACTATCACATTTCCCTCGGGCGTGCATACCCTGGAGCAGTACTGCATCCCGGTGCTCGACAATGCAGGTATGGTCACCTCCCTTGTTTTCCTCTACGATGATCTTACCGCAAAACGCAAAAAGAACGAGGAGATTGAGCGGCTGAAGGCCAGATCGGAGACGATCGTCCAGCAGAACCCGATGCCGATTGTGCTCGTTGATACCGGTTTTAAAATCCGGGTGGTAAATAATGCGTATATCGCACTGAGCGGAATCGAAAAAAGTCAGTTGCTTTCCATGTCGCTGAGGGATTTCAAGATCCTCGGGCAGACCGGGACCGGGTTAAAGCAGGTCCTCGAAAAAGGCACGCGCTCTACCGGTGAAGTCGTCGTTGAGTTTCCGGGCGGCGTCCGCAGGCTCCGGCAGTATGGGATCCCGATTCCCGGTGCAAGGGGTACGATCGAGAGTATCCTTGTTATTTACAACGATATCACCGAAGAGAAAAAGGAGATGGACGAGATCTCTGCAGCCCGGCGTATGTCCGAGACGGTAGTCCAGCAGAACCCGATGCCGATCCTGATGACGGATCGCTCCTTTACCATCCTCAAGGCAAATGCGGCCTATATACAGATGAGCGGATATGCGCAGGAAAAGGTTGTGGGCATGAGCCTGCGCGATGTAAAAATCCTCGAACAGAAAGGCGAGGGTGCCAAGGTTGCGATCCAGACCAAACGCCGGGCGTTTGGTGAAGTTACGGTGGAGCTTCCGAGCGGCACCCATATTCTCGAACAGTACGTGATGCCGTTACTGGACAATAAAAACGAGATCGAGCACATTCTCCTCGTATATAACGATGTGACGGAACAGCACACCAGCCAGCAGAACCTCGCAAAAAAGATGGAAGAAGCAGCGGCCCTCAAAAAGCGTTCCGATACGATCGTGATGCAGAACCCGATGCCTATCATGCTCATGGATCCCACGTTTAAGATCATCATGGCAAACGAGGCGTATCGAACCCTTACCGGTATTTCGAAGGAAAAACTGCACGGCATGAACGCGAGGGAGTTCAAAATCATTTCACAGGCCGGTGAAGGGCTCAAAAAAGTACTCGCCGAGAAGAGGCGGAGTTACGGGGAGATTACGATCGAGTTCCCGACCGGTGTCCACATTCTCGATCAGTACGGCATTCCCATGATGGACGCACAGCAGAACATCTCTACAATCCTGTGCGTTTATGTGGATGTAACTGCCCGGCGCGAACAGGAGAAAAAGATTAAAGCAATGATGGATGAGGCAAAGGCCGGTGCAGAGTTGTTGTCAGCAAGTGCGGCAGAACTCCAGACCGGCCTTGCAAAAATCGCCGGCGGGGATCTCACCTACCAGATCAGCATCGACGATGCAGATCCTCTTGTCCGGCTCAAGAAAGATTACAATACCTCGGTCCTTGCAATCCGTACCGTTATTGGCGAACTCATGGATGCCATCCTGAAACTGGATGTGACCCTCCAGGACACGATCAAAAGTTCTGGTGAGATTGCAAAGGCGACCGACCAGGTTGCCATGTCCGCCCAGAAAGCAACCGATACTGCAAAAACCCAGCTTAACGGTGTTGAGAAAATATCCGGGGTCATATCAGATTTCTCGGCTTCGATCGAGGAGATCGCAAGCACGTCCCATGATGTTATGACACATGCAGAGACAGCGGCACAGGAGGGTGTCCGCGCTGCCGCTATCGGCAAAACGGCGACTGACAAGATGCAGGCCGTTGAAAAGATCTCACTCCAGAGTGTCAATGAGATTACGGCCTTAAACGAGCAGATGCACCAGATCTCAAAGATTGTCAACCTGATCACCGACATCGCAAACCAGACCAACCTGCTTGCCTTAAACGCAGCGATCGAAGCGGCGCGGGCAGGAGAGCACGGGCGCGGGTTTGCTGTTGTGGCAGGTGAGGTAAAGAACCTTGCCGGCGAGTCCAAGAAGGCCAGCAGCCAGATCGAGACCCTTATAAAATCCATTCAGTCAAAGAGCGAGGTCACGGCCTCATCCATCCAGAGTTCATTTGACGAGATCAAGGGTGGTATCGATAGCGTGAATATGACCGTCGAATCGCTCAACCGGATCATCACCGAGTCAAATGTGGTGTCCCAGGGTGTCACCGAGATCACGAAGGCAACCGAAGGCCAGGCCCAGGATACCGCCGGCCTTGTGTCAGGTATTGAATCGGTGAGGACGGCAACCAAGGATAACCAGCATCATATGGAGGACATGGCAGCACTTGCAGAGGAGACCAGTGCATCAACTGAAGAAATTGCACGAGCCTCTGCGGAACTCTCGTCAAGGGTAGTGCGCTGCCGTGGGATGATGGAGAAGTTCAACATCTGACAAGCCGGGAAAAAGAGCGGGCGTGGACGGGGTAAAAATAATAATTTCCCTTCGTGACCCCCCTGTTCCCCTCCCGGCAACGAGGATATTTTATGACTACAACAAACGATGAAGGTTTTTCCGCTCTGAAGCGGTATATCGAACAGACTATCAAGATCCAGTGTTCCAATTACAAGGAGGACTACATCAAGCGGCGCCTGCTTTCCCGTATGCGTTCAACGGGTACTACAACCTACGAACAATACATCCGGTACCTCCATGAGCACACGCCGGAACTCGAGCTTTTAAGAAATGCCCTCACCATCAACGTGACTGAATTTTTCCGGGATACGGATGTGTATGATCTCTTGAAAAAGGAGGTAATACCCGCACTTTTCCATGGCAGAAAGACGATCCGCATCTGGTGCGCCGGTTGTTCCACGGGCGAGGAACCGTATTCACTTGCCATTATCCTCCACGACATCATAGCGATGGATAAGACCCTCTCCGGTCAGATCTTTGCAACCGATATCGACGAGGTCGTGCTGAAAAAAGCAAAAGAAGGGATCTACCCGGAGAAATCAATGGCCAAACTCTCTGCAGCCCAGATCCACCGGCACTTTACAAAGTTGCCGGACGGGAATTACCAGGTAAAGCCGCACCTGCAGGAACTGATCCGGTTCCGTCCCCACGATCTCATGAGCGGCCAGCCGGTCTCCCGGTTTCTCGATATGATCAGCTGCCGGAATGTGACCATTTACTTTACCGAGAAACAGAAAGACGAACTCGCACGGACGTTTCATGCGGCGCTCGTACCCGATGGCTACTATGTGATGGGTAAAACCGAATACCTCGGCCGCGAGGTGGAAGGTCTCTTTACCCCGGTCAATTCTATCCAGAAAATCTATACAAAAAAAGGCTGAACACTCATTTTTCCGGTATTTTCAGTGCTGCGGGCGGTCATCGGGTTCACTCAGTGAACCTTTCCCGATATTTTTTGTCAGGTCCGACTGGAGTGCTTTCCGTGATGCCTGAAGTTTTATCTGGTTATAGACCGTGACAAAGTTGACACCGATAACGAGGATCACGAGCAGCAGGCTTACCCAGAGCATCGTACCGTTTACCGAAAGGAATGCGGCCCAGAGGAGTACAACAAAGGAGATAAGGTAGAAAATTACCCACGTCCTTAGGCCGGGAATTTCCATATCATCCATATGCTTCATGACGATACTAAAGTTTTCCTGTCTAAAAAAAATCTGGTCCCGCTCATTACAAGGAGAGGAAAATCGGGGAACCTTTCTTTATCTTCATGAATTGGTATGCCGGATTTACCAAAAGAGAATTTTTTTCAAATCCCTTTTTTTGTACGATCTGCGATTAATTTTTCCGTCGTAGAAAGTTCAGCAAATCCTTGTATTTTTTGCCAGGTAATCGAAATCATCAAAAAAATTATCCCGGTGGTGGTACTGCCCGGCAGCACAGAAACATCACGGTTTTTATACGCAAACACGCCAGAATTAGTGTGGACAAAGGGGATCTCTACACACTTATTGGCGGGTTTGTGATCATTCTGGTAATTGCCGTTATCGCAAACCCCGGCGCACTTTCAAAAGTTCCGTCACTGCCGTTTTCCAGCAGTCCCACCGTGCAGGCAACGGTTGTGCCTGTCTCGCAGGTTACCGTGACGATGACGCCGGTACCCACGCAGATCCCCAAAGTAAACCTGACGCCCCGGCTCCCGGATAAACCGTACCGGATCTATTATACGAGCAACCCGTTCACGTACCCGGTCGTCCGCCTGCCTGAGTACATGTCGTCATTTGGTGCCTCAGATATTCCCCTGCGTGAGGAGATCAGTATTCCCTTTGCCTATATTGAGGAATCGCGGGGCGGTCTTACCCAGTCATTTTCTGTGCCCTACGAGGTCTGGGTGTTAAATATAAGTGTTACCTCGGAACAATATCCCCAGTATGCGATGTTCCGCATGGTGCTCTGCGATGCAAAAGGAAATGTCCTTGATGGTGCCGAGATCCAGTACCCCGGTACCCTGTATAGAGTTGTACGGGCACCGGGCACGGGAATGTATATGATCATCAGCACCGATTCGATCGATTCGTTCCGGATCAGCCTGGAGACACCCTTGCGGTTCTATGAAAAAGTCAGTCCCAGTACCTGAAACCGGAAATCCCGTGGATGAAACGGGATAATAAATGGCGGGAGTACCCCGCATATCAGGTTTTTTTCACTCGATCTTTTCCACGATCACTCTGACGCGGTCGCCGGCTTTGAACAGGTGTCCTTTGGGGATGTCGATGTTGAACCAGAGGATCCCGGGATTATCCTGTGTCGGATCCTGTGACATCAGGCAATCTTTTTTCTCGTTGATGTCAGCAACAAAGTCAATGGATCATTCAAACTCTAATTTTGCCATAATAAAAGAAGGAGGTGATGATTAAAAAATTAAAGGGCACGGGGCGTGACCATCCACGTCGTGCTGTTCGAATAACTCCACCTGATAATGGACAACTCCTTGCACATCTCGGCAAGGATCGCCATATTGGTTCCTACTTCCTTGGGGGATAACCCGAGGTCCTGTGCAATGTACTTTGACTTGAAGTAGTGTTTTCCTTTGGTTATCCCTGAGTTAAGATAGGAAACAATTTTGTGCTGGGTTTCGTTGTACTTTTCACGTATTTTCTTGCCTGTTGACATGTTTCGCCTCAGCATTAGGAATTCATATGGGTCAACATCTATATAAATATAGCGGACTGTGTTGGTTAAATTTATGACTTTTTTGTCAACTGTGACAAGATCCTGACCTGAAACTATTTAATCTGGCTAAATTTCGGGCGGAATTTTTTCCGGCCGAAATATTTGTAAATTCCCTGATTCCGGGGTTTTGATTAAGTTTAACCGGAAAAAAAGGAACGATTCCTCACTGCTGTACCGGTGCGTCGCCGATTTTCTTGATGAGGGCCTCGAGAACGACTTCCCGCATGCCCTCAACAAACTTGATGCTGCCGACTACCAGGTGTCCGCCACCGGATATTCCGCCGCCGGGGATCTCGTTGTGCAGGTCACGAACCATGCGGGGGATGTTCATGTGCACGCCTTTGGAGCGCAGCACGGCAAAGTCCGGGCCAAAACCGATCGTAACGACCGGTTTTCCTTCGTTCTGCTTGCAGAGCCGGTCGTGGACCTCGCCGGAGGTCTTCCCGGGTGGCGGGAAAGTGAACTTGTGGGCATGGATCTCCACGTCGATGAGGAAGAGATGCGCAGCGTTAGGCAGCACACGGGAGACGACATGCGGCATGCAGGCGCTCATCTGGTCCTCGATCATCGTATTTGCACCTTCGACAAGGAGGCCGACAAGCTTTGTATGGCGCTCCCTGTTTCCGAGCAGGTTAAGGATATCCTTGACGATCTCCCTGCCATCGTTGAACCGGAGCCAGAACTGCTCGTAATCGAGCGCGAGCGCGATGTCTTTGCAGGCCTGTTCTGAATAATCGTCCCGCACGAGCGCGAGATAGAGGGCCCGCTCGGGCGCCTCGCTCCGGTCGCCGACCCCGGCAATCGCCGGGAGGTGTCTGATGAGGGGCTCGACTCTGGGGTTGATGAGCCGGGCAACTTCGGTGCCGAGCATCCCTGCGGTGACGCCGAAGTCCCCACCTACATGGTAGGGGTTGACGTGCCCGATCAGGTACTTGTCGATGGTCGCATCCGGGTGGTGGTGGTCGATAACGACAAAGGGGATGTCGTAGACACTGGCGATCTTGTAGGCCGCTTCATCCTCTTCGGTAGAACCATTGTCGGTGAGGATAACAAGCGGCATCTTCTGGCCGAACCGTGCGTGGTCCTTGAGGGCAAAGTCCAGGTCCCGGGTGATATCCTCGATCTCGTAGAAGGGAGCTTTTGACGGGGCACGCTTGAAGAGATAGTAGTCAGCGTCAAAGTCCCCGCCGGACTCCTTGATGAGCGCGACAACCGCCTGCTCGATGGCGACTGCCGAGCAGATACCGTCCGCATCAGCGTGGTGCCGGAGGATGATCGGCTGTGCAGTAAAGACCGCCTTCCTGATGATCTTTGCGACCTTGCGCATCTCGGGCATGAGGCTGTCGAGCACGTCGCTTTTTACGAGCGGTTTTATGATCTCGGGCTCGGCGCGTGCATCAAGCGCTGTATCGATCCGCACCCGGACGGTCGCCTCCTCATCACCGGTGAGCGCTGCAACACCATCGGCTTCGATCTGGAGCTGGTTGTTGCGCATCATGACTTCGCCGATGACCCGCACGATCATGTTGAGCTCGACTTCGGGGAAGGCACGGACGCCGGCTTCCACGAATGCGGCGACGTTCTGGGTGCCTGATTCATCGACAATGGTGAAGATGGTGGGGCCGCTGGTCTGCTTGATCTGGGCGACCTCGCCTTCGATGGCCACGGTCTTTCCCTGCTTTGTCGCAAGGTCTGCGATCCTGACGGTCGTTGACGTGCGCTCGACCTGCTGGACCTGGTAGATCTGGATCAGCAGTTCTTCAAGGTCGATGTTCCCGTTGGGGCGAATCTGCCTGACCCGGACAAGGACGCTGTCTTTTTCCTTGTGCTCGGCTTTCATGCTGGTCTTGTGTACCAGCCCCTTGATCCGGTCGTTGAGCTGGACAAACATCCCGAATGTTGCAAAACCCTGGACTTTGCCCAGATAGGTTTTTCCTTCTTCGACATCGGACAGGTCGCATCCCGCGGCCAGCCGGTAGACGATGATATCTGAATCTGTTTCCATTTTTTCTCTCCTCACGCAAGCGAAACGAAACGATATAGTTGGCGGCTTATTTTTGTATATCTGGTATCGTTCAACATTGACAGGCACGCGGCAGTGCTCGCGTGTACCATGAATGGTTACCGGGAGGTTATGTTAGTTGTGATGAGGTCAGCGGTATGAAAATGACCCACTCGAATTTTTTTAATCTTCGCATCCTGAGCCGCTCTTTTATTTTTGGATTTTTTAGTTAGGGACTTGGACGTTTCCGGAAAAAACTCACCAAAGTTACTGAACTTTCTCAAAAAATTTCAGCAAGGTTCCCGGACTTTTTTAAAATTGCCCGGTAAAGTCATCAAACTTTTCAAAAATTGTTCGCCAAAGTTCCCGGACTTTCCGGGAAAAAAGAGCGGTTAAAACACTCCTCTCCACGTCTGATCGTGTCAGGGACTTTACCGGACATTCCGGAAAAAAGCCGGCAAGGTTACCGGACTTTCTAAAAAAAAAATCACCAAAGTTCCCAGACTTTTCAAAAATTATCCGGCAAAGTTATCGGATTTTTTTAAAATAGTTCCCCAAAGTTGTCGAACTTTTCAAAAAAAGTCCGGCAAGGTTATCGATCTTTCCGGAAAATTGCCCGGCAAAGTCATCGGACTTTTCCGGAAATTCCCGGACCGGGTTGTATTATCATGATTGTGTTGAGGGGATATCGTGGGGGCTGTCGCCCCCACACCCCCACGAGCGAGGAGTGCCGCCGCCCCCGACGGGGCGCCCCCGCGGCGGAATCAAGATGGATAAAACCGCACTTCGCCCCGCCGTGCCCCGGGAGGGGCCCTGATGCGGGATTGAGATTTTTTTCAAGTGTTGAAAAATTTGCTCTGTAGAAATCCTAATCCAAAAGAGATTGTACCGACGACCGAAAGATCTAAGGTACAGCGTCTCCTTTTCTTGATGTGAAGTCAAAGAAACAGGAGACAATTAAGAAATCAGCGAGCCGGAATATCCGGTTTATCCAAGCAGCGCTATCAGTTGTAAAGTCAACGAGAATATCTCTCTATTCATGTAAATACTCGAAGAAGATCTATATTTAGTATCAACTCCTTGCTCTGGCTCTCTTCAAAGATTACCATAACCACCACCCTGTCCTGAAAGGAAAGTTCAATGGCGATCTCAAAGCGAGAAATTTCCGGATTCAGATGAGAGAAATTACCACCAAAATGATTGTCTGTAACCTTCACAGGTTCTTACAATTTCTCATTCTTGAGGCTTTCTATAGGCAAAAAATTGTAGCACCATTAAAATTTTCTAACACATTCAAAATATTTCATTGAAATTCCTTTTTTTATAGGATACACTATAACATATCGACATTGAAATATTTTAACAACTCTGAAAAAAAACCCATAAATTAAAATATATTTTAATTTTGCCTTTTTATCTGTTGACAGGAGTGTCCGTTGCATGAACAAGTCATGAGACTTCGGACATGATGATTGTCAATAAACGTAGGACGGGTTCACCAAAGTTTGCACACTAAATGAACCCGAACCTGCCCGAAGGCATAATCCAATTTGTTTTATCAGAAATGAACATTTGGGTTGTTCCTTCCACAACAAATGAATGGAGGAAAAAAATGGATGTTTATACAGTAACCGTTTGGAATGGAAGTTGGTATTGTAACTGTACTTGCTATTGTTCGTGTTTCCCGATTATAAATCCTAGTTACGATCTAGGGTATAATAACTTGGGTATGCGTGATAACAGTATAGATAGAAATTTCCAGATAACAACATAATCAATCATTTTTTTTGGTGAAAATATGGAATTTATAAGTCGATCTGGAAACAAATATTGGTTTGATAATAAAACGGGTCTTTCACTCCCACTCACACCCAGTCTCGAGAAATATTTTCAGGATAAGGCATATGACATTACCAAAGATAAAGAAAAAATTGATGATGATGAGTATGGATATAATTATAAATTAATCAAAAAAATTAACAAACTCCATCAAATGTTAGTTGTAAATCCTCCGGTAAAAATTGAGTCCGACCTTATAAAAAAAATTATTTTAAAAGAAGGTGCTTTACAATTAACGTTGGGCGTAACTGAAGATTGCAATTTAAGATGTAAGTATTGCGTCTATTCTGATGTTTATAAATATTCACGGAAACCCACAAAGAAAAAAATGAGTTTTAATATAGCAAAAAAGGCACTTGATTATTATGTTTCATTAATTAAGGAGGGGAGAAGATATAATCCAAATAGACGTCCAGCAGTTGGATTTTATGGTGGAGAACCCCTTTTAAATTTTAATCTTATTAAAAGATGCGTTGATTATTTAGATTCTTCTTATCCAGAGTATAATTTCTTTTTTACAATGACTACAAATGGCACAATACTTGATGATAAAAAATGGATTTATCTTCAGGAGCATGATTTTTCAATCTCTATCAGTCTCGATGGACCTCAAGAAGAACATGATAGAAATAGGCTTTATAAAAATGGCAAAGGTACTTTTTTTGATATAATGGAAAATATAAAAAAAATGACTGATTCAGGATATGATAAATGTCAACTTTCGACAGTGTTCGATTACAAATCCAATTTATTTGCGTTACAGGATTTTTTTAACAGAGTGGATATTCCCAAGATCTCAGGTGCCACCTTACCAGGTTTAAATGATGGCTGTCAATATTACAACCAATTCTCTGAAGAGGATTATTCTCAATTTCTTAAAAAACTAGATTCGGCTTTTAAATATTATTTGAACAATACTAAAAATAATGCAGAGTATTCATCATTTTTTGATAGAATTTTTGGATTAAATTATAGTAAAATGATAAATATGATCCCTATTCTTATCAATCGTGAAAATTCCATAATTCCATATACGGGTGCCTGTATTCCGGGACGAAAAATCTTTGTGGATGTTGATGGAAATTTTCACATGTGTGAAAAAATCAATCATTACTTCAATATCGGAAATATCCACGAAGGATTAAATTTTAAAAAAATTGCTGATTACATCAAAATCTATAGACAACGGTTAGATAAATGTAAACTCTGTTCTATTTCCAGACTATGTCCTTACTGTTATTGCATGTTCTCAAAGGGTGCCCAGTTCCAGAATGCTTCTCAGTTTTGTAATCAAGAACAAGTTTTTAAAAAACAGATGTCTGATGCATTTTCATTTGCTGAAAAAAATCCAGTATTAATTGAGTCTTTAAGTCAGGACTATTTCACATGGCTTGCAAAAAGGTCTCCAACAATGGGTGATTAGTATGTATTTTCGATTAAATCCAGAATGTTACTATATTAATGGTAAATCAGGCGGAGCAATTTATGATCTTATTGATGAAAAAATTTACCGGCTGAATTCACAAGAATCGGAACTAATTGAGAAGTGTGAGAATAATTTTGAAATTGATGGAAATAACGGCTTATTACTTCAATTAAAACGTGATTGCGTGGGTAATTTTTATGATAAGGATATTTTCATTCAAAAATTACGGGTTGGTTCTCCAATTCATGATAATCAAACAGACCGTCCTTTGTTAATTGCAAAAGCATTTCTTGAGATTAACAATCAATGTGATCAGTCCTGTTGGTTTTGTGGATATTATGGAATTCACAGAAGTCAAGGCTGTATGGGATGTAATAAATGGAATGAATCGGGAGAATGTATGGAAATTAATAAATGGAAACAAATTATTGACGATCTTAAAGATTTAGATTGTCAGACACTCATCTTTACCGGTGGCGATTTATCTTTAATATGGGAAAAAACACGTGAATTGCTGGAATATGCAGGGAATTCATTTAAAAATAAATTTATAATTTTAAACGATAAAAAAATATCAAAAGAATTTCTCAATGAAATTAAAAATATCGCAAATCCGATAATTCAAATAGATAATATTAAGAAGATCACTCGGGATACTCCATATCTTTTAACATTAGAAGCAAATCGAATTGATAAAATTCAAATTCAGAACTATAATAATATTGCAATTGATCTTCTCTCAAAAGATTTTTCCAATATTGATCCAAAAAGTCCTTTACTGTCAAAACCAAAAATCCGAAATATAAATATATTTAGTTTTTTCTATCATGGTAAAATGCACCCTTGTCTTGGAAACAGTATTACAATATCTTGGCGAGGGGATATTCTCCCGTGCCCAATATTCCGAGAACAACGACTCGGGAATATTAAAGAAAATAGCCTCAGTCAATTTTTCCAAAATAATGGCAAGGATTTAGAGAAATTTTGGAAGATGCATTTGGGAACAATTCAAAAATGTGGAAATTGTGAATTTAGATATGCATGCGACGATTGTAGAGCTCTTGAAGAATCACTGACAGGAGAGTTATATGGAAAACAATTATGTGGATACGACCCTTCATCCGGAACATGGATATAATCGGATGTTGAAAGGGTGTATCTTTTCCCATCCATTTCAAATCTTTGGGATAATCCTCGTAAGCGGTTTTGGAATGGTTTTTTCAATAATTTCTCCATTAATATTGCGTTCGATCATTGATGACGTATTAATCGGGAAAAACCACCAAATACTAATTCCATTATTAGCAGCGTTATCGTTATTGTTTATACTATCCTTCCTTGCCAGCTACTTTTCAAACCTAATTACAGGCAAATTTGGAATTATTTTATTCACTGAAATATCAAGTAAAATATTTGAAACAATTCAACAGGCATCATTGAAAAAGATCCAACAATTGAAAATCGGGGATCTACAAACAAGAACTGTTGGAAATATCAGTCCGATTGTTCAAATAGTTAGTTTAACTATACCCCAATTAGTTATTGCAATTATTAGTATTTTTGTGCCTTTTATCATTATGTACTCATTAAACCCAAATCTCACATTTTTTGTGTTATCACCAATTGTATTATTTGTGATCTCTTCATGGTATTTTGGAAATGCGATAAAAAAGATGCAAAAACCTATTCTGGATTCAAATGCCAGCCTATCTTCATTTTTAAAAGAGACGTTTTCAATTCTACCTTTAATTAAAATTTTTAGTTTAGAGGAATGGATAAATCAAAAATATAAGAACAAATTATTGAATTACAATAATGCATCGTTTAATGGAATAAAAATATCTGCTCTGAATTCATCTACAACATTATTGCTTTATAGCATCCCCACAATTTTCGTCCTTACTTTTGGTAGTTATGCTGTAATCGATGGGTCAATGAGTATCGGCACCTTAACAGCATTTATGGCATATGTCGGCCAATTCTTCTCACCAATTAACCAAATATCTTGTTTTTGGTCAAATTATAAAAGTTCACAAGCATCCTATGATAGAATCAGTGAGATTTTTTTATTTAAAAAAGATCGATTTGGCTCCCAGCCATTGTTAATGAAACCGACCAAAATTGAATTTGATAATGTATGGTTTTCATATGATAATAGGACGATTTTAAAGGATTATTGTGCAACTTTTGAAAAAGGTCGTAATTATTTAATGGGAGATAATGGTTCTGGAAAAACGACGATTATTTCACTTATCTGTCAACTTTATTACCCTGAAAAAGGAAAAATCTTAATCAACGGTCAAGATCTAAATTCAATAGATAGGAAATCAATAAAACGATCAGTTTCAATGGTTTTTTCCGATTCTCTGATTTTTGATGGAACAATCTTTGAAAATATTGCTGTAGGAAATATCTCGGCTTCAAAAGAGGATATCGTTTTGGCCGCAAAAAAGGCAGAATTACACGAGTTTATAATGAAATTACCTGACAAATATGAAACATATGTCGGTGAATCGGGATTAAATATGTCGAGTGGAGAAAAACAAAAAATTGCTCTTGCACGAGTAATTTTAAAAGATACACCAATCATTATCTTTGATGAATTTACACGATCAATTGATGCTGTTTCAAAAAAGCAGATTTTTTCAGTAATTAACCAAATGACGGACAAAATTATTATAATTATTACTCATGATTCAAAGGATATCGAAGATAATAGTAATATTGTATATGTAGAGAAATTTAAATCCATTTTAGTTCAAAATTTTCCAATAATATCCTCCGTAGAACGTTCAAAGGTATAAAAAAATTCACATGAAAATTTTCATTTTTTTCTTTTAGACAATCGTTTACTTACTTTCTTTCTTTGTATTGTCCCAAGTCTGATGACCTTCAGCGAGAGGGATTTTCCAAATCCCTCTGCTTCATTCCTTCGGAATGGAGCATTCTCCCACTCAACCCTGATGGGATTCGACATCCCGCATGATTAATGTGCAAAGGAATCAATACTATACCAGCATCACAGGTCGATCCCATGGCTGACACTCCTCCATCCCGCGATACCCCGTCCCTCATCACGCAGTTCCGGACAAGTGATCATTGGGCGGCCTCACTTGCCCGCGACATCATCTGGGTCGTGGCGGTGGTCGGGTGCATTGCGTTTGCACTCTATCTGATCTGCGGTACATGGCCGGCAGTCGTGACAGTGGAATCGGGAAGCATGGAGCCCCACATGAATATCGGGGAT
>Ga0172381_10000398_pt1 | contig 52086 bp, 78 predicted proteins | sample Leawel6488metaG_FD_119754 | JGI IMG/M metagenome (GOLD analysis project Ga0172381, IMG submission 119754) | Leachate microbial communities from a municipal landfill in Southern Ontario, Canada - Leachate well 64-88 metaG | ecosystem: Engineered > Solid waste > Landfill > Unclassified | place... | reverse complement strand
GTTATTTACTCGGTGCATTCACATATACAAAAGATAAACCCTGTGTTTCAACAGTAATAAAAACAGTGTCAGAAAGAAAAGACGCGTGCGAAAAACTAGGAGGAGAATATCACTATTACAAAGATCTTAATTCAAACTACACAGAATATTGTAAAATAAATAAAGAAATAAAAGACTTTTAATATGAGTGCAAACAATCAAGTATTAGTAAAAGAATATAAAGGTCGTTGGTATGTGTTTAATAACGTAATGGCAGAAAGTTGGTATAATCCAGTCACCAACAAAGAGAATGAACTTTCTATCGAAGGAGCTGATGGTGATTTTAATACCAAAGAAGAAGCTTATACTTTTGCAAATAGATTAGAAACAGAAATCGATGAAGATAATTATACTGGGTCTAATACGGAATACGGAATTGGGGAAAGACTAATTAAAGATGGTAAAGATGTTAAATTAATATGAGAAGAATATCATTTAGTGAATATAATGCAGAACATCTTTATGAATTAGCTTTAGATAACTTTCAAGAAAACTGTTGGGAATGCGAAAGTATTAAAAAAAGATTAGAAAAGTTTCTTGGCAAAAAGACAGTAAGATTCGTTAAAAAAAATAATAAAAAGCATCCATATAATAAAAAATAAAAATATGAAAAATTTTTTTCAAAGAATATTAAACAAAAAGAAAAAAGAATTTGTGTTCACGACTCTGAATATTGCTCGACATACTGGTAATGGAGATAGAATAGGCGAAGAAAGACCTATTACAAACTTTATCTCTGTTGGAAATATCATTGCAGAAACACACGATAATGATACTTCCACAGGAGCAATGATATCTAGAATAAACGAAGCTGTCACCAATGAACAAAGAGAAGATAAACCAGCACCAGTCAAAGAAGACGTTAGAAAAGCAGTCAAACCCAAAGACGTTTTTGAAGAAATTAAGATTAAAACACCGAATATTTCTTTTGATAACTTAGAAACTAAATATAATGCAGTTAAAGAAAGATTAGATATACTTAAAGAACATTTAGATGATAATCATTTAAAAGACGAACATCAAACATTATTTTATCTCAAAAATAGAATGAAGTATTTGAAGACGATGAAGAAATACCCCATCGACTGGGCAATGACGAATAGAGAAGCAATCGATGATTTATGCAAAAGATATCAATTGAAAGTATCTGCACTAAAACAATATTACACTCTCGTGCCAAAAGACGGTATTAAAGAAATGGAAAGATACACAAAAGCATACAAAGCTATCACTGGTGAAAATCCTATTTTCGAACTAATAATTAAAGATTCTGAAGTTAAAGAAGAAAGAGCAGAACAAAGAAAGAAGGATCGTGATCCAATTCTAATTGCTAATTCTCCATTTGGTAATTTTATGTTTGTTATTGGAGCATGGGATGATGAAGTTGAAATTGTAGATGAAATAATTTACGGCTTGAAATAATAACGATATGAAATACACAAAATACTGCGAACAATTAAGAGAAGCACTCAAAGATATAAATGACGAAGCTCAGTACGTTGGCGAAGACGGAGGTATGGTTACGAATTGTAAAACCAAAAGAGAAGCTTTGAAAAGATTTAAGAAGCTTGAAATCGATTGTAACGGAAGTTTAGATTTTGAAATTAGTATTAAAGATATTATTCCAGCGTTTTTACATTTAGCAGAAGAAACAACAAAAGAACAAAGACAATGCATGGAAATAGATGAAGATAGCTGGTATATAGATATTAATTCACCAAGCCCAGTGACAGTTTGGTATTATACTGCTTAAATATATGAAATTAAAACCAACGAATCTAACATTAAGACTAATATTTCTAAAAGAGCATGATAAAGAAGTGTATTCGTTCTTATGCAACTCTCTTTTATTAAGTGGAATATATATTGGTTTGTTCGTTTCGTACATAATACTAATACTAACACAATTGAAGTAACAAAAATAGACATTAAAAAAGAAAAAATAGAGATTAAAGACGATGAAAATCATGTTTCGATGATAAGATTAAACAGCATTAGCAAAATCATTGATAAAAATAGTATACTTGACTATTCCGTTGATGCAGTAAAAGACGAATATAAAGTAATAAAAATAAACGATAGACATACTATTAAAAAATACTTAGTTAAAGTAAACGAAATCGATTTGTTCAATTTACTTTTAGATGTCAATAGAAACAATATCGAAAACTATATTAAAGAACAGATAGATATTGTAATCAAAGAAAGTGAAGAAAAAATAGAAAGACTTAAAATTGGACATAAAGCAAACATTAAAAATATTAAAAAATTAATCTGGTATAAAAGATTATTTAATAAATTTTAAACATGAAAGACTACGAATTTTACAGAAAATATGCTAATTTACGTTTAGATAAACGATGTACTATATTAGATATTAATAGATTAGGGATAATGACTTTAAATGACTTGTATTTCGAATTAAAAAAGATCGACGACAAAATCAGAGATGATCTTATTAGAAAAAATAAACTTTTACAGATTGTAGAAGAAACAAAAATATTTGATAAAAAACAAACATATGAAATTTCAAAATAAAGAAAGTATTATATCTTTAGTCGTATTTATTTTTATAAGTATGGCAATATTAGTAACACAGGCGTTAATTTTGTTCAGAGTTGAACCAAAAATAATAACGAAGGAAATAACAAAAGAATGTCCAGTTCAAACGAGTTTTACTGATACCGTATATTTACTCAATGAAAAAGATATAGAAAAACTACCTTTTTGTGGTTTGATTTATGGTGGAAACGAAGAAGGAGTTTTTTATACTGATAGTAGTTATTCAATACGAGCACACGCATGTTTTAATTGGGCTGGGTGGGATAAATACGACGGTATTACTATTATAAATCTTGACAGAAAAAAATAATATGAAAAAAACAATATCACTGAAAAGATACTTAAAAATATGAAAAAACAGATATTGGTTAGCGTTGATAAAAATGGAAAAATTTCTACTCTTCCAAAATCAAACACCGGAAGAAAAAAGGGAATATTTTTTTATGGTATATATGATGTAAAAGGAAATATAAAATATTTTTTAGTAGATAGACATATAGCAATTTTTACTCGAAAAAAAGATGCTATTAAGCATAAAATAGGAACAGATAGAATATTTAGAATACAGTTAACAAAAATAAAAGAGATAGAAAAATAAGACATAATACTGGCCCTAAGCCGAAATAACTTGAATTAAACCTAGTTTAAAGTGAGTTATTTGCAGATTACTGGGGCTGGTATTATGTTTTATTTTTACCAACCAGAAGGTATTTTTGAATTATCACCGAACATCGACGGACTACCTGATGCAATTTTTCTTCTTACTTCTCCGCTATCTTCATCAAAGAAACCGAACAAATCTTTTAAACAATAGAAAGCTAATACGTTTGTCCAGAAGCTATCACCATGACCTTGTGAAGTTTGTGCAGAATGTAAATCATCCATAACAGAACAGATCTGATCTAAAAATCTATCATCATTCATTATTTCTATTTGTCTCTTTTCAACTAATCTATCAAAAACAGTAGCACCATCGTTTTTCATTTTTTGATTAAACACCATTGGCACCATTTGTCGAGGTAGAAGACCTTGCTCTAATAATGATTCAAATTCACCTCTTGTATTATCATATCTCATTTCTTTAATCCCGAAATTTTTTATAATCAATTTAAGAAATTCAATTTGAGACGGATGTGCTTCAGTGAATTCTTTACCTCCGTTTGTATATGGCCAACCATCGAGAAAACGTTGATACAACATTACTAATTTATCATTTCTATGTTCATACACTGCTATATGTGATGGATGTGCTTTTTTACCAATATCAAAACCAGCATAAACATCAGTGTTATGTTGATATTGTTTAAATGGATTAAGATTTGAAAGATTAACATTCACCACTGCTTCTCTAAGTTTCTCTTTATTGAAGAAACTCTTTGTAGAATACACTGGAGTACACATATATTCTCGTTTGAATATCCTATCAGTTCTTTCTTCTCTCTTCTTGTAGAGCTCTTCTAGATCCATCCATTCGGGCCATAATGCCTGTTCTTCACCAGTAATAGGGTTCTTGCTTATCGCAGGTAATATTTTAACAGCAAATCGTTGAGTAGCAACTTTATCGAAGAAAAAGTCTTCTTTAGTTTGAGGCGTATTATGAGTAAGTATACAATTTGCTATAAAGTTTTCACCATCGACTGTAAGATTTAATGTGTTTCTTTTTCCTATTTTTTTAAGATCTTTAATTTTTGCCCAATAGACATCTAATTCTGTTAAATAGTCAAATTCTTTATATTTTTTAAGTTTATCTATTGAAGCAGCACCAATACTATGATATCCGTACAGTTTTTTTGCTAACTTTATTTCTTTTTCTGTCAGTTGAACAACGTTAAACGATGAACCCTTTTTTCTATTCTTATATTTTCCATTGAATTTATATTGAAATGCGCCTGATATTTTTAAAAATCTATTCACGTCTTCTATTTTTGTTATTCCTAATTCCCAAATATTACATTTTCTAGAAACACCTGCGTTTTTTCTTAATCTAATATCTGAATGTATACCCATCTGTAAAAGCAGATTGTATGTACCAAAAAATAATTTTTTCGATACACTTCCATATCCGATATTCCAGCCTTTTAAATCTAAAGAACCATCAGTTTCAAAAAGACCTTTTAAAAATAAACCTATCGTTTTAATTGGTGCCTGAAAAATTTGATCTGGTATTTCTTTAGTGTGAGCGTTACAGTGTTTTAAGTTATATTTTTCTCTAATTTTTGATTTATTTTTTCCTCTTCCGACACCTATTGATATTTGATATTTATCATTATATCTAGGAGTATAAGTAAGATTAAGATTTTCACATAACGTTTTTACTCTGTTTTGTATAGATTCATTCAAACCAGAAAAACCAAACCCTCCTTTTTTTCCAATACTTCCATCACCAAGTATATATCCAAGAAGTTCTACTTCATCGTTATTTATTATTTTTTTCTTATTTGTTATTATTTTTGTAGGTAATGCAATATAATCACCATTTGTCAATTCTTCTGCATGTTTCCAACCTTCCCTAGTTAAAAATGGATGATTAAAAGTTGATTTTATTTTTTTTCCAGATCTTACTTTAATTTCAATCAAATCTTGAACACCATTATCAATACATTTGATAACTTTTTTTGGAACGAATATATTATTTTTGAAATCATAACCTATTACGTATTCGTTTTCTTTAACTTCTGAAAGTTCTTTAACAGAACCATTTCCCATCGTTATCATTGTATCGGGTGTCAAACAACCGGCAACATGAAGTTCACCATCGGGTTCATTAGGCATATCTAAAATATTCGACTTAAATATTTCATTAATTTTATAAATGATAGTAGGATTCAATTCATTATCTGGGTCTTGAAAAGGGTCATCAACATAGATTAAGTCAGCGTGTATTCCTCTTTTAAATTGTACCAAACCATGCGGTGTCAATGTTGTAAAATGTCTACCATCCCACGAATATCTTAATACCGATTCTGCAGTGGGTTTTTTATCAATCAAATCATCAAAGTAAGGATTTGTTTCAATCGCTGCTTTAATTTTTCCTATATGATACCCAGCTAGATCAGCATTAAAAGAAAAGTAATGAGCTTCTAAATTTGACATAGCTCCTTCAAACATTAATTTCCACATAAAATGAGCATAAAAAGAAAAAGACTTAAAATGGTCTCTCGCAGATACTCTTATAGTTTTTTGATTCTGACTTAAAAAACGAGCAGTCCAATCAACATACTCTCCGCCAATAAAATGTTTAGTACTATATTTAAAAATATTATTAACAAAATAAGGAAAGTCGTTCGATGCTTTTGTTAAATGTTTTATCTGATCTGGGCTAAATGCCATAAATTTATATATTATTTACAAACACAGAAGAATATGGTATAATATGGATATAAGAAAAAGTTATTCTTCAGTAGATTGAGAAGGTGTATCAGCAGCAGCTTTAATTAAACCAAGCACTTGTGCTGATGAAAGTTTTGAATCTTCTTTTACTTCTCCTTCGATCAATTTTTCGAGTTCGTAGATTGTTTTTTCGTCTTCTCGCATTTCTTTATTCAATGCTATAATAAAGGAATTGTCTCTTCCTCTTTTCTTGTTTGTTTCTTTATCATACATTTCTTTATTGCTTTTCAATCTAACATTAATAGCATCAATTGCACCACGTGTCATATCATCTGGTAACAATTTTATTCTATTATCAATAGTCCAGTGGATCGCAGTACTAATTTTAACTTTTGAACAGTTGTGATGCTCTCCGATAGTTGCCCAACTCCATTTCAATACAAAGTATTCGTGATATATAGCAAGATATTCACGTTGCAAATCTGTTAGTTTAAATTTAAGTTCAGTGTTTGACATATAATAGTATTATAATACTAATATCCATTTTTGTAAATTAGACTAAGTCTATGATGATATATAAGGAAAAAGAAAATCTTGTTTTAGAATTCGACTACAATCCGTATGTGATTGAGATAATAAAACAATTCGACAACAGAAAATTTATCGCAAAAGATAAAACTTGGACGGTGCCCATCATACATATTAAAAAAGTATTAGAAACACTAACACCAATGGGTTTTACTTCAACAAAAGAAGTTCTATATGAATATAGTCGATTTTTACATCGTGAAAAAACAGTTGAAAGAATACTTGCTAGTGAATTCAAAGAATCTGAAAAATTGTTATTAGAAGGTGTTAGATTGCCTTTGTTTCCTTTTCAAAAAATTGGAGTCGGTTTTCTTTGTGCAACTAAATCTTCACTTTTGGGAGATGAGCCTGGTCTTGGAAAATCGATACAAGCATTAAGTGTTACAAGAATAAATAACGCTGAAAAAGTTTTAATCATCTGCCCGTCAACGTTAAAGTTAAATTGGTGCGATGAAATATTAAAATGGTTCCCAGACGAAAAAATAACAGTAATAACTGGTTCAAAGAAACAGCGTGATATTTTATGGAAAGATGATTCAAAATACGTAATAATGAATTATGAATTACTTTTAAAAGATATAGATGAAATACGTAAAACGAAATGGAAACATATTATTTCAGATGAATCGATAAGAATAGCAAACCCTAAAGCTAAACAATCAAAACTAATCAAAACCATAGAAGCTGAATTTAAAACAGCACTCACCGGAACTCCTTTTAACAATGCTGTTCAAGACATATGGAATATTTTAGATTTTTGTCAGCCAAATTTGCTTGGTTCATATTGGCAATTTATAAATAAATATTGTATTAAAGATAGATTCAATAGCATAACGGGATATAAAAATCTTAGTGATCTAAAAATACATCTTTCACATTATATGTTAAGACGAACTAAATCAGAAGTTTTAACAGAATTGCCCGAAAAACTTTTTGAAACTATATATGTCGAAATGAAAGATGAAGAAAAGATAATATACAACGCAATCAAAAATGAAATTGCTAATGAACTCAAAGATTATCAAATAACAAAAGTATTAGATGATAAATTCTTAAAAAACGTTTTAGTTAAAATGATTAGACTTAAACAAGCAGCGGATAGTCTAAAACTAATAAGTGAACATAATCATTCATCTAAAACAGACGCACTTAAAGAACTTTTAAAAGATATCATGCACGAAGGTGACAAAGCATTGATATTTACTCAGTTTTCGACTATGGCTGATATTTTGATGGAAGAATTAGATGAATATCAACCAGTTCTAATTTCTGGTAAAGTAAATCAAGACGAAAGAAAAATAAACAGAGACAAATTTCAATCCGAAAAAAATACAAGATTATTGATTTCAACAGACGCAGGTGGAATCGGGTTAAACCTCCAAGAAGCTAAATATGTTATTCATTTTGATCTTCCGTGGAGTACTGCAAAACTAGAACAAAGAGAAGATAGAGCACATAGAATCGGTCAAAAGAATACGGTCACTGTCTATAAAATGATAACAGTAAATACGATTGACGAATATGTTTTAAAAGTATTGCATAAAAAACAACAGATGATCGAAAATATTTTAGAAGACAAGGAAAGAATAAGAAAAGTAAAAATATCAAAAAGAGACATCAAAAAAATGCTTACATAGAAAAAAGATTTACAAGGATAGAAATATATGGTATAATATGATTATATGATAGTGGATAAAAACCCAGTTCTATGTGAAGTCTGTGGAAGACCAGTTGATGAATATGATTCATCTTGGCCTTGCAGAAAGAATCATGAATGGAGAAGATGGATAAAAGATACCTCTTCAGAAAAGTTCAAGAAGTACAAAATAAAACATGGTAAAGCTTATGAGCAAGCTGTTCGTCGAAGGCTTGATAAACTAAACAAAAAAACACCCGAAATATACGCAAACAGACCATCTACACGTAAACCGAGACATTAAACGTATATTGGTGTAAAACAAAAAAATGAGTATAAAAGAAAAAGAATTGTTTTCAGTGCATGAAATCTGGAAAATGAAAAAGATATACTGGATTCATACATACAAAACTCTTTTAAAATATGTTTCAAAAGACTACAAGAACATATTTAATCCGATTGTTAAAGGAAGCAAAAGTGGAAAAAGATACTTTGTTACTTTAGAAAATCTTAATCTCTTTGTCGAAAAATTCGAAAATAACGAACTTTCTGAATAATAAACAACATATAAAAATATGAGCAAAAAAGCAAAAGGATACATTTGCGATCAGTGTCACGAAGATGTAGGTACAACTTATTATTTCAAGAAAAAATGGTTATGCGAAGAATGTTTGAAAAAAGCTGAAAAAGCTGATAAACTAAACAAAGAAGAGGAATGATTTTACAAATCTAAAAAACAGAGGTATAATACGAGCATCAATATAAATTTTAATAACATGAAAGGAATCGTTGAAAGATCCAATTTAATATTTTTGATAAAAATCAGCAGGCTTTCGCATATGGAAACGTATGCGAGCAGTTTTTCAACGGACTGCGTTCATGGGCCTGTTGATTTTTGTTAAGAATAAATATATTCGTATGAAAACGCTAAACACACCCGATTTTTTAATAACACCCTATATTCTTATAGAAGACAATAGACTGACAGAAAGAGACAGAAAAGTATATTCTGTGATTTATTGGTTTACTCATATGAAGGGAGAAAAATGTTACGCAAACAATGAAACTATTTCGCAAATATCGAAATCGTCAAAAGGAGGCGTCGCAAACAGTTTAACGAAATTAGAAAAAACAGGATATATTAGAAAAGAATACGTTAATGATGTTAAAACGAAGCGTGAAGAAATAATACCTTTGGTCGTGTTTAGAAACATCGCTGGTGAACAAGAATTAAAACAAAGAGGGTTAACAGATCCGTTAAAGGGCTTAACGGTACCGTTAATAGGGGTTAACAGATCTGTTAACCATAAGAATATAATAGAAGAAGATAATCTAATAAAAGAATCTAGCAAAAAAATTGCTAGAACCCAGAAACAAGAAAACAATGAAGAATTCGTTTGGGCAGATTATTTAAATGAGATGTTATTAGATACCAGAGAACATATTAGATTCATTGCCAGATTCTTCAAATTCAGAGATCTTTCGTACTCTTCAAAAAAAGCAGCAATCGAAGCAATCAGTCGTTTTTCACGTATTGCTTCGAAATTAGTTAAAACATATTCTGAAGACGAACTTCAATGGGCAGCTAAATATTGTAAAAATGCTTATTCAAATATACAATGGACACCTGACACAATGTTAAAAGCATTAACATCAGGCAAAAGAAATTCTGACGGAACTACAGAAGCAGCATCATTCGGTAGAAAAAATACATTCGGAAGTGTAGCAAATAAAACAAAGTCGACAAAATACGATAACATAGGTTCAAGTATATAAACAAACAAAATGAATAAAGTTAAAGTATTCACAACACCAACATGTGGGCATTGCTTCGCTCTTAAAAAATTTTTAGAGGGTAATAACATCGAATTCGAAACAATCGATGTCTCTTCAAATATTGAAGCTCAAAGAGAAATGATGAGTAACACTAATCAGATGTTCGTGCCAGTTATAAAAATAGATGATGAATATATTGCTGGTTTCGATAGAAAAGCGATATGTTTAAAGTTAAATATTAAAGAATAATTATTATGTCAGTCAACCGTGATTTCTTAGATACTCTATTGGATCAATATCAATTTGATATTAACACTGAGCCATCAAAAGAACATATAAGAAAAAGAATAGAAAGAAGAATACCAAAACGATTTTTAGATTCTGATCTAAATAAAACTTCTCAAGCGATTCAAAAATACGCTGAAAAGTATAATAGAAAAGAAAACAAAGGCATATATCTTCACGGTTCAGTCGGTACTGGCAAAACGTATTCTATGTGTGCATTAGCTATAGATTTGTTAGCTCAAGGGTATGACGTTCAAATGTTCAATTTGCCAAGATTGTTAAATATTATACGCTCTAGTTTTACGAAAGAGAAGGTATTGGATGATAAATCAGGTGATACTTCATACGCTTTTATTCATAATATGTCAGATATTGAACAAATAGCAAACGTTGAAATATTGATAATCGATGACATTGGTGCAGAAAAAGCATCAGATTGGGTAGCTGAAACATTATATCATTTGATTAATACCAGATATGAAAGCATGAAAACAACTATTTTTACTAGTAATTTATCTTTAAGCGAGTTATCAGAAAGAATAGGTGATAGAATCGTTTCACGTATAGTTGAAATGTGTGAAATATACAAATTAGAAGGAAAGGATAAGAGGTTAAAAAGTTAAGATGAAGGTTTACACAAGATATCGCTATAACGTAGTTGAGATAGCGCAATAGGGTCTCTAGATAAGTTTTAAATAACAATACAATGAACAAAATATTAGATTTCTTAAAAGCAACTAAATGGGAATACAAAGAAGTACCGAACGATCAGTACAATGTTAAAACATGTCCTATCTGTGGAGATCAACGTTGGAAGTTTTATATAAATTCTATAGACGGTCTATGGGACTGTAAAATTTGTAGTGAAGCAGGTAATCTTTATCAACTCAAAGCTAAAGTTGGAGGGTTAGAAGATATCACAAGCACTACAAAACTATTCGCAAACAAAAAAGAATTAGATGCTTCTATAATCGATGATTATGTTTCTGAATTAAAAGAAAATAAAGAAGCACACGAATATTTAACGAATGTTAGAAAATTCACCGATAAAACAATTAACTTCTTTAGATTAGGTTCCGACGGAGATTGGATAGTTATACCTCATTTTCAAGATGGAAAACTTTGGAACATTAAAACTAGAAACTTTAAAGCAAAGGATTTTAGAAGAGTATCTGGGCAACCATCAATTCTATTTAATATAGATAATATCAATTCGAAAAGAGAAACGTTAGTTATCGTTGAAGGAGAGACTGATTGTATGGCTACGTGGCAACTTGGTGTTGAAAACGTAGTAGGTTTAACAGTAGGCGCTGGTACGTTTTTACCCGAATGGATTCCTTATACTTTAAAGTTTAAAGAAATTATTATATGTCTTAATTCAGATGCACCAGGACAAAAAGGAGCACGAAAAATAGCAGAAAAACTAGGTGAAACAAAATGTAAAAACGTTATTCTTCCGACTAAAGATGTAAATGACTTTTTATTAGAACATACTTCTGATGAATTTATTAAGTTATTGAAAGAAGCAAAACCTTTCGATATTCAAAATATTTCTTCGATATCTGAATTTTTAAAAACCATCGACGAATGGTTTGTTAAAGACGGAGCTTTATCAGGCATGAGTTTGCCTTTTCCTCAAATCAATAATATGGTTAAAGGTTTCAAAGAAGAAGATCTTATTCTTCTCACAGGTGATACAAGTATTGGTAAAACTACTTTTGCATTGAATCTTATACATAGTTTTCTTAATCAAGAGAAACGTTGTTTAGGTTTCTTTTTGGAAGGAAAAGTCATGTATTATCTTTTAAGAATGATGTCGATGGAATCGTATACAAAATTAGATGAATTAAATTCAGACCCAGAAAAATGGGAAGCATTGAAAAATAAATTCGTTGATTACCCGATGTTTATTTATTCGGGAACTCAAGCAGATTTAAACATCGACAAACTTTCTAAACTTTTACAAGTAGCTGTACAAGCACACGATATTGATTTCGTGGTAATCGATCATTTGCAAAAATTAGTAAAAGATGATAGAGATGTAGTACAAGAATATAGTAGAGCAGTTTCAACTTTAAAAGATCTAGCAGTAGATTTAAAAATACCGATTTTATTGATTGCTCATATTAGAAAACCAGACAATGACAGAAAAAGAATAAACATGCACGACGTCAAATCAAGTTCTACAATTTATCAAGAAGCAGATATGTTCTTTGCATTATGGAATAAGAATAATGAAGATAGTGAACCAGATTTATATTTTTCAATTTTAAAAAATAGAATGGGTGAAAGTGGAGATTTTAGATTGATACATGAAAAAGATTATGGTATATTTAGAGAAAGAATCGAAAACATAGATAAAGAACCTATTCGAAAAAAAGTAAAGAAAGACATTCCCAAAGATAAAGGAGTAGAACCCGATTTAGAGATCGATGAAGAGCTATAATTTACTTTTTATTTAACATGTGGTATAATATAAACAATATTGGTAAGATGGTAATTCAAAAAGACCATATTTACAAAATAACAGGTATATGGTATAATATAAAATAATATGATAAAAAAGGTAACAAAGAAAAAAGAAGAAAAACAATTAGTTAATTCGACTTTCTTAGATAAAAAAGGAGAAATAACTAAAGTGACTGATATAATTAGTAAAGACGATTGTTGGTTCTTAAAAAGAGAAAACAAATTCGTTCTAACTCATAAAGCAATTGAAGAAATCGCAATTGTAGCAGGAATAAGTTTAAACTATGACGTCGAAGAATCAGCAACTATAGTTCCCGATTATAGAAATGAGTTAGAACACGTCGTTAGAATAACGATTCATTGCAAAGCAAAATCTTCAACAAAAAAAATAGGTTGTGTTCATTCTGATGAAGCAGAACTTACAGTTACTGGTGAAGCAAATAGAATGAGTGCACCGAATAGAGGAAGAGGATATTTAAGGAAGATGGCTGAAAAAAGAGGATTCGACATTGCTGTGTTGAAACACTTGGGTTTATATTCATCTGTCTTCTCAGAAGATGAAGCAGAAAAGTTCGAACAAAAAAGAGAACCTGATATTCTACCCGGTACAAAAGATTTTGAAGAAATAATAAAAGAAATCAACGCGATACTTAATTGTAAAACATTGATCGCTCTTCAAAAAATCGGTAAAAAAATTAAACTAGGCGTTAAAGAAAACAAATATTCAGATAAACAATTGAAATATTTAAGAGAACTCTACCAAAAAGAATACGGTAAAAAGAATAATGAATTTTAATATATGAAAAATCCAAGTATCAAAGAAACTCAAGAACCAACGATCATGTATAGAACATTTTCGGGTAAGACATATTTAGTTAAACCAGATAATTTTAATAAGATTAGTTCATTTGGTCAAAGATTACATGCAGCAATGTTAGTTTTGTCAGGCAAAGCATGTGCATCTAAATGGTATCAGATGTCATATTTATCAAGCATAAAATTTAAAAAATAATGGAAGAAGCAAAACAAAATTTAGAAATAATAAAAAAGAATTTAGAGGAAAGAGTAAAAGATAAAGAAAAAGGAATTTTCTTTGTCAATACGATATTCGACGACACCTTATTAGAATTTTTATTTTTCGACATTAAAAAAGCAATTGATAATAAAAGTATAGATCATATAACTATTTATATCAATAGCAATGGCGGAAATACGACAGTGTTATTCCCGTTGTATGATTTAATTAAAAGTACATCAAAAATAATAAAAACTATAGTTATAGGTAAAGCATATAGTGCAGGAGCAATGTTATTATTGGCAGGTTCGTATGGTCATAGATTTGCGTTAAAAAATTCAGAAATTCTTTTACATGAAGTTGCAGCAGAACTTCCATATAGTAAAAATTCACAAATATCTGAATTTTCGAAAAATATTGATTCTATCAATAAAACATTAAAACAGATGGTTAAGTCTCATTCTAAAATGTCTGATAAAGAAATAGAAATGTATTTTAATTCAAATAAAGATGTTTTTATTACTTCTCAACAAGCATTAAAATACGGAATAATCGATAAAATATTATAAATAAACAAAAATGCCATACGAAATTGACAAATTTTCACCATCGATGATTTTAGACTATATTAACTGTCCAAAATGTTTTTATTACAAATACATTGCAAAGATTCAGTTACCTCAGAAACAAATACATCTTTTATTCGGTTCAGCTGTTCATGCTGGTATTGAAGAAATGTATCATCAAAAAGACCCTTTGCCGATGTTTATAAAAACGTTTGATAAAAATAAACTTACAGAAGAAGAAAAAGAATTGCACGACGAATATTTAGCATTAGGTGAAGAAATGTTAAAAAATTATGCTGATATTCATCCAGTTTTAAACAATTTGCATAATTTAAACGAAGGCAGATCTGAAGTATATATTAGAAGAAAACTAATAAACCCTATAACTGGTGAAGAATCTTCATTGCCTATTTCAGGAAGAATAGATAGACTAACAAATGATGAAGGCATTATTGAATATAAAACATCTGCACAAAAGTGGAATGAAGACGACATTAACTACAAAGTACAAACATTACTTTATAATCTATGGTTCTATTCTGAATATCAAAGACTACCAAAAGAAACAGTATATATTATTTTATTGAAAAAATTTAAGAGCGTAGGTAGAGGTGAAGTACATCAAGTATTCACGAAACACTGTACTTTGACTGATTTAGCAAGCACTTTCGATGAAGTTGAAATGATATTACAACAGATTAGAAACGGTGAATTTGAAAGACCGTTAGTAAATCACCCCAGATGGTGCGACTGTTATAAATATGAAGAGGCATTGAATATCAATCAGAATAACCAATATGCGAATTAACATGTATGATATATTTTTCGTTGTATTGTATATCTTTATCATTTTTAAATCGACAGAATATTTAAACAGTATATTCATTCATCAAAATATAAACATAATAAAAATATTAATATATTAAAAATATGGCAATATCAAAAGTAGAAACGACAGAAGAATTATCTAAATTCATTGATGCTGTTTTTCAAAACGAATTAGAAAAAGAATTCGACGAACTGATTAAAGACATAAACAAAAGAAAAGGAGAAATAATAGCAGGTGTTCTTTTGAATGTGAAAAAAGAAATAGATATACAGACAGTCGGAGAAAAACTAATATTTACGATTAAAGAGATAACAAAAGAAAAGGTCGAATAAATAATAAAACATAAATTAATCAAAAATATGGAAAAAATAACAATTGTTAAAATTGGAAGAAAAGCTCAACCTTCGAAATTTAAACCAGGCGAAACTTACAACATTACTACAGTAATGGATGACAAAAATAGAAAATTAGTAGCAATGGGAGCATGGGCAGATGGTTGGAAAATCGGAGATATAATCGAAGTAGAAGTTTCTGAAAAGAAATGGACAGATAAAGATGGATTCGAACAAACTAGTTTGAATATTGCAAACCCAAATAAAAAGCCTTGGACAGGTGGTGGATCTGGAGCAAATCCAACTATTGCTTCTTGGCAGATTGCTGCACAGTTAGCTCCTCTTTTCTACGCAGATGCAAAAAAGAAAGTTAAGTTAGATGACATTGCTTCATTAGCTGACGAAATTAAAAAAAGAATTTCAATTCCTGAAGCATCAACAGAAAAAGTAAAAGAAATTGATGTAACAAAAGAAGAAAAAGCTACTACAAACGTAAAAGCAAAGGATACAGACTTTGATGAAGATGAAATCGATGACGAAAAACCATTCTAAATAAAAAGTAAATATAAATAATGAAGTCTAGAATACCTTGGAATAAAGGTAAAAAATTTCCTAATTATCATACAGAATCTACTAAAAAAAGAATTAGTGAATCGATGAGTGGTATTAATAATCCTTTCTATGGTAAAAAACACACAGAAGAAACAAAAGAAAGAATCAGAAAAGCTAGAGCAAAACAAAAACCGATTTCAGAAGAAGGAAGAAAAAAATTATCACTAGCGAACACTGGCAAAAAAAGAACTGTAGAAACAAGAAAGAAAATGTCAAATTCAAGAAAAGGAATGATTTTCACTGATAAACATAAGAAAAATCTTTCTTTAGCAAGAAAAGGTAGATTTAATGGAAAAGAATCACCGAATTGGAGAGGCGGTATATCTAGACTTCCGTATGCAGTTGATTGGACTGATACTCTTAAAAGATCAATACGTGAAAGAGATCAATACAAATGTCAAATGCCAGGTTGCAACAGAATACAAACAGACGAAACATTTTCTGTTCACCATATAGACTATGTCAAAAATAACTGTAATCCCGATAATCTAATTACTTTATGTCATAGATGTCATTCTAAAACAAATTTTAATAGACAAAAGTGGATCAAATATTTTAATAATCTAATTAAACAAATATGTTAATAGTAGGTGCACAATTTAATCGAGTTTCAGGCCCTGATGCTACTTCATCTTACAAAATAGAATTTGTTGTAGACGAAAGTCAAAGAAGTGGTGTTTTGAATTTAGCAAACCAAATGAAAAAAGGTACAGAATTATTGTTAATGATATTTGAGTCTTCAGCAGATTCAGACGAACTTAAAGAAATGGCAACAGAATCGACAGAAGAAACAAGAATAAGACTCAATAAAAGAATGTATGCTTTGATGAATGATATAGCAGCTGAGAAAAAAATAAGTCTAATCGATGTTAAGAAAACGTTAAAAACTTTCTTAATAAAGAAAAAGTATATTGAAAAATCTACTAGTGAATTAGATATTAAAGGCATAGCAGCTGCTATATTTTATTTATCAAGTGAATTTAATTACGAAACAGATAAATAATATGATGACAACAATTAAAATTGAACCAGACAAACGTTATTCTGTCAGAGAATCTGCTAAATGTTTGAATTGGTCACATAGCTTGCCAACGTTTCAAAAATTAGTTAGAAATGATTTCGAAAATAAAAATAATATTTTCAAATCGATAGTATTAAAAAGAGATAAAAGAAAAAGATACTATATAAAAGGTAGTAATTTAATTTTGTTTCAAAATAGAAAAGATTTTAAACAAATAATCGAAAATGGACGAATGTTATAAATACAATATAGTGCATGATCAATCTGGAAGAAAAGGGATATCACAAGCTAAAGACAAAGTTTATAGAAAAGCTTGGTTTCATAGAGGTATTCCTAGATGGAATCCAGGTGAATATGGTGAAGAAGGTCAAAACTTTTTTGCTAATTTGTTTGACGATCCCACTGTTCAATTCATGATGTTTCAAATATATGACTCAAATTATAGAGGAGTTTATATATTAGAAAGAAAAGATTTTGAAGAGTTTTATTCAAAAAATAGAAATATCAAAGATATTATTTTCAATAAGACTAGATATTTATTTCCAATCAAATTATGCAAACTGACACAAGAAAAAAAATAATACTCGGTGGAGGGATAAGCGGATTATTATATGCTTTTTATAATCCAGATTGTCTTTTAATATCTGATAAAATAGGAGGGCAATCTTCAAGTAGATTTCAACTAGGACCAAGAATATTGCATGCTGATGAAAATACAACTCGTCTTTTAGAAGATCTTAATAGATATATTGGTATTAAAAAAATAAAAGTTGGTTATTTTTATAATGATAAAATAAACGACGAAAATACTGAAGAAAATAAGAAAGCATATTTTGAAAAAACTAGGGGTGAGTCTTCTCAACCTTATTCATCAGTGATGTCTTCTAATAAAAACGAATACGATTCATATGATATCGAACTTTCAGAAATAATCGAAAATCTGGAAAGAAAAATACATAATGAAATAATACTTGGAAAAGTAACAAAAATCGATTTAGAAAATAACAAACTTATAATTGACGAAAAAGAAATAGAATATTCTAAACTAATTTCAACTATTCCTATTAACGTTTTCTTATTTTTAGCTGGAAAAACAGATGAAGCAAAACAATATGTTTCATATCCGACTACTTTTATTTTGTCTGATAATCTTGATAACGCTCCCTTCAAAGATTTCGGAGAATACGATTATGTGTATATCTCAGATGAAAAATATCCGTTTCATAGAATAACAAAAACTAAAGATGGTTTTGTTTACGAATATAAAGGAGATATGAGTAGTACTAGTCTAGGTCAAAAAGATAGAGAAGTACTAAAAGTAGGTCAGTTGGTAGAAAATGACAAAAAGGTTGAATTTGATAATGTTAATTTTTTGGGAAGATACGCAACATGGAAGCATAATATATTAATAAATGATTTGTTAAAAGAAATATATACAAAAAAATGATATATTCAGATGAAAATATAGAAGCTGCGATAGCATTAAAAGAATTAGTATTTATACCTAGTCTTTCAAAAGATCAAATTGGTCCAGCTTCGATTGATCTTAAATTAGGTCCTGTTTTTAAAAAATATAATAATAAAAAAGTAAAATGTTTAGATTTAAAAAAGACTAAACTGACAGACAAAGATTTTATTATTTCAAATCACACAAATAATAGTTGTTATGTATTGGAACCACAAGAATTCATATTGGCTTGTACAAAAGAATATGTTAAAGTGCCATCCCATTTATTATTAAGAATGGAAGGAAAAAGTACTTTAGCTAGGATGGGTTTAATGATTCATACAGCAGGTTTTATCGACCCAGGTTTCGAAGGTACTCTAACATTAGAAATTTCAAATCATTCAAACATACCGATCGTTTTGTATCCAGATATGTATATATGTCAAGTTGCAGTTGAAGAACTAAGAACGCCTTCAGCAACACCATATAACAAAAGAAAAAAATCTCTTTATTCACGTTCAAAAAAACCGGGTCAACCGAACATAAACAATTTATTTGAAAAGAAATGAACGACAAAAATCTAAAAGATATATTTAAAGAACAAAAAGAATTTCAGAAATATTTTTATAACCCCGATGATATTTCTTTAGAAGATAAAATAAAGTTTACGAAAGAATATATTTTATCTATTCATAGAGAACTGGGAGAGGTATTAAATACCATCCCTTGGAAACTACATAGAAAAGAAGACAAACCTATCTCAGAAGCAAATCTAACTGAAGAAATCATTGACTGTTTTAAATTCTTATTGAATCTTTGTATTATATGGAGTATCGACGATGAAAAATTTATTACAGAATTTTTTAGAAAAACTTCAGTCGTTAAACAAAGATATCAACAAGAAATATTTAATGCTATTAGTAAAGATGATAAAGTATGTGCAATTGATTTAGATGATACGTTAGCGTGCTCAGACGAATATTTTACTTTTCTATATAATAAAAAAACGTCTTCGTATTTTAAAAATAGAGAAGATATTAAACAAAAGATCGATACTTTAGAATATGAAGAGTTTAAACGTTGGTACAGAGAATCTGGTGAAAAAGCAAATATATCCGTCAAAAAAGGTGCAAAAGAATTAACAGAATATCTAAAATCTCTAGGTTATAAAATAGTTATTATTTCTGCTAGGCCAAATGACGTATATAATAGAATATTCCCAGATACTTTAGAATGGTTAAAGAAAAACGAAATTCAATACGATGCTATATATTTTGAAAAAGATAAACATCTGAAGATACTTAAACATCTTCCCCAGTTATCTTTTATCATCGAAGATAACGAAGAATACGCAAAACAGATATCTGATCTTAATTATGTTGTGTTTCTATTGAATGAAAAAGATGACGAAAGAATAAACGCGAAATATAAAGATGTTTCATCTATGTTAGTAGTCAAAGATTTAATAGAAATAACAAAAAGAATTACCCAAGATGAATGAATTTCAAGAAATATTAAATAAATGCACATTGTGTCCATTTGAAGATTATGATATCAATTGGTATGATGAAAATACTGGATGTGGTAAACTAGGTGCATTTTGGGAAGAAGGAAGTGTTAGAAAAATAATGATTGTCGGTCAAAACCCTTCCCATAGAAGATGGAAAGGTACTCATTCATTTCAGGGAAGACAAGGAGACGAATTTAGAAAAGTATTTGGTAAAGAACATCTAGTATATTCGAATTTTATACAAGTATCGACTCCAGACAATAGAGTTGATAAAATGTCTGAAGAACAAATAAAACACTGTTTTAATCATCTATTATATGAAATACAAAAAATCAAACCAGAAGCAATTATTTTTTGTAGTAAATTTGCAGAAAGAAAAATAAAAGAATATAGTCTTTGTGATAAATTAAAACAAACGAAAGCTTGGATATATTTTATACATCACCCTGATTATTGTTTTACTTATAATAGATGTAGTAGAGAAGAATATATAGATAAACTCATAGAAATAAAAACAGAAGCACAATATTTACAAATATTGTAAAGTATGGTACAATGATATTATATAAAAAAATGAAAAACAACAAACAATATATTATATGGGAGGGCCCAGATGAGGTTGGAAAAACTTCAACTAGAAAATTAGTTGAAAAAGCGAGAAAAGGAAAAGACATAATGATTGATAGATTTATCGGATCAAACCTTGTTTATGGTAATCTATATGCTAGATACACTGAAAAAGAAATATTAGAATTAAAAACAGACGAAAAAAGATTTATTGCTAATTTTGACGCAGTATTAATATATTTGTATGCACCCGTTAAAACAATAGTTAAAAGAATACAAAACGATAGACACGAAGAAATAGATGAAAAAACACTAAAAGATACTCTTAAAGAATATAACGAATATTTTAAAAACTCTTCATATACAAAAAAAATAAAAATTGATACTTCAAAATACGATCAAAAAGCAGTTGTTAAAATTATATTATCATTCCTAAAATCATTAGAACATGTTAAATATTAAAGATATAAATACTATTAAAACAGTTTTTGAAAAAAAAGCTAAAGTGATAGGAAATACTTTAGAATTATCTAATGTGCTTTTTTCATTCGATGAAAATCATATTAATAATTTTGTGTCACCTGTTTCAAGAACAGACGGTGGAGAAAGGACTTGGTTATATAAAGAAGTGAATAACGCGATTGATAAAATAAAAAAAGATAGATATACACGAAAAGCTATTTTTTATAATTTACATCAATCAGATTTAGAACATAACTGTTTAAATTTATTTCATTTTTATTTTAGAGATGATAAGTTAAACATGAATGTCTATGTTAGAAGTATGAATTTCGAAGTTAATTTCAAACAAGATATGTATACTTTTGATATAATGATAAATAAAGCATCAAGAAAACTTAAAATGAAAAGAGGATTAGTTAATGTTCATATAATGAGTCTCCATAAATTTATCAAATAAAATATGAATCTTAAAATAGAAATAACAAAACAACTTAAAGAAGCAGGTTTTCCACAAAATAAGAAATACGCGTATACTATATCTCCTCTTTCAAAAAATACTGAACCTTTTCTTTTATCAATGAACCTTAGTAAAGATAACAATGGATATGCAAATCTTCTTGCAAGTGGTTACGAAGTGTATGCCTGTCCAGATTTAACAGAACTATTAAAAGAATGTGATCAACAGATTGATAGTTTATATAGAATTAGTATTAGTGAATATAGTGCAAAATCAGATAAAAAAAGCAAAGGCGGTTGGGAAGCTATATCAATATACGAATCTATTTTTGAATGGGGAGAAACACCTGAAGAAGCAGTAGCAAGGTTATGGTTAACAATAAGAAAATAAAAATATGAAAAATAAAATCATATATATAACTGGTTCTCACGGAGGAATAGGAAGTGATTTAATCGATCTTTTTAAAGAAAAAAAGATTACTTATTTCGAATCTGTTTCAGATATCACGAATAGAAACGAAATATCCAAAGAAATAGAATTAATTAAACCAGATATTGTTATTCATTTAGCAGCAATGGTTGGCACGAAAGATTGCGAAGAGGTGCCTAGACAAGCAGTTGAAACTAATGTAATCGGTACTTTAAACGTAGTTGAAGCTGCAAAAGCAGTTGGTGCTAAGTTTGTTTATTTTTCAACTACTGCTATATATAAACCTGGTACAAATCCTATTAAAGAAGATTCACCAATAGGTCCATATACTATATATGGAAAAACAAAACACTGGGGTGAAGAAATTGCTAAAACTTATATACCGAAAAACGATTTACTTATTATTAGACCTTGTTTCGGCTTCGGTGGAAGAACAGATGTGTCTATGTTAGGTGCTTTGATAAGATCACATTATACTCACAAATACGTTAATCTTTTATTAGCAATGGAAAATCTAAAAGATTACACATACGTTAGAAATATTACGTTTTACGTATATACCTTATTAGAAATGAATGCGTTCGGTAATGATTTCAATGTTAGTCAAGGCGAAGCAAGACCATATTTAGAAGTGATACAGAAACTAATGAAGAAAAAAGTATTTCCTTATTTTAAAAATTTCCCTGATTTAGATTATATGGGATCGCACGTGGTCGACAGTTCAAAAATATTAAAATACACCGGTAAAAAACCTATATATTCTTTTGACCAAGGTTTAGATATCATTATCAAAGAATACGAAAAAAATAAAAAATAATTATGAGTATAACAATAATAAACAAAAAAATGAGTATAAAACTAAGATATCTTTACATTAATTTTCTTTTTAAATTATTAGATATACCTTTGCACGGTGAGGAAAGAAGAGAAAGAGATAAATTTTTAAATACTTTATCGATGCATAGTAATGATCTAGAAACAGAAAGAAAAAATCTAATTAAAGAATATAGTAAGAAAGACGAAAAAGGTGAATCGATAATCAAATCTGATAAAAATTATGATTTTACATCTGAAAACTTATCAAAATTTCAAGACGAATTTGTTAAATTATTAGATGTTGAGTTTATAATCGATGTACTCGACAGTAATAGAAAACAGTTGAAAATAATTAAAAATCTTCTTATAAATACGAATGCTCCATTAAATTTTGAGGATAGCAAACTGTTAGAGGAAATCGTTGAAAGATTTGATACACCCGTTGAAGAAGGAGAACAGTTAAAACTTAAACTAAATAAAGAAGATTTAGAAAATAATCCTGAATTAAAAGAAGAAGGTTTGAAAGAAGGAGATGAAATCGAAATACCAAAAGAAACAGTAGTTGAAGAACAAGCAGACAAAAAAGAATAAAGCAATGAAAAAACCTTGGGCTTCTTTATTTCAAAAAAATAGAATAAGAACAGAAGTAGAAAATAAAAAACATTCTGATACTCTTAAAGAAAAATACAAAAATGGTTGGCAAGGTGGTTTCAAAAAAGGAAATACATTATTCGCGGGTAAAAAAGTATCTGAAGAACATAAAGAAAAACTAAGAAAACTATGGACTGGACACAAACTTACTGATTTACAAAAACAAAAAATTAGAATGAAAAGAATGCATCAAGTTTTTCCTCAGAAGGATACTTCGATTGAAATAAAACTACAGAAAGAATTAGAAAGAAGAAATATCAAATTTGAAAAACACAAACCTATTTTAGGTCAACCAGATATTTTTATCGAACCAAATATATGCATATTCGCAGATGGAGATTATTGGCATAATAGAGAAGAAGTTAAAAATAGAGATATGTATGTAAACAAAAATCTAATTCTTCAGAAATATATAGTAATTAGATTTAAAGAACATGAAATAAACGATTCGGTCGAGGGATGTATTAATAAAATAATATTAAAAATATGAACGAAACAGATAAAGAAAAAAATGAAATGAGAAAGCTGTTAGGTACATTGCCTGAACAGTTACCAAACATAGATCCGAAAGATTTAGATAGATACCCTGTTGATAAATCTTTGTGGTTGCCAAATGAGTTTGGTATTAAGGTTGGACCGTTTCAATTTTACGAAGGAGTGAGAGGAATCACAGCAGAAATGATCGATCACCCTAAAAACCCATATAGACTTTTATTTGAATTCGCAGTATCTACTTGGGGGAGTGAGGAATACGAAACAATGTGGCCAAAGACTAAACCAGAGCATAGATTTATCGTTGTTAAAAATGTTCTAGCAAATAAAGCATTGCCTCTGGGTAATGAAGCACTTCAATTTAGTTTTATTATTCGTAAACCAAGTAGAGCTGCTTTCGATCAACATGCAAGACAAAGAATTGGTGCAACCTTTGCAAGTCAAGGCGTTAGAGATAATTCTAGATTATTAGCTGGATTTAGAATACCAAATGAAATTTGGAAAAACGAAAAGAAAAGAGAAGAAGTTATTTCTTCAGCACTGTGGATTAAAAAAGTATATCATTCATTGGTTAGCGGAAATGACGGCAATTCTTTCCAAGCAGCTAGATCGATGATGACATTAAATTGGACACACAACTATAAATATTCTGTTAACTTTATGGCGCTGAAAGGATATATGGCACAAAGATTAGTTGCTTCAGAACAAGAAGATACAGTCGCAACAGCGATTATGGTTTGGGATCAGATTAATAAAGTATTCCCAATGCTTGCAAACAATCTTAGACCAAAATGTGATTGGGCAAAAAGATGTCTCTGCCACCAAGGTGACGGAGGAGATTTATTTGGCGCTCTATTCAAGGGATGCGGAAGATTCCCAGAGACAGAAGGAAAATATGCTACATTTAATTATGCATGCACGGATTATCCGACATTAGACGAACAGTTAGGAGTACATCTACCAACTCCAACAGAATGGAAAGAATACGATTCTTTAAGTGATTTAGAAGAATCAGATAGATTATTATTTAACGAATAAAAAAATGAATATAATACCATTATCAAATAATGTTCTTATAGAACCTTTGAAAGAAAGCAATAAAACGGAAGTAGGTATATATATACCCGAAAGCACAGAAAAAGAAAAACCACAACAAGGCACTGTTATTGCAGTTGGAAAAGGAAAAGTAAACAACGATGGCACTATAACTGCTTTATCAGTTAAAGAAGGAGACAAAATTATTTTCAATATGTATGGTCCAAATGAAATCAAAATCGATGGCAAAGATTATTTAATTGCCAGTGAAAATGATATTTTAGCAATAATTAATAATGATAAATAAACATGTCAAAAATAATGATCTATGGCGAAGATGCCAGAAATAAATTAAAAGCTGGAGTAGATAAATTAGCTAATGCAGTAATTGTTACGCTTGGACCGAAAGGAAGAAATGTAGCAATACAAGAACAATACGGTTTGCCAACTATATCAAATGACGGTGGTGTTATTTCAGAAAGTATCGAATTAGAAGATAAAGCTGAAAACTTAGGTGCTCAGATAATCAAACAAGTTGCATCGAAAATGAATTTAGTCGTAGGAGGTGGAAGAACAACTGCTACTTTATTATCTCAGGTTCTGATTAGAGAAGGTTTGAAAAATGTTACTGCTGGTGCTGATCCTATGTCAATCAAAAGAGGTATGGAAAAAATTCGTATTGAAATAATATCAAAAATCAAAGAAAAAGCTATACCTCTTTCAACAGAAGCAGAAATGGCTAACGTCGCTTCGATTTCTTCTGAAAATAGAGAACTAGGTAATTTAATTGCAAACGTTATACATGAAATTGGTATCGATGGTGTTATTTCAATAGAAGAAACTAAAAAGAGTGGATACGAAAAAGAAATAGTAAAAGGTATTCAGTATTCACAAGGTTTGATAACACCTTATTTAGTAACAGACGTTCAACGAATGGAAACTATTTTAGAAGAACCATATGTTTTAATCACAGAAAATACAATATCATCTCAACAAGATATTTTACCAATTTTAGAAAAACTGATTATAAGTGGTAAAAAAGAATTATTTATCGTTGCTGATAGTGTCGAAGGTGAAGCTTTAGCTATTCTATTATATAATAAACAAAAAGGTGTAGTTAAACCTATCGTTATTAAGACACCAGGTTACGGTTCAAAAAAGAAAGAAACTCTTGAAGACATCGCGATTTTAACAGGAGGTACTGTTATTTCTAACGAAACTGGAATGAGTTTATCAAACGTTGAACTATCTGATTTTGGAAAAGCTAGAAGAGTAATATCGAATAGATACTTTACTACTATTGTTGATGGTAAAGGCGAAAAGGAAAAAATCGATGAACGAATATCTACATTAAAATTTCAAATCGAAAATGAAGAACAAGAATATGAAAAAAATAATCTTAAAGAAAGATTAGCAAAAATCAAAGGCGGTATTGCTATTATTAAAGTAGGTGCAGCAACAGAAGTTGAACTAAAAGCAAAGAAACAAAAAATAGAAGACGCTGTATCAGAAACTAAAGCAGCAATGGAAGAAGGCTATCTTCCTGGCGGAGGAATTACTCTATTAAGAATACAAACAGAACTTAAAGATTTCTTATCTACTTTAGAAGGAGACGAAAGATTAGGTGCTAAAATAGTTTTAGATATCTTAGATGAACCCGTTAAAAGAATAGCAAAAAACGCAGGAAGAGATGGTGCTGTCATTGTTTCTGCACTGCAAACAGTAGACAATAATATTGGATATGATGCTCTTAACGATAAAACTACTGATATGCTTGAAGCAGGTATACTTGATTCTGCTAAAGTGGTAAGATCATGTGTTGAAGTTGCTTTGTCTTCTGCATCTACTCTTTTAACGACTGAATGCATAATAATCGATAAACCAGAAGAAGTAAAACACGAATGCAATCATAACTAATGATAGTATCTATATCTATTCAATAAAACCTTTTCTAATAGCATTCTAGGGTCTTAAATAACGATAAAATGAACAACATATTAACAGAAAACGGAATAAAACCAATATACGGTTTCGATAACGGGCAAAACATATATTTTATATACAGAAACAAAGAAGACAAGAAAAAAGTATTTACAATAAAAGACTTCGTTTGGTATTTTTGTATAAGCAAAAAAGATCTAGAATACGATGAAGTTAAAAAAGTTCTAGTAAAAGGACAACAAAGAACTAAATGCATTACTAAAATAAAAACGTCTGGTAACTATGTTAAGATATATTGTATAGGAGATAGAAAAATACCGTATGTTAGATTTATGGTTAAAGATCTAGAAAAAGCAGGTGCTCATCTAAAAGAATCAGATCTTTCGATAACGAAAAGATATATGATCGATAACATGATCGATATCGAAGAAAATCTAAAATATCTTTTCTTTGATATCGAAACGAATGATAGTAATCTAGGAATCGAAATTGGAAGAGACGAAATTCTTTCTTGGGCTGCATGTGACAATACTGGTAAAACGTTTTTTAGTATTAATAAAAACATTAAAAGTAAAAAAGCTGAAGCTGAGCTAATAAAAGAATTAGTTAATCTTTTTGTTAAATATGATTTAGTAATTAGTTGGAATGGAAATCAATTCGATATGCCATACATAATGAAAAGAATCGAAGTGCTTGATATTCGTTCAAAAAAAGGAGATCTTCTTTACGAATCTGCTTTTTGGAAAACATTCTTACATATTGATTTAATGCAAAGACTTATCAAATTGTTTGGACCGATGATGACTGTCGTAGGTTTGTCTGGTTTTAGTCTAAACGAAGTATCTAAAGTTTTTCTTGGAGATACAAAAGTAGAACATTCTGAAAAAATCATAGAATTGTTTAATGATAATAAAGAAAAACTTGAAGAATATAACATTCAAGATGTGAATCTTCTTTATCATCTAAACGAAAAATTAAGAACACTACCGTTAATGATAAAAGAATGTGCTTGGACAGGCACTTTTATGGATAGATTTTATATTGGCGAACTTCTTGATAATTATATTTTAAGAGAAGCTGCTCTTCAAAACTTTCATTTGCGATCTAGACCTACTTGGGAAGAATCAGAAATGAACGAAAACATAGTCGTTAGAGGAGGTTATGTTAAAGACCCAGATGTTGGTTTTTATAATAATGTTAGAATTTTTGATTTTAAATGTTTTTCGAAAGGTACTAAAATATATACTGAAAAGGGATATAAAAACATTGAAGACATAACTCTTAAAGATAAAGTTCAAGACGTTGATAATAAGTTTTCTTATTTAGAAACTATATCTAAACAGAAATACAAAGGCGAACTATATAAAATAACAACGTCGAATGGATATACTGCAGAATGTACACCTAATCACAAATGGCCAATATTTGAAAATAACGAATTAATTCTTAAAGAAGCAAAAAATCTAACGACTTCAGATAAATTGCTTTCTCCAGTTAAACTTAATTTTAAAGAAAAAAATACGAATAACATTCTTTATGAATTACTTGGTATATTGTATTTTGAGTCTTCTATTAAAAAAATAAAACATAGAACTAAAGAAAAATATATATCAGATGATTATAGAGTATCATTATCGATTGGAAAACATGAAGTAGAATTTAAAAATAGAATATCTTTTTTATTAAAAAATCTTAATTTATTTGATTACGAATGGTTAGAAGTAAAAAATAGTTTTGTGTTAAAAATAGGAAATCGATTAAAAAACGGAAAAAGAAATACTAAAGAAGTATACGAATGGTTTTTAAAACAAAAAGAAAAACTAAACGAGACTGTCTTTTTAAACAATTCGTATAATATTAGTCATTTTTGTAAAGGCGCTTTCGAAGCAGACGGAACAGTTAATATAGCAAGAAATACAGTTGTTATCAATTCTGGTAGCAAATATAAAATAAATCAGAATAATAGAATCGAATTTTTACATCATCTATTGAAAAGATTAGGCATATATTCTAATTTAGGTATACATAAAACTACACATATATTAGAGATATATAGAATGAACGATATATTTAATTTTAAACAAAGAATTGGTTTTATATCTAAATATAAGAAAACAAAATTAGATAACGCGATCGTTCAAAGAATCAAAACAACAAAAAACAAAACATTAAGATTAAGTAAGTATAAAAAGATTGGAAGAACAGAATACGTTGAAAGAAGAATAACAAAAATCGAAAAAATAAAATATAATAATGTTGTTTATAATCTTGGTTTACGAAATCAAAGACATCCTTTTTATATTGCTAATGATCTTTTATCGAAAAATAGTATGTATCCATCGATAATTGTTAGTTGGAATATAGGTCAAGAATCATTAACTGGGGGTAGTTTATCAAAAATAGCTTCAGAACATTTTGACGCTTGGGTAAACAATAGAAAAATTGACTTAATACCTTATGAAGAATGGTATGAATTTTTAAAAAAAGAAAATAAAGTACTTAATCCAGATAATAAATATGTTCAGTCTGCGAACAATCAATATTTTAAGAGAGATAAAACAAGTGTCATTGCTGGATTAGTTAAAAATCTTCTTACAGAAAGAAAAGCATATAAAAAACAACAGTTAGAATCAAAATATAATTCTATCGAATATAAAAATGCTCAAGCTTCACAAGAAGCTGTAAAAGAAATGGCAAATAGTATCTATGGTATAACAGCTGACAAACAGTCAAGATATTTTGATCCGAGAATAGCTGAAGCAATAACATTAACGGGTCAGTTCTTAAATAGAACGACTATGGCTATTCTTAAAAAGATGGGATATCCATCGATCGCGGGAGATACTGATTCTATATTTACTATTATCGATGATGATGCAAAAACATTAGAAGTAATCGATGAATTGAATAAAAAACTTTCAGAACATCTAATAAAAAAATATAAATTCACAGATTGTATAGTATACACAGAATATGAAAAGAAATTTAGAAAATTCATAATGTTAGATAAGAAAAGATATTCTGGGCATTTGGTTGAAATAGATGGAAAAAAAGTAGATTCTATTCTTTCGAAGGGTACAGAAAACGTTAGAAAAAATACAATCGACTTCACAAAAAATAAAGTAAACGAATGTTTTGATTTACTTTTGAAGAAAGACAAAGATCTTAAGTATATGAAAAAATGGTTAAGAAATCTTAAAGAATACGTATTGACTGAAGATATACCTGGAGATCAATTATCAATAACGATGAAAATTTCTAAACCAATTTCTTCATACAAATCAAAACCTCCCCACGTTAAATTAGCTGAAAAAATGATTGCTGATAAAGAAATATTAGAAACACACGAAGGAAAACACGTATGGGGACAAAAAATAGAATATATAATAGTAGATAATAATGATAAATCAGCAGATGGAAGTGTAGTTCTACTTAGAGACTTCGATGGAAAATGGGATAGAAAATATTATTGGGATGTTCAAATTTACGCACCATTAATGAGAATACTTAAAACAGTATGGCCAGAAGAAAACTGGGAAGAACATAATATTATTTTCTTTGAAAAACAACAAAAGAAAATCGAACAAGCAGAAAAGAAAGAACAAAGAGAAAAAGAAAGATTAGAAAAACAAAAAGAAAGAGAAGCAAAGAAAAAAAGTAAACAGTTAAAATTAAAAATATGATTGATAAATTTATAACAGAACTAAAAAACGCTACCATAATACAAAAGGGAGAATATAAGTATATTCTAAATTCAATAACTGAACAAGATCCACCTCTTGATCCGCTAATGTTAGATGCAATGTGCACAATGTTACTTAGAAAACTTAATTTTAAGAATGCAACGAAAATAGTAACAGCAGAAGCAATGGGGATATCATTGTCTACTATAATCTCTGCTAAAACCGGTATTCCATTAGTTATTGCAACAAGACGAAGTAAAGATCTTAAAACAGAACAATGCGTTAAATTCAAGACTGGTTACATGGATGATATAATGCATTTGAACAAAATGTCAAAGAACGATAGGATTATTATTATCGATGATCTTATCTCTACTGCTGGTACAATAGTAGGTTTAATAAAAGCGATAAATAAAAATGGAGCTAAAGTAGATGACATCGGTGTAGTATTCAATAAACCAGATTATAAAGGAGTTAAACTTTTACAAAAAATGGGTTATGATCCGAAATATTTATTAAACGTAAGAATCAAAAATAATAAAGTATTAGTACAAAAAGTAAAATGAAAAAGAACGTTAAAATTTTAGTTGGCGGATGTTTTAATAGAATTCATCCAGGTCATGTTTATTTTTTCAACGAAGCTAAAAAGTTAGGTGATGAACTAGTAGTTGTTTTATGTAATGATGTTAATAATAATAAAACTTTTAAAACACCAGCTTCTGATAGAGTTGCAATGCTTAAAGAACTAAAAATGATTGATAAAATAATAATAGGAGATGCTAAAGATTTTTCAAAAGTATATCATAAAGAAAAACCAGATTTGATTGTTTTAGGATATGATCAATCTTTGCCTAATATTATTCCTTCAGAAGGTAAAGGCATGATATTAAATATACGAAGAATAAAAAAATATAAAAACTATCATACTTGTATAATATGAACACATTAGAAAAAGCATATAGAGGATTTATAAAAAATCATAGAGTTAAATTTAATTCAGACGCAGAATATATTGCTGCTACTTTAAAAAACGATCCTAGATGCTTTCAACAATTAGAAAAAAGATGGATTAACGCGAATAGTTTTGAAAAAGACTACAATGAACTCACAGAAGTAGCAAAAATATTAAAGTACAAATTCAAAGGTTATTTCGGAGAAGAAACGATTAGAGGTGGAAAAATATTAAAAGGAAAGTATGAAGATATTAAAAAATGCAATCAAAAGGATTAAAAAATAGTTTTTCAGAAGAAACAAGAGAATTATTCACTTGGAATGAAGAATGTTGGGTATGCTCAGAAAACGGATGGGATTGCATACATCATATACTTGGAAGAGTATCAGACAGTCCGTTAAATTGTGCACCAATACATAACTTTAGATGTCACATTGGCAATGGGAAATTAGCAACTTTTGCAATGAAATCTAAACTATTAAAGAAAACATTAAAATATTTATTACAAAAAGGATACGTTCTAACAGAAAAAGATAAAGCGTTTAAAAAGAAGTATTTTAGATATTATTTATAGTATCAAAGTATCAACGATTTTATAGTGTGTCTTTCACATTATTCTTTAGTATTTACATATATAGCAAAGTATGGTATAATATACATATTATGAAAATAAAGGATGTAAAATATTTGTGTAATATAAACGGGAGTATTCATAAAATCAATGAATACAGACAAAAAATGAACGAAATATTTGAAAATGGTTATTCATTAATGTCTTTCTGTATTATCAAAGAAAAATGGTACGCAATATTTATTAAAAATAAACAAACATGATAGAAAAATACATAAAACTAAATAGTGGATTAGTTAAATTAAAACAACAAGATTACATTTCTGTTCAAATGAACACTGATAATGATTTTCATATGACAGAATCAAATCTTTCAGAGAGAGGAACCTTTATCGATGCTTTTCCAACGAACTACGGAAACGATTTACTTATTTTATACAAAGATGACTTTAATAATCTTAAAAGAGTGATTGTTACTTTTGCAAATTATAACATATCTATTTCGAGTCCATATATAATTTATAATTTCTCATAAACATGATAATAAATGAAGGCAAAATACATATAAAAGCTTGGACTGATGATTTAATTCAACCAGAATATGCTGGAGCATTAAAACAAGCAATAAATCTTTCTAACTTACCGTTTGCTTTTCATCATGTTGCAATCATGCCTGATACTCATCAGGGTTTCGGTATGCCGATTGGAGGAGTATTAGCAACAAAAGGCATTATTATACCAAACGCTGTTGGAGTTGATATTGGTTGCGGTGTTTGTGCACTTAAAACATCATTAACAGAAATTGACAAAGATACTCTTAAAAAAATAATGGGAGAAATCAGAAAAACTATACCAGTCGGTTTTGAAAAGCATGAAAAAATGCAAAACGAAAATCTAATGCCAACAACAATACCACACATAAAACTATTCGATGATAATTTACAAATATGTAAACAAGAATATGATAACGCTAGAAAATCGCTTGGTACGTTAGGTGGTGGTAATCATTTTATATCTATAGAAAAAGGTTCAGACGGTTATGTATGGATAATGATTCATTCTGGTAGTAGAAATCTTGGAAAACAAATTGCAGATCATTACAATAAAATTGCAATCGAACTAAACGAAAAATGGCATTCGACAGTTCCTAAAAATTGGGAATTAGCATTTTTACCATTAGAAAGCGAGGAAGGAAAATCTTATTTAAGTGAAATGAATTATTGTGTAGAGTTTGCTTTGGCTAATAGAAAGTTGATGATGGATAGAATTAAAGATGTTTTTGAAAGATATATAACATTATCTTTTGGAAGAGTTTCTTTTGAGCCATTGATAAACATTGCACATAACTACGCGCGATTAGAAAAACATTTTGGTGAAAACGTTTGGGTACATAGAAAAGGAGCAACACTAGCTGATAAAAATACTATTGGAATAATACCAGGTTCACAGGGAACTCATTCGTATATAGTTAGAGGAAAAGGAAATCCAGATAGTTTTATGTCTTGTTCTCACGGAGCTGGTAGAAAAATGAGTAGATCTCAAGCAAAAGAACTTCTTAATCTTGAAGACGAAAAGAAAATATTAGATGATCAGGGTATTGTTCATAATATTAGATCTGAAAAAGATTTAGATGAAGCTTCTGGAGCATACAAATCTATCGTCGATGTAATGAAAAATCAAGAAGACTTGGTCGAAATATTAGTAGAATTGACTCCACTTGGTGTTATAAAGGGATGATGTTGATTAAATACCCAAAGACATTACATCTCCCTTGGTCTCCTAGTGTTTTAGCTGAAGATAAAGCGCTTAAAAACACAAAATGCTTTGATAACAAGAGAATAGTTATCACAGAAAAGATGGACGGTGAAAATTCTACTTTATGTTTCGAAAGACCTTATGCACGTTCATTGGTTTCTGTGAACTATGATTATCGCGATTGGCTTAAAGCATTATGGGCTATGATTAGATATGATATTCGAGAAGATATGAGAATTTGTGGAGAATACATGTACGCAATGCATTCTATACAATACGAGGATTTAGAAAGTTATTTTCTTGTATTTGCTATATACGTTGACGATATTTGTTTATCGTGGGAAGAAACAAAAACAATCTGTAAATCGTTACATTTATCATTAGTACCAGAACTATATGTTGGACCATTTGATATAAGAAATGTTAGACTATTCGATGGTATAATCGAAAAGGGCACTTCAGAAGGATACGTTATTAGAAATGCTGATAGATTCAAAAGCGTCGACTTTAACAGAAACATAGCAAAATATGTAAGAAGAAATCACGTACAAACAGATGAACATTGGTCGAATAAACAAATAATAAAAAATAAAATAAGTATATGTTCAAACCAAAAGAAAAAAGTATCAATGTAGAAAAAATACATTCTTTATATCGATTAACTGATCAAAATAATAATTCTATCTTCGTTGAAGCTTCAAAAGAAAAAGTCTCAATAAGAACGTTTAAGAACGACGACTGTTTTCATTTTATTTTATCGAACAAAAAAAGAGCAAGTGATATAGCAAAATTGATTCTTAAAGCAACAGAATTAGAATAACTATGAGCAACAAAAAAAAGTTAAAAAAAGAACATCGTAAAGAAGTTAGAGAAAAAAGAAAAAAAGATAATAAAAAATAAACGCATGAAATATCCTAGTCTTTTACCTCAGTTCGATCATAGAAGAAAACTTATGCCAGAAGACATAAAGAAAATAAGAATCGAAAAAAAGACAGGCGTTTCAGATACGTATTTAGCTGTAAAATATAAAGTATCAAGTTGTTTAATTCACTATTGGACTAATGAAAAATATAGACAAAAGACGATTGATAAAGCAAAAATGATAAAAAAAGATAAAGAAAAGAAAAAAGAAATAGACAGAAAGTCGAAAAAGCATATACTTAAAGATAATCCATTAATGAGAAAATATATGCGTGAAAAATACGATGAATATAGAAAAAGACGAAACATATGAATAACGAAAAAGAATTTATATCAATTGATAATGGTTTAGCTGGAGCAATAGTTATTCTAAAAGGTATGCATATTATTGAAAAAATAAGAATGCCTATTTTAGAATCTTCGAAAGGAAAAAACGAATATAACATACAAGAAATTATTAAAATACTGTTAAAATACCCAGAAGCTGAAATAGTAATTGAAAAAGCACAAGCTATGCCCAAACTCGGAACAGTACAAGCCTTTAATTTCGGGAAGAACTATGGTATACTTTTAGGTATATTCGCTGCATTAGAAAGAAGATATTATATTGTACATTCTAAAACTTGGCAAACAGAGATGTTCAGAGATATGAATTATAAAGATACAAAACAAGCTAGTGCAATTGCTGCACAAAGATTATTCCCCTCAGAGAACTTTATAGCAACAGAAAGAAGTAAAAAAATACACGATGGGATAACGGATGCTACTCTAATGGGAGTTTTTTCACAAAGACATTTTTAAAAAGGTCGAAACATATTTTTGGTATTTACTTTTTACCAGAATATGGTATAATATGATATAAGGAAATAATAAATAATAAAATATGAAAATCATTAAACTTTCAGATGCTCTTCAGTTCGTAAAAAACACACTAAAAGCTCCTTATCATTTCTATCAGATGACTGATAACAAAATGATAGTTATAACGTTAGAAGATAAATACGGAAAAAGATATACTTTTAGCGGAACTACTATTTTCAATTCAGTCGAAAATGCAGTTGCATACATTGAAACAGAAATAAGTGCTGGTTCACTTAAAGATCCTAGAATACAAAAAGAAAAAACAAAAAAAGAAGCAGAAACTAAAAAAGAATAACATGAAACAGAATAAAATATTTTGCGATATGTGTGGAAAAGAAGCACAAATAGAAAAAGACGGTGGTTTAGCTATATTTGAAAACGTCACTGTTGTTTCATCATTATCGTTTGCAGTAACAATGAATCCAAACACAGAAAAAGGATTGTCAAAAGAATCTTTTGATATATGTGAAAATTGTGCTAAAAAAATTAAAGAATTTATTAATTCAGAAAAAAATAAAAAACATGAACATAAAAAAAGAAGTAAAAATACTTTCTGAAGATTTAGAACTAATGACTAACGTTATTGTTGATAGAGTTTCATTAGAATGGGTTCTTCAAAATACAATAGATCTAACCCAAAAATTTTCAAAGATGTTTAAAAAATCGCCTTACGAATTTGTTGTTAAAATACCTACTGCTAAAGGTTTTGTTTTATTCAGTAATGATCGTAATTTTAGAAACATTAATAGTGGAAGGCATCTAAAATGGACAGTAATTAAAAAAATGGGATGTCCGCATTCAGTAAAAAATAGATACGTTAAATAAATAAAATGAGCAAAGAAACGTTAAAAGCACTAATAAAAGATTTAGAAAAAAAATACGGCGAAGGAGCAGTTTTGAAGATCAATGAAAACACAAAAAGAGACATTGAAACAATACCAACAGGCTCTATCAGTTTAGATGATGCATTAGGGATAGGTGGTTTACCAAGAGGTAGAATCATTGAAATATTCGGTGCTGAATCATCTGGTAAAACAACTCTTTGTTTAAATACCGTTGCTGAAGCTCAAAAAAAGAAACTCGTATGTGCTTATATTGATGCTGAACACTCATTTGATATCGATTATGCAAGAAATATCGGAGTAGATGTTTCTTCTTTATATATTTCTCAACCAGATAGTGGAGAACAAGCACTTGGTATTGTTCAAACATTCGTTGATTCAGGCGAATTCGGTTTGATTGTTGTTGATTCAGTAGCTGCGTTGACACCCCAAGCAGAAATCGACGGTGAAATGGGACAACAGTTCATTGGATTGCAATCAAGATTAATGTCACAAGCATTAAGAAAACTAACTGCGATAGCATCGAAAACAAAAACAACTATTATTTTTGTTAACCAGATCCGTGCGAATATTGGTGTGAAATGGGGTCCAACAACTACAACACCGGGTGGTATGGCATTGAAATTCTACTGTTCAGTTAGAATTGAATTAAAAAGAGCAGCTAAACTAATGAAAGGAGATGATGCAATCGGAAATAGAGTTAAACTTAAAGTAGTTAAAAATAAACTTTCATCGCCATTCAAAGAAACTGAATTTGACATAATGTTCGGTAAAGGCGTTTCTTTAGGAAGTGACGTTGTTAATTTCGGAATAAGACTTGGAGTGTTAACGAAAGAAGGCTCTTCAATTATGTTTAATAAAGAAAAAATAGGTCGAGGCCTCGAAAGTGCCAAAACTTTCTTAGAAGAAAAACCCGAATTATTACAAGAAATTATTAAAACGATAAAAGAAAAAAATGACATTAAATGATATTCAAGATGAAGTCACAAATTTTCTTCAAAGAAACACAAAATTCTTTGAAAGAGTAGATTTCGTTATAGGCATGAGCAGAGGAGGTTTAATTCCAGCAGCAATAATTGCTACTAAATTAAACAAACCATTGATTACTGCATATATCGACAAGCAAGACAACATTTATTTTGATAGAATAGACTGGATAAACGATAAGGTAGTATTAGTCGTTGATGATATAGTTAGATCTGGAAGAACATTGTTTTTGTTAAAAAAATATTTAAACGAAAATTCTAAAGCTAAAGAACTTTTATTTTATACGATATATTCTGTTAGTCATTTAAGAGATAAACAATATAATACTATTATAAGTACAAAGGAAATGAAAGAAGACGTTAAACTACCTTGGGATTATGATAGAACAGAAAATATCATAATAAATAAAATAGAAATTTTATCTTAGATATTTGCAAAGACAGTGTTTAACAATATTATGATATTGTTAAATACTAAACGGAATGAAAAAGAAAAAATGTAGTGTTAATCAAAACGAAAGAAGAAAAGAACTGTTAAAGTTATACAAAATAGAAATACTTTATTTTTATAAAATAGGTCATAGTCTCGGTGAACTATGTAGAGAGTTCTGTATGGATATTCCCACGATATTATACGTATTAAGAAAAGGCGGAATAAAAAAGAAATCTCTTTTTCAAGTTTATTCTAATCAAACAGATAGAAAAGAATCGAATGTGCCTATCGAATTAGTGTTAAAAAAAGATAATTTTTATCTAAAAAAGTTTTTTCCAGATTCAGATTCGTTATTGTTTTCATCAAGTTATTATTGGTTTTGGAAAACAAAATACGAAAAAAACGAAGACAAAAAGAAAAATTGTAAACATAAAATTAGACATATTCGATGTGCGATATGCAATAAAATATTAGCAGATGCTACGAATATACCTCTTCAAAATGAAGTAAGAATTTCAACATTAAAATAATCAATAATTAATACGAAAATGGATAAGACTTTAAAATGTAAAGATTGCGGAAAATATTTTGTTTTTTCTGAAAAAGAACAAGATTTTTTTCAAAAATTATATGATGAAGGAAAGATAAAAGTGTTTGTCGCACCTAAGAGATGTCCAGAATGTAGAAAGATTAAAAAGGAAAAGAAAGCGTTTGAATAATATGTTACTTCCAAAAAATATCGTCTGTATCGATATTGAAACTACAGACGTTAATTCAAACCTAGGCAGCATTATACAACTTTCTGGTATAGTCGTTGATAAAGAATTCAAACCGATGTTTGCTAGAGAGTTCGATTCATACGTATTTCCACTTAACAATCATAGAAATAGGCAAGCAATGAATGTTAATAATATTAATGAAGAAGACTTATTACATGCTCCTTCATTAGAAGAAGTCTTAATAATGTTCGAAAGTTTTTGTGGAGAAGATAAATTATTAGCTTCTTGGGGTGCATATTTCGATATTTCTTTTTTAAAAAAACAATACGAAAAAATAGAAAGAAAATGGCCATTCGGTTTTAAATCATTCGATTTGAAAACAATCGGTATATGGGAATCATCTAAAAAAGACTTAGGTTTAATAAAAGGAGGGCTAAACGAATATCTAGAAATGAATGGAAGTGTTTTCGAAGGCACGAAACATAATTCATTAGATGATATTAAAAATACAGTAAAACTGATTAGATCGTTTTTATAAAAATAAATAACATATATATGACATACAAAGATCAAGAATTTCTAGAATACATAGTCAAATCAATCGTTTCAGAACCAGAAAATGTAGAAATAGATAGAATAGTAGACGGTATGGGAGTTTTATTAACACTTAAAGTTGCTCCAGTAGACGTTGCAAAAATAATCGGAAAAAATGGACAGATAGCAAAAGCGATTCGATTATTATTAAAGACAGTGGGTTACGCATCAAGAGTGAGAGCAAATCTTAAAATCGATGCACCAAGAATAGATAAAATAGAAGAATAAATAAAACAAAAACATGGAAGAAAAATACGAAGCTTACTGTATGAAATGCAAATCAAAAAGAGAAATGAATAATGTAGAAGTAGTTACGATGAAAACGGGAATGAATGCAGCAAAAGGCACTTGTTCAGTATGTGGCGGAAAGATGTTTAAAATACTACCTAAGAAAAAACAAGAGGTATGATAGTAAAATCATTAATAATCGGGGGTGGCGAAATAGGCACTTCTTTGAAAAAAGTCTTAGACAAAAGAAAAAACGTTAATAAAGCAGTCGTCATAGACAAAAAAGATAAAGATTATAAAATAAAGATTAAAGATTTAAAATGTTCTGTTATGCACGTTTGCATACCATATTCAGCAAGTTTTGGTAAGATAGTGTTTGAATATGATCAAAAGTTTGAGCCTGAATTAATAATCATTCATTCAACAGTACCCGTCGGAATGACTTCTATAATAGAAAAAGTAGTTGAATCATACGTTGTTCATTCACCCGTAAGAGGAAATCATCCAGATTTAGAAAAATCTTTACTTACTTTTACGAAATATATTGGTACTACTGACAAACTTGTTTATCTTCGTGCAAAAAAAGAATTATCAAATATGAAGACAGTTTGGTTTAAAAAACCAGAAGAAACAGAACTTGGCAAACTATTATGTACATCGTATTATGGTTTATGCATTGCTTGGCATAGAGAAATGGAAAGATATTGTAAAAAGTATAATGCAGATTTTAATAATGTTGTAACAGACTTTAATAATACTTACAACACTGGTTATAAAAAACTTAGACCAAATGTGTTAAGACCTGTTCTTTCTTCGCCTGGTAAAAAGAAAATTGGTGGTCATTGTGTAATACCTAATGCGACTATTCTTAATAATCAGTTAGAATCGCCATTCTTATCATTGATAAAATAAGGTCGAATAATAAATTTTAAATCAATAAAAAATATGCAATCAGATATTTTAGATGAAACTCTTATCGTCACAAACGAAGAAGAGGAAGAAGAATTAGACGAAGATGAAGAAGAGGAAGACTTAGACATCGACGAGGAAGATGAAGATGATGAAGACGAGGCTGAAGAGGAATAATTCAAAATTAACGAATTTATGATAAAAAGCTCTATTAAAGGGCTTTTTATTTCGTTTCTAGATGCTCTAGAATGCATTCTAAGAAAGATTAATAGATATTATGTGTATATATTCATCTATAAAAAAAAGTGAGGTCTAATAGCCTCATTTTTTGTGTTCATGTTTTTTCATATGTGATAATTACTTCACCATCTTTGTCAACGACTATACGTTGGGAACCACGCGACATAATTATGTCACTTTCTGCAAAATTGTCAATCTTTTCCCATCCGTTTCGAATTAATTCGTCAATCGTCATCTGTGTTTCCTCTTCCAATGATTTGTCTGTAAAGACTTACGTCTTCTACGTTCTTCAATCTTTCCATAGTAGAATGCAATCATTTTATGATTACCTGCCATTTCGTTGATTGCATCTGTGTAGATTTCAGGATGCTGTCTTAGAATCTCATTTTCTTTTTCTCTAATGAGTTCTTCAAGAGCATCATGACAAGGCGTTCTACATACTTCCATTTCTTCACCTGGACCAAAGACAGCTTCTTTGTATCTATGGTGATGAGAAATCTCTACATTGCCTCCATTCCATTCTTTACAAATTTTACAATAAAATCTCACATAATCATCTCCTTGTAAATGAACTACTTCTTCATTGACTTTAATGTCTTGGAAGTTAGATAAAATTTCGATAAAGTTATCTTAAAAGTAGTGTCAAAATCTTGTTTAATTATTTTTTTATCTTTCTCTTCTTTTCTTCGAAAAAGGGAATGTATTTTTTATGACCGCATTCACATGCTTCGTTTATTCTATAGACTTTCCAATTTTTATTGCTCTGTTTTAAATCTATAGAACATTCTTTTCCACAATTTTCGCAAATGATTTTAGATATATTTAACATATTATTCGCCTTGTTTGAATACTCCATCTTCAAGAGGAGTATCTGTTAACCATTCTTCTATGGTGAAACCAAGCTCTCTTATATAATAATTCATATCTTGTATTGTAGATCTATATTGTTCGTTACAGAAATCTTTAATAAGACCCTTCATTGCTTTTGCTTGCATTTCATTTGAAGCTGATGTTTCAGCTAAATTAAATAGTTTAGCTTTCAACTGATTGAATCTAGATGAAATAAGATTCTTGTAAAGATATATGTTTCCAGAACATCTAATAATATCACCAGTATGTGCTTTACGCTCATATTGATATGAACCATTTTCATAATGCTTAACATCTTTAATCTGACCAATTAATTTAGATACTTCTTCTGTTGGGTTTGACATAACGTTTTACTTTTAACTTGACTTGACACTACTTTGAAAATAACTTTTGAAAGAACTTTATTGTTTTCGAAGGGTTTTGTATATGTGTATAATTCCAAACACTGCAAGAACTTGATATAAAGAAACGATTAACGATGTAAAAAATGAACCATTATATAAAATAGGAGAAAAGGCATATCCGACTATTAAACCAGATATGCCTGAATAAAATATAAGTTGTTTTTGACTAACGTTTGTTTTATTTGAATCTCCAATAAATAATAAAAATAACACAGTAAATGGACAAAAAAGAGAAAGAATAGACAAAGCAATCATTAATATCATGTTATTTTTTTTATTATTTTATTTCGCTTCTCCTGCTATAAATTCTTTTACTGCATTTATTAAAGTAGGAGCTCCTAATGCTATAGCGGAATATATTAAGGTACATACTTCTCCGATGTTGCACCAACCTGTAGAAGAACGTAATATAATTATACCTGATGTTGCACCACTTAAAACTAAACTCCACAATAGTTTTTTCCAAGATAGTTTGCCATCCCTAACTTTATATACTATATATACTACGTTTGATGTCACAAAAGTAACGAAAGCAGCTAATTCAATATTTGAAAAATTAAAATTATTAATCCAACCTAATATAAACACTGCTGCAGCTGGCCAAGCAGAAATCCAAAAACTTTTTATGATGTTTAAAATAGATTCTTTATCGAATGAAAATTTTGTTTGCATATTTTTTTGTTTTATATTTTTATTATTTCGACCAAGATAACACTTGTTTGTTTAATTCGTTAATCGTTTTTGGTCCGCACCATCTTCCATTCACATATATTCTTTCTAAAGAACAACCAACATTATATTTTTTACAGAATGTTGCTACTGCTGTTTGAGTGATAGTACCATAATATCCAGTAACATTGACTGTCGATGGAAAAGATCCATCTAATTTCAGTAAAGTCTGAAGAGCAATGACATCTGTACTTTTATCACCTATCTTTATTTTGTTTTTAAAGGTGTATTCGAATTTAGTTTCAGTCGATGTAGATATTGTTTTGTTTTCGACTACATATTTCATTGCCCAAGCTATACCGTAATCATTAGCAAATTTTTTACACCAAGGGTTGTACGTATCAAATATTTTCCAATATTCGTCTGAATATCCGAATAACATAGTACCGTGATTTGTTCTAATACCACATCCAGCTATTACTTCAGCTGTATTCCAAGGAGTGCATGTTGCTGTAGCAAGTTGCAATGGAGATTGTTTCAAATGTTTTTTCAATGTATTCGCGTCTGCTTCACCAAGTAGAATCCATTCGTATTTAATATCGAATCTTTTTACGAATTCTAAACCTTTCGTTTTTAATTCTTCTGGTATTTCAGAATAGTATTTATCCCAGTTTGTTAAATCTTCAGATACACTCCATTCAGATTCAGGTATCACACCCTTATTTCTTATGCAATCAGCAACAGCTGCTAATGAATTACCATTTATAGTAGTGCCTGACATTTTTGCAGTAAATCTATCGCTAAAGTTTAATTTTCCGTTTGCATCGTAATATCCGTTTTCTTTTAACCAATCGAGATTAGAAGTACTAATTTCGTTTTTTTCAGTCATTCTATTCATTATTGTTTCAATGACGTTCAAAGCAGAAAAAGACACGCATGCATAAAAATCAAAATATATGTTTTTCTGTCTTTCTCCCGTTGGTAAATAAAAATCCCATTGACCATCCGTTTGTACTTCAACGTAAGTGATGCCTGTTTCTGCTCCAGCTTTCCAATCTGTCTTTTCTGGTTTTTTAATAATAACGCCTGTATTTTTATTTATATCTATTAAATACATATTTTTATTTTAATTCATTAACTCCACATTTTTTAGCACGTACATTTTTTCTAAGTTTGCCTATAAAACCTGATGGAATATCTAAACCCATATCGTTTAAATTTTCTAATATCGATGCTGCTTCTATACAAGCGAAAAAGAAACAGAAATAAATGAAAGTGCCTAATAAGAATGAAAATAATACTACTCCACCGTGTCCAATACCAATATCTAAGAAATAACCCAAAGTAATAGCTATTGTTAATCTAATTAATTTTTTTAAAGATTTTTCCCACATTATCGAAGTTTTAAAGTCTCCACAATAACCTGCTTTAATAACTCCAGTGAATAAATCTAATATAGCAATAATTATTAATGTAAATAACGCTGCTGTCATATCATCTGTCCATATAAAATATCCACTTGGTATTAGAGACAGTAGCATTGATTGTATTATTGTTGATTTTTGCATTTTTTTAGGCATTCCTGACATATGTTTTACTAGATGTCAACAAGATCTGTTTATTAATATAATTATATCATTTAAAAAAGACGTAGTAAACTTTACTTTTTATCAATCGTTTTCTCAATTTTTTCTAATCTTGCATCTAATTCTTTAAACGCTCCTATCATTATAGAGAAAATAGATGTCATTTCAATTCCATCTTCAGCATTTATCTTTGTTTTCTTTTTTGTTTTTTCATCTACCTCTTCAAGATATGGTTGATCATTTTTATCTCTTTTATGCAATTTGCCTTTGTGATCAGCAGCTGGTTTATAACTTACTTTAGGAAAAGTTTTATAGTCAAGCATTGGTTTTCCATATATAGTCATTTTTGTTGGATGTTTTTTAATAGATTTAATCGCTTCAAGATCAGAAACGACAGTACCGTCTTGTAATTCTACTCCTTCATCAAACCAACCTAAACAACCTCTATCTGTAAGAGTCTTGTACGATATGTCTCCCCAATATCTTGTAGCTCCTCCTAGATTATAACTTCCAGCATCCCATGGGTCAACATGAGAATTTCCAATTTGTATTCTTCCCGTTTGATTAAAATAAATCGAACCATTCGCACCACCCACATATGGGCAATATACATTCGAAGTAGACGATATTTGTCCCGTCGTACTAATAGTGCCAAAGGATTGTATATTGCCTTCGTTATATATATGAGAACTTACATATAATATTCCAGTCACTCCTACAGCTGGTACTTGAGTAGAAGGATATTCTATAAATGTTGCACCATATATAGATCCACTAAAATCACCACTATCATTATAAAAATTCATCGCAGAAGTAGATATGCTTAAGCGTAAATATGATGAATCGTACGCACGAAAGTAATTTGTACTATCTAATTGTATTCTTGCACCACTTGCAGCTGTTCTTATTGTTCTTCCAGTTAACGTTCCAGCTGAAATATAATCAGCGTTTATAGACGAACCCGAATCTGTAGTTAATGCACCACTTATAGTTACAGAAATTGCTGTTAAAGCACCAGCCATAGATACTCTAAATGGAGCAGATGCATATGTAGCATTACCAAGATAAATACCATTCGAATCTGCTTTGAATATACTATTACTTGAACCTATTGCTATAGTACCACCTGTTATTGCAGAACTTGTTAAAGTGCCGCCTATAAGAGTAAACGAAGGTGATGCTCCACCTTGTAACTGAAATCCATTCGCTGTACCATTCCAACCATAACTTTGTATAGTGCCATAAGCAGATGCGCTTCCTAATGTTAATGTACTTAATACAGATAAATTCGTAATAATACCAGTACCTGCTGTTAATTTATCAACTGTTAAGCTTATGATTTTTGAATTTGTTATCGATGAATCTGCTATTTGTGAAGTGCCATTTACACTTGTATTTTGAGTGCTTATAGTTGTTGAATAACTAGCTTGTGAATCTGTATATGTGCTTGCTTGTGCAGTACTGAAAACAATACTTGTTTGTGTAGCAATTGCTGCTTCATCTGTCGAATAATTAAATGACATTTTTCGAATAGTATAAGTATTTGTTGTATCTGCAATAGTCCATATGTCTTCTATAGTTAAAACAGTAGCTGTATTTGATCTAATAATCTTTGTTTGTCCTCCAATCGTTACGATATAACCCTGATATTGATCTACTGTCCAAGATGCTGATGAATCATACAATGCATCACCCCCTTGTTTAACGTAACCAGTGCCTGAAGTAGTTGCAGAAGCAGCCGTACTTAAAGTTTCTTCATCTAAATATATATAATACTGTGTTCCTGCTGTCATTATCCCTGTTGAACCAGAATCAATCACTCTTTTTCCCGATGTACTTGTTGATGACGTTGGAAAATAAACAGTACCGGTAGACCAATCGACTTGTCTATATGCATCTGTTCCAACAGTAGCAAAAAAAGTAATGTCTGTCGTCCAAGTTCTATCAGCAGGTCCAAGTTGAGCAGCTGTAAGATTCTGAAGTATATAACCAAACCAAGTCATTTCTTTTTCTAATCTCTGTCTTTCGTTTTCGATTATATCTTGAAAATCATCAGTGGGTTCTGAAATTTCTAAAACTACAGAATCAACGTTATATTTGACTGTATTTATTATTAATGTTAAATCAGTACCAACGCAAAATGGATTGTTTTTTAAATTAAATATTTGACAGGTTTGACCTGGCTCAATAGATGCTAAATCATAATCTCCATTAAGAGTGACTGATATTTTTACTTTAGGGTCTTTTTTATCATATACTCTTGAACCTGCTAGAAGACTAGCTGCAGTTACGTTAGTTATAGTATCATCAGAAATATAGTCTGATATAACATCATATGAAGTCTGACTAAAAGTATTATCGATTGTGAATTTTAAATAATCAGGGTCTGTCGTACCTTTTTGATTCCAAAAATAAACTCTATTAACGACGCCTTCAATTGTTTTGATACCAGATATTGCAGAAATATGTTTACCAATCACAAATTTATGTTCTGGTGTAGAAGATATATTTTTGACTACTAAACTTCCATCTGTTTTTATTCTCCAATAGAACCAATACCCTGCTGCTTTATTTTTTGGAAAGTATGTAGCTATATCTTTTAAAGCATCAAGATGTTTCATGTTAAAAAATCTATTTGAAAAAGAGTATGGTGTGCCTGAGTTATCAGTCGTTTGAGTTAAACCAGATGCTGCAGATATCATCGAATTTGTTTCAAGTAATCTATAATGTGTAATCACATCTGTCATCATTTCATCTGCTCTCAACGAGGTAAGTTCTTTTCCAAGATCTGATGCTGCAGCTGAAGTGCCAAGTCTATAAAAATCATTTGATAATTTAGATACAGCAGAAAGACACGTTACTTTAACTCTTTCTTCTTTTCCATTTAATATTGGCTCATACGTAATGATATAACCATATGCTACTAAAATACTATTTGGATTATAATCGTCTTTCACGTAAACTTTAACTCTGTTATTAAAAGCAATAGAATTATTTTCGTCAAAGTCATCTATTTTTTTACTTATTTCAAACGAAAATTCACTATCTCCGCCATTGATAGATTTTTCGATCGATAGATCAGATATGACTATATCGTTTAATGTTTTTATAAAAGTATCATCTTCTGAATATACTTTCCATATTAATTCTCTTGTAAACATAATATTATATTACTTTTGTATTTTTCACTCTCTAATAGCATTCTATGACATCTAGATAAAGGCAGATTATAGATATTTGGGATAATATGTAATCGTTTCTGTTAGATTTAACGTACCAGCACAGTCGATATACAATAGATACGCATTCGAACCAGCGCCAACATATGGAAAAACTCCACTATAATCTATTTCTGTAGCAGTGCCCCCATCATGAGAAACTTTAACAGTCATGTTTTCTATATCAATTTCTAAATAATCCCCACTCGCATCTAAAGCAAGAGAAGGTATAGTTATAATAGAAGAATAAGCAGCGTATAACGATAACATAGCTATTTGTGTAATCGGGCTAGTCGGTGCTCCATTACATACCCATTTAAATATAGGCGTGTTAGGAGCAGATCCATTTATAGTATACGTGCTTGATATTGGTGTTGTTACAGTTCTTGTTAAAACAGTAGATGTAGTCGTTTGTCCAAAAGGTTGACACGTAAAAGTTATCGAATATGGCAAATCAGTAATGTTATAATGTTCTTCTGGTATATCAATAGAAGCAACTGTGGCGATATATCTAATAGTTATTCCCCCGTCATCAATATCTAAATATCCATTTTGAACACCAAGAAGAAGTTTCATACTGTCTAAACTTATTTTAAGATTTGCTTCTGTATCTCTTGAAAGAACGCCTTTAACAGTAATCGTTTTTTCTGAATAATATGAATCAATTAAACGAAAACCATCTCTTCTTGAATGAGGTTCAATATCGATTGTGCGTGATGGCAAATTTCGATATATAATATCTTTTGTTAAAAAGTATGAATTTTGTAAACTTTGCCCGTTAAAAGTAATGTTTTTTGCTGCCATATTATTTAAACTTTTTAAACATTTGTTCTCTTGATAATACGTCCTTTACTGCATTTGCTATTTTCGTAATGTCTTCGTCACTTCTAACAGTGGGATTCATTATATTGATATTCATCGGTGATACACCAGCAGGAAGAACTGTTTCACCACCATGCGCAAGTATAGGCACCGCTTGATTTGTTGCACCAGGTATGATACCACCTTCTTTAAAACCAAGAAGATTACTAAAAAAATCTCTTACGGGATCACTACCACCATAAGTAGTTTCAAATTTTGCAGAATCAGATTTCCATTTGTCTGAGATCAATGTGGTAACATTAGCTAACACTGTAAGAATTAAATTTCTTGCGTTAGTACCTAGTTGTGATGATGCTGTACTATTTTCATCAACTTGTTTTTTCATATTATTTAATGAATCGACTATTTTCTGACTAGTTGATGTTGCAGAATCACCAGTTGTTACAATTTGATCGTTGAGTTGATCATATTTTAAAATAATATTATCAAGTTCAGTCGTTTCTGTTGATGAGGTATTCAATATTTCTTCTCTTTCTTCTTGATATTGTGCTATTCTTTCGTTAAAAGCTCTTGTTCTTTTATCGATTTCATCGAGAATAGGCCAAGTTCTAGCTTTTGCTACTAATACAGCATGATCGTTTTCTAATTTTAATTCTTCATCTAAATCAGTTTGGAGTTTAGTAATTTTTTCACTTCTTTTTTTCTCTTCATCAGCTAAACCTTTTGTCATCGTAGCAGTTTTTTCTGCTGTCGAAATAGCATAATCTTCGTTTTCTCTTTTTAAACTTAATTCTAAATCTCTAATTTTTGTTTGATCAGCCCAAATACCTTTTGAAACTTCATCGTTTAAGTCTCTTTGTATGTCTTCTGTTTTTCTCGAATGATTAAGATTGATATCATCCATCGCTGATTTAAAATCAGATTTGATTTTATCAGTTGCTTCAGTATATTCGTCTTTTAAATCGTTTATCTGATCTTTAAGATCTTTAATTGTTTTATCGTGTTCGTCAACCCATTCTTTCATTCCTTCAACGAAGTCTCTTGTAGTCATGTTCATATTATCTTGAAGAGATTTCAATTGTTTTTCTATTTTCTTTTGTGCTTCTGTAACTTCATCTCCTGCTTCTTCGATTGGACTTAGAACTTGTGCTATTTTATCAGCTAAACTAGCCATAGAATTAGTCCATTTATCCCATTGCCCAGTTGCTTTCATCACTAAATATATTAATCCACCGATTGCTGCTGCTATTAAAACAAATTTACCGATTACTAAAAGACTTGTCGTTGCCATAGTCGCTAAAGCAGATGTAGTTAACTTTATACCCGTTGTAATCATTGGAGTGATAGCACCAACAGCTGCAAAAGCTGCAACTAAAGTTAAGACTGCTGTTGCTCCAGTAATAGCACCACCTGTTAGAACTGGTTGAGCAGTAGCAAATTTTGTTAAAGATGAAGTTGCTGTATTTAATATTTCAGCTAAAGTACCAATAGTAGGAGCAATTGATTCACCTAATACTATTTGAAGATTTTTTGTGTTAGCTGTTAATCTCGAAAGAGTTCCGCTAAAGGTTTGTGAAGCAACGTCTACTACTTTTTCATTTCCTGCTGTTTGTTTGAATACTTGATTAATTAACGCAAACTGTTTTTCTGCAATTGTCAAATCTTTACTTGTCTTATTTATCGTAGCAGCATATGCTGACCAAACTTGTTGAGCAGCATTTTCAACACCGATTGAGTCAATTAAAGTTTCTCTATTTACTCTAAGACCAACTGTAAATTTAGTAAGAGCACTACCAACAGTATCTGTTAAGTTTTGCTTATATAATATAGTAGTACCAAGAGCTTGTTTTAATAATTGTTCTGTTTTGTCAATACCTAACCCTGTCATCATTACGTTTGACACCATAGTAGAAGCTTCAGCAAGAGTGATAAAACCACTACTAGCAAGATTAACTGCTGCTTGTTTAGCTTTTTCTTGACTTTGACTATATTTGATAGAAGTAGCAGTCAATTTTAAAATCGAATCCTCAGATTCTCTTGCAGCTGAAACAAAACCTGACACCATTTGAATAGATCCAGCTGATATAATACCAACAACTAAAGATAAGTATCTTAAACGACTACCAAGAGAACCAAGTTCGCTTGATGCTTGTTTTACAGAAGCAGTGGTGTCATTCATCGATTTCTTAGCTTTCTTTCCTAGTGTTTCTGCTGCTGCACCAGTTTTTGTTAAACCCGATGAAGCATTATCGACATATTTTGTTTCGATTAAAATTTGTTTTGCCATTTCTGTTATTTTTTTGCAGAATCACGTTGATACTGTTCTTCAATATTCATGATATTACTCAATATTTCGAAAGAATATATCGGAAGAGACTGAACATCGTCGTAATTCATTCCAAGATTAGTCCAAAATTTCTTTAGTAAATAATATACTCCAAGATCTTCTGATCTAATTTTTTTTGAACTAAACGATATTACAACTTTTTTTAACTCTTCTTTTGTTCTTTTTCTAAAAAACTTAGTGATTCTGATGCTGTATTCATTAATACAGTAAAATCAGAAGTTGGAAGTTTTTCAATATTTTCTTTGTTTATTTCTAAAGGCTCTTCTTTTTCATTAACAAAAGACCACGATTTGATAAGGCATCTTAAAACTTCAATACCTCTTTCGTAGTCTGATGAAAAATTTGAAAGTTTGCCTACATCTGAAGTTAATAATTGATCGAAAATAACAATTTCTACTTCTGGATAAGAAGGTAAACTCATTGTTCTTGTTTTTCTAACGTCAAATAGTTTTACTTGCATTTTGCTTTTTAGTCGAAAAAGCTGAGTGGACATTTAATTCAGTAAACACTGAACCGATTTTCGTGGGTTTTTAATACACGAACCATCGCCTGTCTCGACTGTTTTAGTATACGTGTGTCTTATTAGTTATCTTAACTTGTATTGTTTTTGTTTCTGTCGGATCATAAGTTGCTATGAAAGAAGGATTTTCTGTAAGGAAACCCGATACTGCTGTATCGACTGATCTTTCTTTTAGATAAAAGTTAGGAATTCTAATTTCTATTTCTTCAAATTCTGCAGATCCGATTGCTTTACCAGTAAACGTAACAATCATTGCTCTTACTGGATCAGTTCCACCTGCTCCTGAAAGCATAGTTTCATAATGTACTCTATCTGCTGTCGATTCAAAGAATAACACATAATCTCCATCAACTTCGAATTCACCCACTGATATTTGTGCAGCATCATTTGATCCACTTAAAAACTGAGCTTCTGCGTTGTTATTAATTTTTAAAGTGAAGCTACTAAGAGGTATTGCTGTTGCAGATACTGCTGCAGCCAACGCTGCTGTTCCTGTAGCACCACTACCAAATTTAACTGTATAATCCTTAAATGCTAATATTCTTTCTTCTGTTATTGCTGATGTTGCTGTTCCAGTCGCTGGAAATTTAGAAAGAACATTTGCTGAAATCGAAGCCAAACCGTCAGAAACGTTTAATTCTAAGGTATTGATAACAGAATAAGCATACTTTCTAGTATCTTGTGAATCGTTATATATAACTGTTAATGTTTTTGGAGGATTGCTTGATTTTCTTGTGATAGTATGTGTCCATACTGCTGTTTCACCCGAAGCTGTTACTGTTGTTTTCGAACCTAATGCTGCATATAACAAATATGCTGAATTTTCTGCATCTGCGTAGATTTCGATATCTCCTTCTCCGTGTTTTTGACCAACGATAGCTCCCCAGTTTTTATCTCTAACTCCTTTTGCTGCTTCATCTGCAATTGGTGTTTGAACACCTTTAATTGTACATGTTACAAAAGGTAGATATTTAACTGCAGCTACTGCTGTACCCGGTGTTCCTTCTACACCAATTCCTACATATGGTTCACGACCTAATTTGATTCCACTCATATTTATTTTACTTTATTTTCTTCTAATTTTCGTTC
>Ga0172381_10000397_pt1 | contig 52270 bp, 56 predicted proteins | sample Leawel6488metaG_FD_119754 | JGI IMG/M metagenome (GOLD analysis project Ga0172381, IMG submission 119754) | Leachate microbial communities from a municipal landfill in Southern Ontario, Canada - Leachate well 64-88 metaG | ecosystem: Engineered > Solid waste > Landfill > Unclassified | place... | reverse complement strand
TGCGATCTTCCTTGCTTTAGGTGCGTAGTAGAATCGAACAGACACGTACTTGGGAAGAAGTTTGAAATGGATAGCGAGCTTCGCATGCTCCTGCTTAGAAATCAAACCGCTTGCCCTGCAGAAAGCGAATTCCAACGCTTGACCGCGAACACGAATCACATGCGCGATTTCGCAATCGTTGGTCTTGTCGGTTCGACAGATGTACGAAGCTCCTGACTTCATAACCTTAAGAACCGCCATCTCCACGCGACCTGTTAGTTCACGATGGAAAAGTCTCTTCGTTGAAGTCTTCACTTCCACGTGCGGTTCGAATTCCTTCAAACGCAGAGACTTGAACACGATGTACTTCTGCACACCGAATCCCTTGTACTTGGAAAACAAAGCGCTGAACTTCTTGTCGACATCGGGATGCTTGGCCAAGTTGTAACGGCAACCCAGAACATCCGGCCACAGCTTTTCTACATCACGGTAGAAGTTCACGAACTCGCCTACCAACCCCGTCCATTTGACTCGCTTCATAAGAGATCGCATATCGATAGCTACCGAAGCAGTTACTTCGGAAGATATTTCAGTCTCTGATGCAGTCACGTCGTAGGTCTTGGGCTTGCGCAAGCCTTGTTGTTTGCGCTTGCTTTCACTACCTGTCGAGAACCAACGAACATCGTTCTCATTGGCGAGCGTCGTGTAGGCTAGTACTCCGTCGAGTTCATAGTATAACCGAACTTCTGCCCACGTCGGTGCTTTCAACAAGAACTTGTTCAACGCTTTCACGTCTTTTGGATCCAGCCTTCGATTCAACTTGCACTGCGCGAAGACGGTCTTGCCTGATTTTCTGGGAATAGCAATAACGTCGAACTCGCTTCTCGATCCCGCCGATGTGTAGACATCCAAGTAGGTCTCACGTAGAGTGGCGGCGACTCGTCGGTCGAAATCGAAACCACTTCGTTGACGTGATTGCCCTTGCTCTGGAGTTACTACGGTCTTGTAAGGTGGATGCCTATTTAGAAATCCACGAAACTCGACGTAGTTGGAAAACATCTTCTTCGCCAGTTTGTTGTTCTCGTAGAAGTCGCGAAGAAGATGCGCGTACTTGGCACGTGATGCCTTTCCACGCAACTTCATTCCGCGCTTGAATTGGAACCAAACACTGCGAACGTCCAAGTACAGTTTCGTTACTTGATCTGATTTGGCCCCTTGAGCTTTTAACTCATCGATGCCAGTTGCGTTTGCTTGGGCGACGAACACGTCATCCTTCCTTGACAGGCGTCAGCTTGATTTCCTTGGTATTAAGATCACGCATGGCGTTAGTACGATCCGGTTCCGGAAGGTGCGATACGACAAGCCAGTAGTTCTTCCTGATGTCGCGGAACAAACCACCAACTAGATCCAAGGATCCGATGTCCTCGACTTGATCCGCCTTCTCATTGATCTTCACCAGGATGCGAAGAACCTGAAGGAGTCTGGTCAAGTAGTTCGTCATGTAACCCAGATCGTCACTCCTGACTTCCAGCTCGATGGAATCAACGAACGTGGAAAGGCGTTCCGGAAGTTCGACATCGTAGGTACGAATATGTTCCGCGACAGTATCGACAGTTTCCTGCCAGAACTCGTACTGCGCTTTGAACGTAGCATGATCCTGCGCGAAGTTCCTGGAACGTGTATTCCAGTGGGAAACCTGCGATGCGTAGTACGCACGATACATCGCGCCGAAACAAGAACTCCAGAGAAGTTCGATCTCAGTTTCGGCGGTACGTGCGACCGTGATGAACTGTTCGCCGTGGAAAGACAGCCTTGCTGTGGCTTCGGAAAGATTATTGCTGGTCATTGTCAGATTCCTTTGTTTAGAAAGATGCGTACGTGTTGTTGAGTTCGGCGGTGCTGTAGCCAGTGCAATTCCAACCAGCATGATCTAAGTTAAGAACATCACCCTCGGTATCGACAGATGACATGGCTCTAAACTTAAGCGTGTGGATTTGAGTTACCCAACCGGCGATACCATCATCCTTGAGACGCACCACACGTACATTATTAGGCACAACTTTGTCAACGCCAATACCGAGATAGTGATTCAGTGTTCCGGCGATCTTCGTTCTAACTGTTATGGTAATTTCTCGATTACCGTTAGTATCGTAGTAATTAGCGGCGTTAGGTAGCTCAATCCAACACTTAGTCCCACGCGCAGGATCTGGCGTGCGCTCCGCCGTAAAAGGTATCGTTGATGTTCCTCCCACGAAGAAGAAGTCCAAGAAAATCTCATCATATTCGTTATCGCCGGATGTCAAATCAATATCAACGGATGCGGTAGCAGGATCCGTTGGGTTTGTGTTGATATATTGATAATACATCCGACTATGCTTAGATTTATAGTGAACATTGTTGAAATAGCCAACGTTGAACGGGGTGGTATCGCTACCAACGACACTATTTCCATTATTGGGATAGAAACCGCCACCATGTAAGGCGATCGACCTTACATCGCTGAACATGTGTCCAACTACTCCCAGTACGCCAACGCCGTCGGTTTTCGGGTAAATAGCATCCACTCCGCCGACCGCCGACGACTCCAGCTTGAAGGAGTCGGTAGTTACTTCATGAGAGTATACCTGCCGCATGTAATTGGAGTTACCGCCGACCGTCACCGTGTCGAGCGTAGGAAGGATCGCTGTCGCCACGAACACGGTGTTCGCAGTTGCCGTAGTCGCATTGCTGTTGACAAAATAAGCATTGCGGAACTTCAGCGCTGAAGTTCCGACATCCGTGACTCCAGTAACTCCAGGGAGCAATGCGTAGCTGCCTTCTGCTCCGGTGAATAGAAGCATGTCGTTGACGTGCGTACCGGCCTGTAGATTCCACCCAGTGCTGGTCATCGTCTGACGACCGTAAGTGTGGAAGTTCAAAGTGCTCTGATCGTTGACAGCACCTAGAGCGACGGAATCTCCGTAGATAGACACCGAGTTGGCACCGTTGGTCAAGCGCAAACTCGAGTTGCCGATGCTGACGCTGTAACCTGCTCCGAAGTTGATGATCGGAGCGTTCTCGTTGATGTAAGGCAAAGACAACACGCCTTCGCGAATGCGAATAGCAGTTGAGTAGTAGAAAGCTCCACCAGATGCCGCACGACGACCGATCATCAAATCACGAGAAGCCGTATTGGATTCTTCGATGACGAGCAGGGACGATACCGGAGACGAAATGGTCTCCTTGTCCCACATGAGCTGGTAACCCAACGTACCAAGCCGAACCGACCCGTAAGTCGAAGCAGAACCCAACAACTGAGCATCGCTGACACCGAACATGAACGATTCACGAAGCACTCCGGAAGTATCCGCCGCGTACATCATGAGACCGTAGGTAGTATCAGTATTCTTCCTTAGCTTGGCACCATTGTAAGGGGTGAATGCGGAAGCATTCACCAAGGAGCCATCGTTCACACGCATCAAATACGACGGCACTGAAGTGGAATTCAAACCAGCGTAGGACTTGATGCTTCCACCAAACTGAGCAACCGCTTCAACGGTTATGTTCTTGCTGAAAAGAGTATGCTCGGTGACCTTGACTGCGTGTCCCTGCGAATCGACACCACTCACAGTGAAGAATCCAACAGGACCGACGGCCAAAGTCAAATTGGGGCTGCGTCCTGAATTAACAGCGATGCCTACGACAGTGTTGATGCTTCCACCGTAGTAGCTGTGGCCCCACAATGCGTAGGTTGCGGAAGCTGTCGATGCCGATGTCGACTTGTACAAAGCGAGTGCGCTTCCGGAAGCTTGCGCCACGATATCGTTGTCGGAATCGGGATGCGACAACATTACCAAGTCAAAATGCTTCTCACCGGAAATCAAAGAGCTTCCGGAACGTACATGAACGGAATTCAGATACGTTACAGTACCACCAGGGTCAGTCGCTGTGAATTCCGGAATGAACCCCAAACCGTTCGAGTCGCCGGAGATGAATGAGTAACTAGGATTGCTTCCGAAGTTGACGTTCGTCGTTGATACGGATTTCGTAACGCCTGTGTTGTGATCGATCAGGAATGACGGTGATCTAGTCTCCGAAGGTTGCGCTCCGCTGGGAACGACGATGAAGTCCCGCGAAGCGTAGATACCGGTGTCGCCAACCATATTTAGAACAACGTTGACATATCCGGTATCGAGCCCATTGTAGAACGCTATCGACGACGAAAGGAAACCGATAGTAGGTGAGTTCCCACAACCTACGATGATTCCTCCCTTCAAGTTGCCGACGACGGGAGCGCCGGAATAGAACATGAACTTGACATTTCCGTAATTCGGATAACCTGTTTGATCTGCGGAAATGAAGACGTTGGCCTTGGTAGGATCGCCAATACGGAACGATTTGAAATCTCCGGTATTCGCTAGAACATAAGGCTGACGACCGTTGCGGAATGCTGTAGCTGCCGCGATAGCCGGATAAGTCGTCGGGTTATGCCACGAAGGAACAAGATCGCGCATCCGCGCCTTGACATTCATGCGAACGTTGTACTGAGTTGCGGAAGGCACCGCGATGTTGATGTTCAAGTACAGGTTCTGCCCAGGATTCAATGTCAAGAATCCATTGGCGTCTACTTGCGCGTTGGTAGTCGGGTTGAACGTGGCACCAGTGGTGTTGAGCCAGTTGATGTTCGTGATCGTAATCGGACTTTCCACACCTGCGATAACAGGAGCAAGTCCGTCACCGAACAAATCCTCGATGCTGAAGTACTGGCACGCGCTTGACTTGCCGTTCGCGTCGATACCTTGACGACCTACGTACAGAACAGCGTTCAAGTCTCCAAACATCGTAGTATTGATTGCGATGACGTTGTTGCCATCGGCAATCTTCTGAATGAGAACATGACCGACAACAGGAAGATGATCGGCAACCAAAGGGTTGCTTGCACTCAAACCAGTGTCCAAACCAACGGCGTTGGTAACTGCGGCACGTTCGTCGGTGGAGAGAGTTCTGGTGGTGTCGTTCTCGGTCACATAGCGGTTGCCTGCTGAAGGTGTACCGAACGTTCCTGCCAGTGCCGCATCCTGACCCGGAGTTACGTGAATGGTAGAATCGGCGATGTGGTCGTTGAACGTGGCGACTTCGTTCTGGTAGGAAGCGAAAGCTTGGAACGCACCAGCGGTCGAGTTCCAACGATACCAAGTTGGGAGACCGGAAATGCCGGACGCCGCCAACGCGAAGTCGTTGTGCTTCTGCTTGACGGGCGCGGTCGTCGGGTACGCTACCTGAAGAGAAGTAACATCAGGATACGATCCGAGATAGGAGTCGCGACCAACAGCGGTTACGACATCGCGTTCCTGGTACGATACCAGATTGGAGAACACCGGACCTGCGGATGCAGAAAGATCAACAGTACCAAAGACGATCAAGAACAACTTGTTGGGATCGGCTTGGTAGGTAGCGCTGGTATGGACAATCCAAGACAACTGCGGCGCGTTGGGCGCGTTGTACTTGGCGAGCAAGCACAAGTACGACTTCTGGTTGCCGGGAACGACGATCTCGGTCGTGGCGGTATCGATGGCAACCATGCCGTCTTGGGTAGAAGCGCGAAATGCCTGAACTGTAACAGTGTTTGTCGTTCCGTTCGCGACGATGTCTCCACCGAAGAACACGCCTCTGGAGATCACCTTCTCGAAGCGAAGATTCAGGTCGGCTGTGGAGTCGAGATTTTCATAAGCGAATACTGCTCTAAGAGCCATCTGTTACCTCTGCCTTCAGGAAGCGTGGTTCAAGAAGAGCTTGATAATTCTGCTCTCCGACGATGTTTTGGTGAACTTCTGGATATTGCAAACCGCATACAGAAATTGCGTGCCGATTAGCGAGGCGTCCGCTTCGTTGTTGACGAAGATGATCTCCCCGAACAATCCGATTGTGGAGATGACGCCGTTTGCCTGATTGTTTCCGAGAGTCAATTCAATCCTAGTTGTTCTCGGACCAACTTGCGTCATGGATGATGCAGGCAACTCAATCAAGTCTGTTATTGGAGAGACCACGGCAGTCTTGGTGACATCGACGCTGAGAGGAAGACCATCGGACTCGTTGTGACCTCCGGAACCCAACTGGAAGTGGGAGAGCTTGAAGCATCTTCCCAAAGCGAGTTGTTCTCCCTTCCTCTGCGCCCCGGTATTTACAACACGAAAGGATAGTTCTGACATGTTACAATCTGCTCCTTAGATCCAATCTACGTTTGAACTTGTCGTCATAGCGTTCCAGATTGTTCTGATCGACGAACTTGGTTTCCATGATCCTCACGCCTTGCTGAGCTTGATTAGCTAGTTGCTTTAGCTTCACCAAGTACCTATTCACTTCCGGGTTGTTGGAACTGTCAAGTTCGATGAACTTCACTGCGATCTGGAACTTCCATGCCATCGACTTGGAAGTTATGTTGCGCAGGTAGCCGCACATGGCTTCCACATTGGAGTTCGCGCACTTGCGCTTGACTATGGGCTTGGTGCTGTGACCTTTTGTGATTGGCTTCAAACTGACGTAACGATCAGTGAATGAAGCTAGTTGACCGTCGGGATCTTCAAGCAACTGACGAACAGCGATCACCTTCTCGGCATCGGCGATCTTGTTGCGTTTCCTGCCATAGCGGAATCTGAGACGTGCAGCAGTAACCTCAACACTTTCGTGGCTTCTCATGGTTCTCCTAAAAGGTTGAGGTTCATTGATAACATTATCCCTCAAGCTTGATTAATTTACTTACTCCTGATGACGTCGTTTTAACCGCTTCTGCTAGTTTGGTTAATTGATTGTGGCGCGCCTTAATGCTCTTGCTTAAGTAAACTCTAAATGGTATGTCTAAGACATAAGCAATGATGCTAAAATCAGTGCCACCATCATACATAGCTAAAGCGTATACATCACTGTCAGTACTGCCGAGTACGGCGAACCTTGTGTGAATGTTCTTCTCTGGAACAAACTTGAAACCAACACTACGTAACTTTGCAATATCTTCTGCACTAATCGGTGGGATATTAGCAGACACCTTAGCCTTCACATAAGTTCCACCAACAACAAGTGCTACTTCTTTGAGACTGTTCTGTTTCATGTTCTTGTTCATCAGATGATTTGTAGGTCTGCTGTTATGCTCAAGTTGCAAGCGTACTCACTCACCGATCTATCTATGGTACTTGTCCCTACACCAAGCATCTCACCTAGTTGTCCAGGCACTACTGATGTTCCTATGAAGTAACTTTTATCAGGATCGCCGCTGGTATCTCCGGAGTCCCAAGTTCCTGTATCGTACAGAAGGTTCTGATCCAGCCAAGGTGGATCACCGGAATCCCACAACCCAGGAAACTGAACTCTCGCGTGATTCCTGACACCGAACTCCACTTCCAATACTTGATCGGTTTCGATTTGAAGTTCAGCCCATGAGCGCTCGTCCGAGACTACATCTTCGACTGAGATATCCTGCAAGTAGTAATGCTCACCGTTGATTAGAGTTACGTACTCATTTTGATCTACGGCGTGACCTAGATTGCTTTGCAACTGAGCGAACGTTCCGTATCGACCTTGACGCTTGGTCAATGCCCAGATGCGAACATCCCGGTCTGATCTAGCACCACGTGAGGTTACAGGATACAACCAAAGGTTCTTAAGGTCGTATTTCGTTTGGGTATCGTCGATCTTCACGGTGTGTTGGAAGAGAGCGGTAGCCATCAACAAAGCTCCGGTTTCGGTGCCTGCGTGTTCGACCATACTAGACGCCAACAACTGTTGCGAGAACCTAGTCAGGTTTTCTTCATGAGGCAGAAGATTCAGAACGTCACCGAAGTAGACATCCAGAAGTCTTGTTGCCGTCGATGAGTAGAGACTAGCAACCAACGTATCCAGAGGATCCCAAATGTTCGTCTGTATCGCTTCAGCGTATGCACGAATGAATTTGCCGTAGTTCGTAGCAGTTACCGAGAACGTATAAACAAGCCGGTTGTTTGCGCGAATCTCGAAGATGTTCAAACCCAAACCTAGTTGGATCGAGAACGAACCCTCGAAGTCGTGCGAGTTCTGCGGGAACAACTGGAACGTTTGCTGTGGAGCTTTGGGATCTTCGTAACGTACAGTGACTTGGTGAGTGTAGCTCAAGTACTCTTGATCAAATACTACCCGAAAGGCAGTAGGCACTTTCGGGTAGTAGGGAACGACTGTTGTTCTCAGGTCGTAGAAAGTCCCAGGAGTTATACCTGTCTGAGAATCCGAACCGTAGATCATGCGACGGTACGGAAGCTCTTCCGCTCCGTAGACTACATACACCTTGGTCGATTCGGTTTCCAATTGGTTCTCCTAAGAGTTACTTAGCTTTGCTATAAAGCGCCCGATACAGCTCGTACTCACGCCTGACTTTACTGTAGTTTGTAGCTCTATAAACTCGCTTAAGCTCCTTAATGAAGTGAGGTGCCAATTTCTCAATAGCTCCTGTGATAGTTATCACCAGTTTTGGCTTTCGCTAGAGTTCTACCATCACTTGTAGATACAATAATGGTTTCAAGTTGATCTAGGTAATAACCAAGGCACGGTCCGCCAGAATTTTTATCATCAAAATCGTCGCTAATAAGAAACCACTTGTTATCATCGTCAACATGAATGGCAAGTAAAGATGAAGGTAGGCCTGTGGCCTTTGCTAAGACGGTAACCAACCCTTGAAGAATAGATCCTGGTGCTGTCTTCCCAGCAGTCAGCGCGTCAGCAACTTCTTTAACTGTCATGTCAGTGAAACTCTTAGCACCTACGTAAGTTCCACCAACTGCGATAGCTACTTCTTTGAGTTCATTCTTTTTCATGGGGTTATCTATCCTCTTACGGGAATGATTTTAGAACAACAGCCCCCCCCCCGTAGTTTTAGGGCTGGTGTTCATTAGTTCGTGAACGTTATGTTGAGATCACTCACACCCAACTGGTAATTCTCATAGCCGTTGGATTGTAGCACCTTCGCTTCTTCAGCACCAGTGGAGAACTTCACGACATTGAAAACTCGCAACTCAGGATGACTCTGCATCACTTGCGATCTCAAGTCCTGTGGACTCAAAACGCCAAATCCGTTTTCAGATACGTAACTTAGTATCTCCGATTGAATAGAACTGAGCAATCCCGATGTCGCTGAAGAGGCAGTCAACTTCACAGTGACGTACATCCTCTTAGAATCTGACAACCTAGCCAAGCAATCCAATCCAAAGTAGCCGGTAGCTTTTGCGTTCAGGATTCTTGTTTGCAGGAAGTTGCACAAGTAGCAGTACTGGTAACGAACACGAATTGAACTTCCGGTACTTGCTGAAACTCTGACCTTGTACTGACCTTTAGCTGATCCTGTATACGCTCTTGTCTCGTCGGGAATGAATTCAAAGTTCGCAACTACGCCATCTACTTGAACCGACTCGACAGCGATGACAGGTGACTTTGTCAGAGTGTATTCATTGGATCCTGTAGCTACGAACAAATCCTCTTGGTATTCTGTCACCTCTTCGGGAACTACAACATCCAATCCTTTGCCACGCACTTGACGTTTGAAGTCTTTCGAATCTCCTTGTACATAACTCAACAGGACATCGCCGTACTGAGTTTGAACTTCGGAAGTGATCCCAAACGTTGCTGAATCGACCTTGCCTAGGAACCTTGTGCGGATCCTGTTGAGGTAGACTTCGGCATCTCCGGCATCTTCACCACCGACGACTCTACTCGGATTGTAGACTCCGGAAATACCAGCGATGTTGCTACCGATTCTTGTGATACGATAAGCAGGGATCGAATAGATCGTACCCTCACTAGACGCTACTACTGTTACTGGAATCTCGTAGCGGGAGTTCTTCGAGTTGTAGTACTGCTGAATGTTTGAAGGCTTTACCTGGACCGATCCAGTAGTGGTATATATCAAAGCACGATCTTCAGTCATTACCGGAGTGCCCGCCGGTATCGTTATCGTATCCGCTGGGATGGTCGTGCAGTAGAAGTAAACCAACGTGCTCGCTTTTCTCCCCACTGGCTCACTTACTCTCAGGTTCCTACCTATCGTCTTCAAATCGGCATCGGGAATCGTATTGACTGTTCCATCAGCCAAGGATGAATACAGAGTAGATACACGTTGGATCTCTTCATATGGCGGCGCGATCTCACCAGCGACAGGACGCAGTAGATCGAAGAACGGCCCCTTTCTAACATCAATGCTTTCATCCTGCTCCAGCGATAATTGCATACTGAGCAGGATTTCATCGCTGGTTGGCATTAGCACCTCTTGAGTTAATCAAGTGTCAGAAATGACTGCGAGCACTATCAATAGCAGCCTGAGCTTGTTTGAGTGCGACCTTGATTTTGGCCGGATCGAATTTGTTAGTTATAGCGATATTTGCAATCCTGACTTCTTCATGTCCACCATCATACGTCACATCAGCGTACTCACCATCAGAAGTAACAGAGACTGAAAAAGCACCGACGGCAAACTGCTTGCGTGCTGGTTTACCTGATTTGATACGGTCAGATGGAACGGGCGAGAACTTCTCAGTCTCCTTATCGAAGTTAATCATCTTCTTACCCTTCGCACCAACATAAACACCACCAACTGCCATCGCTACTTCTTTGAGACTGTTCATTTTCTGTTTCATTTTCTGCTCCTCAATTTGATTGCTGGAAAGTTTCATGCAAGTTGTTAAGCCAAATCTTCGCGAACTCCTGAACCTTCTTCGAAGAGCACGCAACCAATACGTCAATTGCTGGTTGACGACCAGCCAACACGACACCGTTCATCGTTTCCTTCGCGAGATTGAACACACACTTGCGAAGAACAGATTCCAAATTAGCGCCGAGGAATCTGTAAGTAACTTTGCAGTGACTGTCGAAAAGGATATCACCTTCTGTTGTCACATCATGTTCATATCCAGCGTTCGCCAATGCGTAAGAAGCTTCAGCTACATCTTCCAACCCGTAACGAATCCAGTTGTGATCCATCAGGTACTTCTGAGCGGCGACGGCGAGATCGGAAACAGGTGCAGTTCCTCCTGTATGCGACAAGTGCTGTTGGAGATTCAACAAGCTTGCGCGAACTGCTCGATTCAATTCGTTCGTAAGGCGCTTGTCGTAGTCCTTGTTATCCCAGAAATTCACGACAACCTCGTAGGTCTTTGCGAAGCTTGGGTAGGAGTAAGGAAGCGCCTCGACGGCTTGCATCGAGAGAGGAACAGCAGGTAGAGATCGACCGATCATGCCGCGACGAGGATCCACTGCGGATGAAGTCGCTGTATTATTGTTATTATTGTCCTCAGCCTTGTCCAGGATCTTGATCATCTTGATAACAAGTTTGTTCAAATCCGGTCCCGGCTTTTCGCGAAGCATCCCCAGCTTCTGCTGGATACGATGAAGGAACCTTGAATACTCCAACATGGAATCGAACCTTGGAAGAGAGTCCGCATGCATTACGGAAACAGGTTCCGACTTCGGATACTTCTCAGCAAGCTGGTCGTACTGCATATGGAGCTTGAAGAATTCCTTCACATCCTCAGAAGCAAGCTTCCTCTCAAGATCATCGGTTACATCGTCACCGAGTAGAATGCGATATGCGTTCGATATTCCTGCAAGAGCTGTTGACATGGTTTGTTTCCTTCTTAGTTTTCAATCACGTTAGATACTCAGAAATCAACGTGACCCAAGACTCGACTTGTTTTCTTGCTGATTCCGAGGATGCGTTCGAACTCAACCTGATATTGGAGAACGAAGCGTAGACAAGATTGTAGTTCTCTTCATCGCGACGAAAAACAACTTCACCGAAACCGTTGGATATGTCGTTAAGCAAAGCCGACACTTCAGGAACAGACCCTGATTGGTTCAGCTCGCTCGACTTGAAGCTCACGAATTCGCCGATGTTCGTATCAAGTTCTGTTACTGCGGCACCGGAGTTCTTGGCGATCTGCTTGTAAGCTTCCTTCTCCAGGTTGTCCCGAACCAGAAGTGTTGGTTGCTTCTGGATCGAGTTGCGCAGTCTGGAAATCAAATCCTGCTTCTGCGTGTTGGGAAGTTGAATCAGCCAAGTTTCGAACTCGTAACTTATTTCTGTTTCGGTCTTCGATGACGAGTTGTAGTAAGTCGGTCTAGGTCTCTTGCGGTAGCTGTCTACGTTCACGACTTCGCGGCTTCTTCGTAATTGGTCTTGGTTTCGTTCCAAGCTTCCTGAAGATCATCGATTGCGTAGTAGTCGATAGACTCTTCGTTATCTTCACCTTCAGCACCTTCGCGGTAGAAGACTACAGCGCCACCGATGTTGGCGATCTCTTCGCCGAATCCTTCATCGGAGATTCTCGTCTTGGTATCTTCATCACTGAACTTGAACAAACCGTACCAACCAATGCCGTCGGTTTCTTCACCAATGCTTTCGTCGCAACCTACTTCATCGACAAGTGTCCAGATGAGGTCGTCGAAAGTAACTTCACCGTCGCCGTCAGCATCACCGATTTCTTCGGAGTCTTCTTCGGAGTCTTCTTCGGGAAGTCTACCACCTTCTTGATTCTCAAGATCGATGTAGTTAGCTGCGAGATCTTCAGAATCTTGGAAGTAGACGATTCTCTCGGGTTCGATGTCGGTGTCTTCTGAATTGAATGTTAATATCGCACCTGCGTACTTTTCGGAAAGTTCCGGGAATCCCGATTCAACCAAACTTTCCTTGACGTCATTGTCGAACAAGAACTTCAAGTAAAGCTTTTTAGTCGTCTTCCCAGTGAAGCGGTCATCAACACCTTCGTCGGTCAAACCCCAGATGGTTCCGTCGAAATCTTCGTTTCCGGACTGTTCTTCCTTAGCATTAACGTAAACAAGCTGGTGCCCTGCATTTGAAAGCAGTCCAGCAAGTGCTCGCAAGGTACCCATATCATCCTCCCGGAGATGTTTCTCCCTACTAAGAATTACTTGTTTTCGTTGTTAAAACAGAAATAGCTCCTGACTGTCGCCAATCAGGAGCTTGTTTCCGGATTCCTATTAGTTACGCATGCGAATGTAATCAGCGTAGGAAATCAAATAAGCTCCGGTAGTTCCGGAGATGACTTGGAGCTTTCCAACATCACCCTTCGGAGCAATCCCGGAAGTCTGAATCGCATAGACGGTGGTCGCAGGACTGAACAATTGCGAGAAACTGCGCCATGCGACATTCATCAACCACTGAGCAGGCTTCACGACGATCATCGGAGTTTCATTTCCTGTGAGATCGGCGTAGACCGCAGGACTAACAAGAACGGCGACGCCTTCACCACGCGCACGGTCGGAGTAGATCGTGAAGATGCTATAGGATCCGTTACGAATCGCTTCCAATGCGGCCTTGGCACGGGACCAGCGGAATCCACCTTCGGCAACCATTCCCTTCTCATGATGTGCTTGTTCGAAAACGTTGATTTCGACATCGTGCTTGTTCGCAGTGATCTCAGATACCGTGGTAGGAACGGTATCACTGTTACCAGTGTCGACACTGAGCACATTCGCTGAAGCCGCCACGACTTCAGCGGCGAGACCACCAGCCATGCCGACCGGAGTAAGCGTAGCGGAATTGGAAATCGACTGCGTGATGCTAACGTTACCGGCGACTCCAGCAGTCTTCGCGGCCAACGTGATGAGAGAGCCAGCGCCGGACACTGCGGAAACAGTGCAAGTCGTGGAGCCGTTGATCGCCAGGATGATAGCGGCCTTGACGAGAGTGGCGCTGTCGGTAGCGGTAGCTAGAGTAACAGGAACATTCGTTCCTGAAACGCTGGCATCCGTAGTAAACTCGAACGTCTTTCCGCCGACGACGAAAGTATCAGCTTCCTTGATACCCGTTGTCGCATTGGCGGCAACTGCGGTAAGGGAACCAGCAGCGGCAATTGCGGCCTTGGTGGAAGTGACACGGAAGTTGAAAGTAACATTTTCGAGAATGCCGTAGACATCCTTGTCGATATCCCACACACCAGCGACCGCAACACCAGCACCTGAAGCTGTTACGCTGGCAGGAGCCGTGGTAGTAGCGACGCTCCAAGCGGAGTCCGTGGAAAGCTTGTACTCGTAGACGAGAGCGAGAACGTCGTTGTCTCCGTCGATGGCATTGAAGCCAAAGTTTACTTTGTAGGTTCCGTCGGTGGCTTGAGTGAGAGCCAACCCTGTAATGGACTGAGTAGCCATGAGTTATTTATCCTTTGATTTCTGTGTCTATGTGTTGAAGCTTGTAGCAAGCGAAGTCTCTATTGGCTGATTGGAAGTTCTTGTTGAACTCGTCCTTGTAATCATCGAACTTGTAGAGCGGCGAAAATTCCCAAGTAGCGTAGGTTCTCATAAGCGTACGCATGTTGAGCAGATTATATTCAGCTACCTTCGAGTTAAAATCAACAGTTTCTCGTGATGTCGTCCCGCAAACCATCATTGGTTTGACAGACGTATCAGCAAGCACTGCATAATCGGCGTCTGATTTCAGTATCGCTGTGGTCAATGAAATTCCTGAAGCGTTCCAAATACCGATAGCTTTTTCATCGCCACCATCGAACCATGCGAAATCACCAAGCCCAACGAAATATCTGGTATGAGCACGCAGTTGATTCGGTGAAGTAGCGTGCTCGCAAAGAGTAACAATGTTCTTATGCAAGTACTTGATACTATAGTCTGTATCTTCGTAGTAGGAACAACCATTCCTCGCAGAAGCACAATCTAGGAAATTTAGATAACCTTGATACCACTTGGAAGATTCACGCAGTCCTTCGACTAGGGAGTATAGATAGATGCTTTCATCATAAGAAGATCCTACAAGTGAGTTCCTGAATACAGTGTCTACGCTCAATGGAAATAAATCAGCGGGAGCGATTCGCTTACCATCTTCGTCGTCGATGGTAAGCATCTGATGCTCTGCGTAAAGCGACAATGCGGCAATCAGCATCGCTTTGCCAGAGCGTTGCCCTGCATTAAGAAGAAGCTTGTTCGGTGCCAACCACAAGCGGTCCTTTATGTGATCCGACTTCGTCTTGCCGCACTTGGGGCATCTACCGTGAACAAGGAAGGTGAGCTTGCTTTCAATAACATCGTTCGTTTCGTCGTACATGTCCAGCAGGAATTGCTTGTCGGAGCAATACAAACACACGTCGCCATGCATCTGAAGCATCAGACTCAACTGACGTGGGTACATCTTAACTGCGTAGATATCTTTGGTGAATTCGTACACGTTCGGAAATCTCTTGAATTGACTCTCATCCAACTCAGGTCGTCTTGCGCTCATCTCGACTCTCCTTGCTCAAGGTGTTCGTTTTAGTTAATCCGATGCAACATCACAATTGATATTGCTTTGAGCACTCAGATAAATGCTCTCAGGTCGAAACCTGCGTAAACATCTACTTAAGGCTTATGGCCCCAAAGTAGAAGTGATGTATGTTTGCGAGTCTTGTTTCCATCTTCGTCGTACAGTTTGCCTCTGTTCCCACTCATCCTGGTGATGAAGTTAACTTGCTTCCTGCACCATTCCCAATCGTCATTGGTCCACTGCGAAACAGGCTTGGATTTCATCCTGATAATCGCTCTAGCGGAATCATGACCACTGGAAATACCTTGACTAGATGCTTCCTTGCGTGACAGCCCGGCTTTCTTTCCTTCGTCGGTAGCTAGGAACTTCTTGATCTCGCTTGCCGACATATTAACAAGTTTCTTCCACTTCCTATGAAGTACTTTGTCTTCGTCTTCCTTTAATGAAACTGAATAGCCGCCAATACTGATGTAAGTGCTTACTACCATTGGTTTAGGATCCCTTCTCATCATAAGGAGTCCAGCTCGACTGCGCGATTTATGGAAACCAAAACGCGAGTAAAGAGCAAGTAACCCTTCGACGCTTGTTTTCTTATCACCTGGTTTGACTTCAAGTACTGTTGGAACACCAATCAAGTCCACTTCATGAAACAACGCCTTCAACGCACGTGATGCTTCGCCGGTTCCTTTGTACTTGGATTCTACGCGAACACCTTGCAAGCCGAGAACTTTACCATTTAGTGATGCTACCATTAGGCGACACTTGCCTATGAAGAACATACGCAACGTTTTGTGCTTCAAGACGTAAGCTATGTTGTCTTTGATGCTGGCTTTAGGCATGATGCTCCTGATAGTGGAAATAGATGCAAGTTTCAGTAACTATTCATTAGTCCCACGGTGACTTAAGGTACTTGACGAACTTACATTTCACACGCTCAGTTCCAAATAGTATGACCTCTTTTTCATCAGCATAATCTTCAATGTGCATTAACAAACTTAGAATTCTGTCGAGCGTTGGGGCCTTACTATTGAAGCTGTCATCGAAAGACATTCCGAGTTTCGATCTGAGCTTGTCAATCAAACTTACCAGTGCTGTGTGTTTAGCCTTGGTGATATTTGTGAGTAAGATCTTGCTTCGTGGGATAGTTTGCGCAATAACTAGCACATAATCATCATCACCTCTAACTAACGGTCCTCCGTAAGACCAATTTAGCACACCTATCTTTGATGTTCTGTACAAAGATGAACCGCGCTCAACAGATAGCATCTTATTATCGCTGCCTATCTTCCCAACGAAAAACAACTTACCATCAAGATTGACGTCAGCAGTAAATAACTTCTGAAAGGCTCTGACGCTCTTAGGTGAGTAGTCCCATAGTTTCATCTTAGCACTACCAGCAATCCACCCATTAACATCTTTAATCAAACGCATAAAGCTTTTATGGTCATCAATACTGAAACCGAAAATGTCGTGGAAGCACTTAACTTCAGCGTCACGTAGTTTTAATCCCGATACTTTAATTTCAGTAAGCATTTTGTTGACTAAAGCTCTGAGAATATCAACGTTGCTCACCGTAACACCTACCTGTGATCGTTCGGGATGTTTATTCTGCGAAGCTTCACAGTGAGAGCACCTTCCAAGGTAAGTATCTTGGAAAACTCAGGCCAAACAGCGTTGACCGTATTGAGTGTGTGCATAACAACATGCCACCGAGCCTCGTTTACAGATTCCTCTAGGGAAGTCTCAGACTTGTAGCCGTACTGCTTATACACACCACTGACAGCCAAGCTGATATGGCGCCAAGTTTCCTCGTTGCCTTCTTCGTACTCTAACTTAGCTTCACCTAGAACTGAGCGCAAGTCGTCCATAAGCATAGTCAAGTAAGAAACCAATGTTGATTCTTTCAGGTTCCTGTATTCGCGACCGATCTTATTTCCTAGATCGACAAGTTTGTTAAACCTTACGGCGAACGGAACTACAACACGCTTTGGAGCTTTGCTGAACTTCTTCGGCTTGAATTCCTCAGACCAGACATGCGGATTGAAAACACTCGTTGAGTCCTGCATCATTCCGCGCAGTTGTTCATAGAACTCTGGATTGTCTGACTCGTCAGGAGTTACGGGAATATATTTGCGAACAAGCTTTGCGAAGTCTGTCTGAAAAGCGTTGACCCGCTTGTGAATGGAATCCCATTCTTTTCGCGAAAGGTCGCGTGCGATAACACGACCGCCGATTGCAATGTACTCGGATGCTAATGGCATGTCAATCCTCCGGAAGTTTTATCTGCTTAATAATCGTCTTTCGTTGGTGAAATGACCACGCAACGCACCTTAGGTAGATTCACTGTTATAACCTCTCGCTCATACGAATATTTTGAGAGATGATCCAAGAGTATACCTATATGTGGAAGTACAGTATTAGAGTCATAAAACCTAAGGCGTACATCTTGACCGAGGTGTGACATGAACTTGTTCTCAAATGTGTCAAAACAATGCAGCATCGTATCGACTTTCAAAGCCGGTACGTTCGTTAGTAGGATAGTCTTCTGGCTGAGTTTCATGTTCAATCTAATGATGTATTCACCGTGACACCTACCTTCGTGAGGCTTTACATAAGACCAATTCAAAACACCGATCTTAGATGTTCTAATAACAGAAGATCCTTTTTCTGAGAACAACGACTTAGTTTTCGGTGTTGGCTCACCAACAAAGTATAGCTTGGACTGGTCAAGCGGTATTGCGAAGAGCTTCTGGAAAAGTTGAATAGCCTTCGAATGATAATTGAAATTAGCTGATTTATAACTTCCAGCAACCCAACCGTCAATTGACTTTACAAGCTTCTTGAGGCTGTTATATGAGTCTGTATCAAAGCCAAGCGTCTCAAACGTTTTGAAATCTGCCTTTGAGATAGACATACCTGATTTCATGTTCAAGCCAAGTTGATTAAGCATCAATTTCAAAAGATCAACGTTCGTCATCAATCACCCCTAGTCGTTGGTAAGTTTTATCTGTTTTAACTTCTCATCAAGAATGTTGGATGCACTCAGTATGGTGTTTAAGCTCACGCCTATCAGGTTAACTGCGTGCATTGTCTGAACAACAGCGTCCCAACTTGATTGACGAAAGGCTTTCTCCACACGTTCTTGTTTACCAAGCCCAACTCTTTGAATTACGAACTGACTATCTTTCAGAATCAAATGCCACTGTGGACGAAACCGCTCGAAGTCATCTTTGGTAAACTCTTTAACTTCAGACAAGAGGTGCATGAGGTTCTTGAACATTGTGTTCAAACGCTTACTTAGAATTTCAGCGTCAGCCATCTTGTAACTTCTAGAGATGTTGTTGCCCGTGGACGCGATCTTGTTGAACCTGACAGCAAACGAATACTTCGGCTGTCGTATCTGAGCATCCACGTAGAATCCTCCTATAACCAAAGCTTCGCTCGCTTTCACGATTCTAATCCTCGTCGGTTTCAGACAACTCTTCGTCGTCATTTTCAAGCAAGTCGAACTCCTCACCATCGCGCTCAATATCGAATTCATTTTGGCGCTTCTCGATGTTGCTCCAGACAAGCTCGCCCTTGTTGATTGGGTAATACTCAGTTACCATAGCACCGTCGTTGTCTTCACGAAGGATCGCAATAAAACCAGACTTGCTCAACGCATCGAGATTGTTCTTGGAAATCGACTTCTTGATGTCGTCAATGGAAATACCGCTACGCTTGAGTTCCTTCGCTTCCTCGAAGATGTACTTGTCGAATTCGTTCTTCTTGAAAGAGAACTTCACGAAGTAGCCTAGCTCTTCGGTATCTCCGATCTCTGCATCAGCGCGGTCAAGGCTTGCAATATACAAAAGCTCCGCAACTGCATCGCCTTGGAATTTCGAGCTTGCTTTCACCACGATGTGCTTGACGTTGGCCGAGACCAACTTGCAGGACAGGTTTCGAATCGACATCACATTCTCCTTAGCGTTTGTAACAAACGCAGTTGCAATTTTCTAGGCATACGCATAGCATCAAGTGTTTGCGCCAAATCGAAAGACTTGTAGATCTCAACAAGCTCTGATTTAGTTATGTCATGCTCTTTGCTTATATTGTTCAACATCTCTTCGCCGGACAAGTTAATGTCCCATGCTTTGCGCTTTATCTTGAACATCAAATCGACTTCATCGTCAGTGAGTTCTCGAATGGCTGAGTACGAACCTCCGGGAGTCAAGTAATGCACTTTGATCTCGGTTGGTTCAACATAGCCCAAGAACATTGCTTGCGGCTCAAGCTTCTCATTCAACTGATAAGAAACAATAGGCCGAAAGCTGTTTGGATATTGTTCTTTAGCGAACTTCAATGCACCTGGGTCTTTGTGCTGAGAACCTAAACCCCAACGTGCTGTTGGGTACAGATACTTCGCTTTAACTTGAAACTCAAGAACTACGTGCCCGAAATCAAGGGCTGTTCTTTTGTCAGGTGTGATGTAAATACCGCGCTCTCGACCTTGGTTGTGTGTTCTGTAATGAACTATAGAACCGTCTATACCACGCTGAAGAAACTCGATAGTTTGCGACGCATCTGTCCCGTGATAGACAGTAAGTTCGGTACTTGGCTTGAGATCATCAAACATCGAAGTAACTAGAACATGGGCAACACTGAGATCCTTAAGTAGATTGGACAGCGCATGCATTATATTGACCTGATCAGCTTGTTGTCTTGGATCTTGCTGATTCTCTGATAACTTGGCTTAAGCTTTCCATCCTTACCTAGTTGGAAAGTCACACCAGCGAAGTGAATCAAGCAAGGGTCTCCAAGTAGTTTCTCGATCTTCCTGGCCTCGTCGATGATACGCTTAGTGAACTCGGCATTGGGCTCCTTCGGATTCTCGATCAACGTGCTGAATAGCTTGCCATCGGATTCCCTCCGGATCTCAGCTTTCGTCGAAACTCTAACCAACGTGTGCGCTACCCCGGCCAACGACAGTTTTTTAGATAATTGGTTTAACATCGAATCAACGCTGGTATGCTGGTTGTCGAGAACGAATGCCGTAGTTCATCAGAAGATCGCGGCCGCGATGAATCAAAGCAACACACTTGTCGAGAGCATTCTTGTCGACGAACTTCCTGCTGGCGTTGATGCTTCGCATTACGTTCGTCAAGCCTTCCATGATTACCTGGATCTCTTCCTCGGTGAGGTTGGCCTTGTACCTGTAACGTTTCATGATGGTTGCAAGAGCCAACGCGCTGTCGGTGATGTGGAACACAGCAGATCTCTCACTGTCGTTCAAACGCTGACTGGTGAGAACTGGTCCCATGTGCGACTTGATGCCATGCATGAGCATCATGATCTCTTCAGCGGTAGCTCCGTCGATAACTCCTGGATTCACAGATCCGCTTACTTCGACGTGTGCTACATTGGAGGCTGACAAATACTTTGAAACTTCAGACATTTTCATTTCCTGCCATCCTTCACGTTACTTAGCTCCGTGTGATTTGAGAAGCAACTTGTTCCAATTCACTTTTTGGTCAACTACGAGCTTCACTGCATTCTTCCCATGCTCGTAAATCCCTCGAAGCTCTTTGAGCAGATCAGCGTATTCCTCTAGTTTGGCTGGCCTTGTTGCGTTGTACCAACGCAAAGAAGCTTCACCATGCTGATCCATGCGCGAGTAGGTCATCACCATATGTGGACTAACCTCGCTGGATCCGTAGGTCTCAGGGAAAACCGCAGTCACTTGACCTTTGAATTCACCGGACTCTTCTGCCCTAAACGTAACCATGCACTTCTCAACAGCCTTGGCTGTAACTTTCTTGTTGATCTTTCGCATGTTCAACGCGAATTGGATACGCTTCCTGGTCTTCTCGGAGATCTTCGGATTCTTCAAGGCGTCCTTGAGAGTCGAAAGAGGAATCGTCTCATCTTCTGGTATCTTGAAGTAACGATGAAGAGCGCCCTTGGTTCCCGACTCGTCCATCTCCTTCGAGACATCCTGAATCCACTTGGTTTTCTTTGCGGATACTAAGGTGTGAGCGATATTGGAATTCGACAGACTGGCAGATACTTGTTCGATATTCATTGTTATCAATCTCACAGCTTGGACACTTTGTCTTTGTATGTTGCGGAAAGCTTTGGTACGTAATGATCCTTGATGAACTTAGCAATAGCCTTCTGGTAGGCTACGAATTCCTTGTACTCCTCTGGCTTCATCTTCCCTTGCCAAGAAGCGATAGTGGATCGAATTCGCTTCAGATCACCGAAGATGATCGAACTTGCGCGATCCGATAGTTCACCGTCGGCAGTAACTTCTTTGGACGCGACCAGCTTCCTGGCATTTCCGGTCATGAGTGCGATCCTCTTCTTATTCTCGGCAATGAACTTGTCGAAGAACTTTGGCTCGTCGATCTTGTCAATCGGAGCGTTAGAGCAAGAGGATGCGTACTTGTAATAGAGATCTTGAACAAGTCCAATGGTGTTCTTGTCAACATCGAATCCAGCATGAGTGAGTTCGCGTTTCCAGAAGAAGTCGTCATGCTTGAAGACATCCCTATCAATTCCTCCACCAACAGAGGTCGCCGAAGTGGAGCGCAACGTCTTGTAGATCAACTGGGAGATCTTGGTAACCTCCTCAACATCGACCTTGTTGAGTCGGGCCTTGTTGATGATGCCTGCGACCAAGGATGATACCTTCGAGAACTCTTGGTCTTCGTACTTCTTGCCCAGTGCATTCAACTTGATACGAGCGATAGATAGGACTTTCGCAAACAACCTTCCCGCAAGCATTCTCGATCCACCGAAGCCGACGACGCCAGCTTCATCTTCGATATTGCTGGGCAAGCGAAGAATGTCCTCGTAGTAACTGGAAGCTTTGATCAATTTCGGAATGATTGGCTTCTTCGAATCGACTTCGGTCTTCAGAAGAGAGATGAGAGCCTTGTAGTTGTTCGAAACATCAGAAGCTTTCGCGTCAGCAGTTACGCTCATGTTGAGGTACTTCGTAATCGTCTTGGCGACAAAGACATAGAAGTTGCGAAGTTGACCTGGCGTTGAGAACTGCTCGATTTGCTTCCAAGCCTTCTGCTTGTCTTTGCGTGCGTACACCTGAATGAGATCAGATTTGAATGTCCACTTGAACAACCAATTAGACAAATGCGCCGCAATCACAGTTCCATCAGCCTTGTCGGTGCGGTCGACAACAAGATCGCCGGACTCAATCAGGCTGTGCAAATAGCTCAACGATTTCTGGTAGATATTCGGCGAAACGTTGCGATCCACTGCGGCCGTGCTATTGTGGTTATCGGAATCTTCCCAAATCTTGGCTTGATGCAACACTTCGGCATACTTGCCTTTGGTCATCCTGCACCCAGACTTGAACACGAGCATTCCATTCTCGCGAATGTTCTCGGAAAGCGTAATCAGTCCACGCTTTCCGTAACCAACACCGAACTTCACGACTGCCTCGTTTGGGTTTTCGTCTTGGGCGCGGTACGCATCACGCTTCGCAATCCAGATCTTGTTGCTCATGTTCACCACCTCTTGTTATTAAACACTGTAATTGGGCATCGTGTGTCCCAACTTGGGTGTACGTAGTTGGATGCCGTCGCGAAGCGTAAGACTTCCTGGGGCTTGTGTTTTCAGAGTCATCTGGAAATCGCAATCGTTACCTGAAACTTCGACGTTCAAGTACGATACAGAAGCAAGCCTCTCTTCCGGAGTGCAAGCCTGGTCGTTCTGTTGGTGTCGTTGCAGTTTCGCCGCAGCTTTGTGAAGCTCAGATGTTACGAAGCTCCTGGCGGCACCTGTTCCCACTACGACTTTCTTGAGGCGTGTTCCCCAGTCGTGCGATGGGTCTTCGTCTGAGAGAACGAGTTCCGCGAAGTCCTGGGACAGCTTGTCGCGACCCTCGATCCAATCTCCGGTTCCTCTCGGGTTCACGAAAATGTCACCGTTGACAATAGCGAGGGTTCGCGACATGAGTTATTATCCTTACAGGAGGGAGTTGACGACGGAACGGATGCGCTTCCAAGATTGGTAACGATCACCCTTGCCCTTGGGGAACGAACCCTTGCGTCCGCCCTTCACCCAAGCATAGTAACCCTTGGCGTACTTGGCGTCGCGCGCATCGTCGAGATCTTCGATCAATGCTTCCAGGCTGGTGAGACGTCCAGCAGCAGTTGCTTCCTCGGCCGCGACGACGACACCACCAATTGCGAGATATTCTTCGACTTGCTTGCTCATGTTATTTGCTCCTGGGAACTGTGATTCCGTATTTCGATGTATTTGACTTGTTCTATATTTCAGATTGTCTCTGTAGCCATCCACGGCAATCAGTGCCTTGGCTTGTTTAGACACTTCGTTACCTTTCAAAAGTTGGTACATGGCGTACAGCCTTGCCATCACGCGCTTCTTGTTACTGTCGCTCAAGTTCTTGAAGAAGTCCTTCTGCAGTTTCTTGGCTTCCGCGAGGAACTTCGGAAAACTGTCGACACGCTTGGCGAATTTCACATTCAGCAGTTTCCTACGAAGCTCATCAACAATCTCGGAGTAATGAGTATTGCGCTCAAGATCGAAATTGAAGTATTGCTTGTCGGAAACCAACTGGCGCTTCGCTTGCTTCTCGATGTCATGAACATGCTTCTCGTAGCGTTTCTTGGATTTGAACTTCCTAGCATCCAAGTAGTGTACGAACTCATGAACGAAGTAGCCACGCACGGTATCGGTGAGACTTCTCAAGATAGTGTCAGTGGTTACACCTGACTTGGGCAGGCAGTTCAATTCGATAATATCGATACCGCTCTTGCCGTAATATGATGCCATCTGCTTCGAAGACTTTGATCTAAGGATCAAAGTGAAGCGAACGCTCTTGGTTCCCACTCTGGTTTCAATCCTGTGTACGTAACCTGACTTCCTCACACCGTCGACTACGAGTTCGTACTTGCTTGGTGTCGTTTTCCCCACCAAGCGAAGCACCCGCAACCAAACCTTGTTGGCGATATCAATCGATGCCAGATCCGACTTGGCATCGGAATGCACTCTAAGCATAATATCAAGCTTCCTGAATCCCGTAACTTTCCAAGATGTCAACTCGTATGTTCCAACCGTCAGGCCCGAAGTCGAACAATGCGGCAAGCAGATCCATCAAATCCTGCTTCTTGATGGAAATCTCTCGCTTCACCTTGTCATCGGATGTGATCCTCAGAGTATCGGAGAAGGCGTACTTCTTCAAACGCGATCCCAACGCATGCATGATGACCAATGCGTTCTTTCCATTAACGTTGATATTGGAAGTGCTGGGAAGTTTCCTGGCAAGAACATCCTTGGGAGTTCCACCGATAGGGAAATCGAATCGAACCGGACTGGCAGACACGCGAACTCTCCCTTCGGACAAGCGTTTCGTTTCTACTCCGTAGTGAGCGAGACTGTGCTCCAAAGCTTCCACGTTCTGCATCCAGATGGGATCTTCGTTCAAATCCTGAACGAAAGCAGTAACCTCACCTGTCTTCGACTTGTGCGTGAAAGCTTCGGTGTTCCTGTTTCGTGCTTGAATGCGATCAAGAATCGTATTTGCTACAGTTAGCGACTCTACTAGGGATTCACGATGCTCCCTGTCGACCATCGCTACTGAAGTCCCAATCTTCAAACGCACTTCATCACAGTAGGCATTGGTCAACGTTCCCGATTTGCCTTTCACTTCGTGAAGCAACTCGCCAATGCAGAGTCTGGCCTCGTTGGGTTCCATTTGTTATTCTCCTTGTGTTCTCAATCCACAGCGTCGTTTATTGGCTCATAAGAAAACTCAAGCAGTTCTCCCGACATCGACTTCAACTCGGTGAAGTCCCTACCGAGACGAACAATGGAAATCATATCCGGCGTTTCCGGAAGTAGAAGTTCGTTACGTCCGGAACGGTTGCCATTCACATCTAGGCGCAGACCGAAGTCGCCATACCAACAAGTTACTTCGACTTCCTGCGCAGGCATTTGAATCACCGATGCCGATTCGACGGAATGCACCACTGAAGTATCAGGGTTGGAGAATCCGAATTCGAGAACCCCATCATGCCTGTGTCGAAGGAACCAACCGTTACTTCCGGTGAAACTTCTTGTGTCGAAGAAGTACTGCTCACCTGCGGTCGTCGGTATGCCTTGGTATCCCAAGAACATCTTGATTCGGAAGCGTCCGAACGTCCTTGAGTACTCGACACTGCTTGGAATGTAATTGATTGAATCCTGTTCACGAATGCCCCAGCATCTTGAACTAGCAGTTCCGCCATACTCCAACTGAGGCATTGCTAGAACGAACACCACCCTATCACCAGGGTACAGATGAATAACTCTCAAAACACCTACGCAAGTTCCAGCATCCTCGATGTCGCTTACAGGTATAGTTACTTGTCTTAGGCTAAAATCATTCACGTTGTCGAGGTCTATGAATTTCTCGTGACGAAGCGTGGTATCCTGGTTGTACACGCGAAGGCCGATTTGGAACTTGACAGTCTTGCTTACCAAACTTGTTTCGAAATACGTCGAGAACGTCGTTGTCTGTCCTAGGCAGGCGCACTTGACGGTTTCCCATTCCCACGTTGCGTTATCGTGGTTCGGTGCTTGAACCGAATAGGCCAACATTCTGTGTTGCGGAAACAAATCGAATGTCTGGTAGTTCTCTGTTGTGAGGATCCCTGTTTTGATATAGGACCAATCACCTGAGTGCAATCCGAAGTCGGAGTACAACTGCCTCGATGCTGGTTCTACGAATAGACTGCAATCCAGATTCCACGGCGTCTTGTTCAATGCTTGTTCCACGGCATTGCCTGCGTAGTCAAACAAGTATCGGTTACCGCCTCCGGCGTAGGTGAGTTCACCGGTGCAATCGACTTTAGGATCTCCGGAAAGTTTGAAGTTGAGTTCGATCCTATTTGGAGAGACATCGTCAAGCATCCTGATTTCGTCAACTCGGGTAGGCAACCATCGGTCAGCATCGACCGCTGGCTTCGGACGCACGTAATCGAGAACCGATTGATCGTTCTGATAACCGTCTACCTCGACGGATGCCCATGTGCTTTTATTCCCGATTGTTGTTTCCAACACGCAACCCAAAACGAGATCATCTGGATCTTGGATTCGATAGTTAAGTTCGAATCTTCCTTCGAACATGAGATCAAGATCTACTGAGAACTGCTTGACAAGCTCGTCGGTTCTCGCGTCGATCTGAACACGATACAATCCCAAAGTTATCGAGGTGATGGAATCGAAAGTTAACCCACCTTCGCGTTGCGACAATGTGATTTTCAGAAGACCGTCGGAGTTGGCTATCCCGGAAAGACCGAACTGATCGACGGTGTTCGTTTCGTAACGTATATCCTCGGTGAATGGTTCCAAGACCTGCGCGTCCAGCACATACGGTCTGGCACCGAGTTGCCTTACAAATAGACCGAGTGTTGGTGGTAGGAGCATTGGTTTTCCCGATTAGTTTGAGTTACTTACGTAAAGCTTATTGTGTGATTCACTCTCCGGTTCCGAGATACTTGCGAACCTGCGCTCGGCGTCCCGGATCGGAAACAATCTTGTACTTACCAGGTCCGACGCGCACGATCTTCTTGTCTCCACGCAACTCTGCTTGATGCTCTTTCCGGAAAGCTTTGAATGACGCGAATTCGGAAGATCGAAGCCAATCATGAAGACTACGCGCTTTCTTCTTCTGTTCCGGCGTCGCCTTGGGGTTAAGAAGATCGTATCCAGCTTCCCATTCATCGTACTCACGCGACTTCGATTCCACGTAAACACCACCAACAGCCATAGCTACTTGCCTGAGTTCTTCAGATTGCTTGCTCATAGGTTATTATCCTCAGCCAGTGGGTTTGTTTGAAACCGGAAAGCCCCACCCCCCACGGATTAGGGACTTGCAGGTTAGCTAAGGGAGTTTCTTTCTAAGGAAATCAAGTCTGGCTTCGTATTCCTGCTTGACCTCCTTGGCATCGGCGTCGGCATCGGGATCGTAGGACCAAAGGTCCTTGGCAACACGTTCGACTTCCTTGATCGATTCCAATCTGTCTTCCCTGCGTTCTCTTTGACGCTCTTCCAAAGCGTCCATGGAAGTTCTGCATCGCTCTTGAAGGAAGTCTGCGTACTCACCAATATCGGTAGGGTAGACGCGAACTGGAATGTTCAAAGGCTTCTTCGTTCTAGTAACCAAATGCTTCTTGTAGAAGTCAATCAAGTTGATTCTTTGAAGTTGGTATGGCTTGAAAGCAGCGGTCGTATGCGTGATGACAACCTTGCTACCTCCATCTTCCAAGCGAAACCCGATACCTTGATCGGATAGGGATTGAAGTACTTGCTTCTTGTTCATTTCCTTCTCCGTTCAGGTTTTCAAGTTACTGCAAAGCTGATTAGGATAATGTTCAACGCTCAGCTTCGAGTTTACGAAGAGTGGATTTGCGAGATAGCAAGTTCGAGGCGGCGTCAATGATGAATTCACCAGCATCATCGGGAGCGGCATCGGCGATCTTGTTCGCATCCTGGCGACTCAGCACGCGATACTTGGACACCAGCGTATAGTAACTCCTGGTGGTGTGATCGCTCAATTGACTCAACGTTGGCTTGGGGAACAAAGCGTTACCAAGCGCAAGAAGGGAACTGTACGCCAATTTGATTGTCTTCGAATCTACCGGAGTGTTCGAGTGAATGATTGCAAATATATATTTGCTCAACAGAGCTTTGATCTTGTCATCGGATTCAGAATTCTGATTGATCAGCTTCGCCAGATTCGAAGCTCCGATCAAAGCCACGGTCAGCGAGTTCGAACTAACAACGGTATGGCTAACATTCGCTTCGGCCAACATCTTAGATACGGAGGAAAGTGACATTTCAATCTGCTTTGATTTGGATTTCTCAATTTTGGTAAAAGCCTTCAAGAGGCCGCTGAGACGCTGATTGCGGTTGAGGTGATGCTTCCAGGAAGGCGTTGATTCCAAAGCGTCCAGGAATTCCTCGTTGTTATCCTTGGTCAACTGGACTGCCTTGTGCTTCCTCCAAGCTTCCAACTTGAGCGATCCGAAGTAACGATGAAGATCATGGTCGCTCGTAGCCCACAGGAAGATCTCGTCCTGATACTGCTCAAGCTCCGGATGCTTGTCAATGTACTGAGTCAGCACATAGTAATCGAGAGCTTTCTCACTACCGCGAACCTCCTTCGGTGAGCCTACGTGAGTACTCTCGATAGCTTCTTGGATCTCTGTCTGATCAAGCATTTGCGATCTCCAACAATGGTTCGTTACTGGTAAGAAGGATCTTCTGTACACGCTTGTAGGCTTCCCGTCCTAGAGCGCGATCCTCCGAGACTTCGGATTTCTTGTGTGGGTATGAAGGCCATCCGCCAACACGAACACCTGCATACATCAACCAATCCCACTTGACATTAGCATGATGCAAAATGTCATAGAAGACTCTATCGGCATAAGCTCTTGAAACGCACTCAGTGGAGTAGAGCCAATCGTGAATGACTGCGGCGTACGCGACAGGGTCGACAATATAACCAACAAGAACAGGCTTGCCGTTTGAATCAAGGTGGTATACCCAAACCGAGTATTTGATTCCAGATTTGTATTCCTTGCAAGCGATCAACTTCTGAGGTTCCAACCGTCGCTTCAACCACTTGGTAGGGATGGATGCGAAGTCGGTATCGTAACCCATGGGAGGAACAATGAGCTTGTTATCGTAAAGGCACGCAAAGTCTCGAAGCAACCTCAACGGGTATTTTGATTTATCCTGCTTGTCGAGTACGTGGATCTCCAATGGGAACAGTATCGAAGGTCTTTTCTTGCTCATTGATGCCTCCTACTTGTTCTTATTTCTTGTAGCCCACTACCTTACATCGAACTTCAGGCAGACCAACAGTAATTACTTCACGTTCGAGGCCGTAGGATTTAAGTGTTCTCAAAAGTTCAAGTATCACGTCGATTATGCTGTCGCTGTTTTTGTCGCGATAATTAGGGCGCGCCTTAATGATAGCTTTAATGCATCGTGTAACTGCTGGCTGATCGATATTCGCTAGTATGACGTGTTGAAGTTTTGGAACTTTAGTTTCAAGAATGTAGCCTTCAGCGTAATGAACTGGTGCTGCGTAAGACCAGTTCATGATGCCAGATTTGCGCTTTCTGATTATTGTCTTACCGATCAAGCTTCCTTGATGGTTAATCTTCTTAGCTTTGTTCGCATAGTATAGCTTTCCAGATAAGCCATCCGGAACGAACATCTTGTGGAAGAGTGAGGAAGCACCAACACTGTAGGCTCTCTTGTTTAACGTCATGTTCGAGTATTCAACCCAATACTTAATGTCCATAAGCATCATCGCGAAATAATTGAGGTCTGATACAGTAAGCCCAAAAGCTTCAGCTACTGATTTGTCCTTAGTGCCATCAGGTACCTTTACAGCAACATCGATCATCTTCTTTACTGTCTTGTACATAACTCAATTTGCTTCAAGATAGTTCAGTGTGATGTTTGCGATCTCAGAAAGCTTGCTGACCAAAGCACTCAAGTTGGCGTGAACCTCACCGATGATCTTAATGTCACCGTTCACAGCGAAGTCGTTGAATGCATTGATGTACTTAATATCGGCGTCAAGTTCTTTGCTCATGTGGAGCTTAGTCTTGTACCACTCCAATGCTTCCAGTGAGTTGCGAAGAATGAATGCAACTTGAAGTCCAGTTTTGTTTGGTCTGCGCAACTCGTTCGCAAGCTTTATCGCAGCGCCATCCAAAGTAACACCATTACGCCAGAGAAGGTCTCGATCACTCTTGTGAAGTTTCTCAAGTTCAGTCTCGATCTTGTTCTTGAAGGAACATACAACAACGTGAGCTACATTAGCATCGTTTAGTTTGCTTGCGATAGTTTCCATGTAGCTCATGCAGTTTCTCCAAGTTAGTTATGATTATACTTCAACGCGACTTTCTTAGCACGCTTCGACAAGATCGGATTCGGCTTGCGGTGCTTCATTTTTGTTTCGTAACGTTTACGCTTCAAATCCAACTTCGACTTGTTTCTACGTTCCCAAATCTTCCTAAGCTTCCTTTGACGAAGACGTTCGCTCGCTGTCTTGAACTTGATGTTCACGTTACGAACAATCGGTTTCGCCCTGGATTCCACGTAGACGTGAGCGACACCTAGTGCAATCAAAGCGTCATGCAACATCTTCAAGTTCGGTGTGGTCATATCAAAGACACCTCTTCAAATAGCGGTCGCGTATATTGCTGAAAGCCTCAAGCAGGAAGGAACTCAAAGCTTCCTTAAGATCCGATTGATTCTTGAGAAGATGCTTCAGATCCCAACTGATGTTATCGATGTAGTGACCATCACACTTCGTCGTCCCGCGATCAGAACAAGCTACCAAAGTTTGGTTCTTGTGAACTTCGGCATCATAGAAGATGTCGATGATGAAATTATACTTGCCTTTGATATTGACGATAATGTTAATTTTGTCTTCCGTGATTGAACACTCTTCGACGAAAGCGGTAAGTGGTTTCCAATCCAACTCGGCAATGGATTCAACGAAACCCCAAATAGCATCGGGGTGACTTAACGCAGAAACTAAATTGTGCTTGATACCGCGAGAGGCCAACACTTCGGAAAGCTGTTTCATCGTCATTGGCTTCCCAGATCCGGACGGTCTCATTGAATAATCTCCTAAAATTCGTTGATGTATCTTCCTACTAAGAATTACTTGTTACTGCATATTTTCAACAACGGAAAACGAGAAAGCCCCTGTCGGCTAGATACCAGCAGGGGCTTGTGTTGACGATGATTTAGGACCTAATTAACGCAGCTCGCACGCTCCCGCAGTACAGGCGTACTCGCGAGTAGCTGTCACTGCGGCATCATCATGTTCGAAGTCTTCCAACTTCTCCCAAGCGATATCGGGCATCCTGCTCAAAGCACCCAAGTACTCTTCTTCGGAACAAGCAGTATACGGTGCCTGCTGGTAAATACCGTTGTCGTAAGGAAGAAAACTAACACCTGAAACCATGTCGAAGTTCTTCCAAACCCAAGCGGCCACATCCAACCATTCGTTCTCGCGAACATAAACAGTGATGCTCGGCTTGTGTTCGCAGTAATGCTCCTGGAAGTTCTTCCAAAGTTCCAACTGCTCAATAGCCGTGATCTCATCACGAGTTACCGAAGTGCCCGGTGCCTTCTTCGGGAAGTAGAACACCGTGGTCGAGTTCTCCTTGCCAATTTCAGGTTCCCAACGAACACCTGTTGTTTTCAAGAACTGCGTGAGAGGATCCTTGTTATCGCCGCGTACAGCACGAATGTAGTACTGGGAGAAACGAGGATGGATACCAGATGAGCTGTCGACAAGTTCGGAAACAGTTCCCTCTGGCTTGACACAAGTGGTTGCGGTCGCAGGATTGATCTCGAAAATCTCCGAGTATTCCTTGTTGATTCGCTCGACTTCCAAACGCATCTCGTTCAAGAACTCGTCGCGTTCCTTGGAGTGAATCTTACCCAGCAGTGGGTGATCTAGAATGCCAGTCATGCTAACACCAAGTAGTGCTTCTTCTTCGGTATTCTGCTTCCACTTCTTGCGAAGGAATTTGAAATTAGTGAGCGTAGCTTGCATCGTTCCGAAGATTGCGGCAAGGCGAACCTTGCGCACGATATCTTCCTTGGTATCTTCCGGGCGAAGAACAATAGTGCTCAAATTGCAGAACTGCATTGAACGCAAAGCGATCTCTGAGTTATGAACTAGGATCGCCTCATGTGTTTCAGCGTTCTCAGGAACAATGTAGAAGTTGTGATTGTCTTCAACAGTCAAGTCATAGATTGGCTCAACACCAACATATTCGACTGAAACGATCTTGATCTGCTTGTCTTCGGCTTGTGGGAACAATGTAATGAGATCAAGTCCGATAGCACCCTTGACTTGAACGTAGGTTCCATCAGATTGCGCAAGAGGATGATCGTCAGTCGATTTGAACGTGGTTCCTCGCGAAGTTGTTACTAAGAAGACATCCTTTTCACCTGTCTGCTTCGCAACAGCTTTCTTCATTTGACTAACCCAAACGTGATTGGACTCATCATAATGGGCGCACATCACATCGAACTGAACAATACCTTCGCTGACATCAGCGAGACTCTTGATAGTTACTGAACCACGTGTGGCTGTAAGTACTTTAGTTTCACCCGTGAAGCAACAAGGATTGCAACCAACGATCTGAGATGCATCACGCTTGCCGTACTTCTTCGCACCGTAACGCAAAGCTTCACGATTGATGATTCCACGTTCTCCCGAATGCGACCTGAACAAAGCAAGCCACTCATCCATGAAATGACCAATCTCAGGCCGTTCAGTGTAGGCAACAGAGTTGTTCGCAAGCTTGCGGTGTGGGTATGTTTCCCACCAGTTACCAGACTTGGCATCACGCATGCGAAGATCGGAAAGATTGGAAAGGCTGAGTAAAGCTGAACGCCTAATTCCGCCAACAACGACAACTTCACCAGTCATGCATAGAATATCGTGACACTCAATACTCTCAAGCCTGCGACCAGCAGCATTTCTAAAGATATTAACTGTGAACTTGAATAGTCGCTCAAGAGGTTCAGGTCCGGATGCACGTCCACCGAATGTCTTCAATCTCGCACCAGCGGGTCGAACTTTCGAAAGATCCCACTTAGGAATCTGACCTTGATAAAGAAGAGTAATTAACTCATGGTATGACTTGGCCCAACCAAGCTTGCTATCTTCAACCACGACTGTAGTGTTGGTTGGAAACAACTCATCCGGTACTTCAGGAAGCTTGTTAATAAACTGACGTTCAACTGAAAATCCCACACCTGTGCCGCAGAGGAGGACATACAGAGTTTCAGAGAAAACCTTTATGTCATCAACGTTAACGTTTGAACAGTTATACGAGGCGATGTGATCGCGTTCCAAAGCAGGACCAGCGGTCATCAAACAGCGCATCGAAGGAAGCGACTGCAAGGTTCCCATAGCCTCGTATAGCTCGTCACGCAGAGCGTTCAGTTGCTTCGAGTCAAGCTTCTTCTGCAAATGCGTGGCGGTACTCTTGTTCGTCACGAAGAAGAAATCCAAATACCTGTTTATCGTCTCATCCCAGGTTTCCCTGCGATTTTTATTATCGAGCCATCGCGCGTAACGAGACTTGGCGATGAAATTCTGATAAGCAGTTGGAAGTGTGTACGGCAACATAGCATCCTTTGTTGGTGTGTTAATTGGAATCGTAGTCTCGTTGAAGTTCTTCGAGCTTGAATTTATCTCCTGACTGAAGTTTCTCGATCAGGGAGTTGTATGCGGTCTTCTCCTGAGTGGCAGTTGGGTGCTTGGGAATATCGCCATCAAGCAACAGACTCAGTTCCCTATAGACATCTTCTTTCGTTACTTTGGTGAACACGGGTTTGATATTCGTGATCGAACGCAACGCGGATCGAATCACTCCGAACTTGAACAGGGCCTTGGGTTCTACTTTCAAACAAACCGATCCCAATTCTCCACGGTCATAGACTGGATGAAACTGAGTCCACAGACGAATCGAACCACTGTTATTTATGAAGCTATACCGATAAGGATGGTGGACACCATCGTCGGGAAGATCGACAGCTTCGGAATTGATCTTGAACTTCTTGCAGAACTCGCGAAACACATCGCTGAACTTTATGTGCGCCTTCGGATTCAACTTGACTTTGGTGAATAGCTCGAAACCTTCGGTACGTGCGATACTGCGTCCACGTTGCTTCGTGCTGACATAGGTATGCTCCACGCCGTTCGCACGCAATACGTTCGATAACACTAGCATTGAATTTCCGGTAGCCAGAACTCCCATTTGCCTTCGATACCTTTCCGAACTTGTTGGGTTTCGAAGAGCACTCCAGAAACCATAAATGCGCTTCTTAACCCTACGCAAGTTCTGTTCGGTCAACCCTTTGAAAAAGTGACCGTCGTGTACGGATGATGCATGCTTCAAGAAGGCTTTGAACGTCGATAGACGCTTGTCATTCGGTTCTTCGCTCTTCAACTGCATAGCGTCATGCGTTATTTCGAAGTAATGTGTGTTCATCTCCGTAGGTTCGTTGTAGTACACGGTGTCGCGATCTTCTCGCTTTGCCGAGAAGGAGTTAGTCCTTCTGGCGTAATCCATGTAGGCTTTCTTGGAAACGAACTTCCTCGATACCAGATAATGAACCAACTCGTGAACAAGCACCCTGCGCAACATGTGGTTGGTTGTCAGTTTCTTGACTATCAGCTTGTTGTTCGGCAAGGCAGTCGCGTTCGACAGGATGTTCAGAACGATGATATCACGTTTCGAAGCCATGGCGATATGAGAAGCGAACTCGTAACCGACTTTCTTCGCCAAGACCAGATCGAACAAGACGACCTTCCCACGAACCACGATACGAACAGGAAGCAACCAACAAGGTACTTCCTTGTTGGAGTTCGATCCTATGTCACGAGAGGCGAAACTGATTCTACTGTACTTCTTATCGTCGGCGAGAATGACGACCAACTTGTCGATAACTTCATTGCAGAATGTAAGAACGTCGAGGTCACCTTGTGTATCGGCTGATACCTTATGCAAGATACTTCTCGACGTAGTCGACGACAGCGTCGTTGTACTTCCGCACTACAGTTGATTGCGAAGATGCCAATACTTTCTGCGCCAATGCTTTATTTGCTGGCGAGTAGGAACTATGCTTCTTCACTTCAGGACTGGAAAGCATGCTTAAGATAACGTCCTTGACAGCGGAGACATCTTGGGCAAGCAACGTGCTGTGTTGCTTGATATCCACCACGTCTTTCACCAACGTCAAGGCATCGATGAGCGTCGCATTCAGCTTGTCTGTTCCGAGAAGAATACACGCCGAGATCAATTCCTTGACATGTGGATTAACTCTCTGAGCGCGAATCTCCTTGAGATACAAAGTCGCAGGATCCGGAAACACATCGGCACCAGAGTACGCGAGATCGCGTAGTCGCTTCACCAACAGGGAGCTTCCAGATTTGTGTCCTGACTTGTCGAGCTTCCTTGAGATGCTAGGGTACCAGTGCGGTTTCAACACACCAAGATCCTTCGCGATCTTCCTAGTTACTCCACGGTACTTTCTCGACAAGCCCTTGACCATCTTCAAGTAGTTCTCGCTGCGTTCAATCAAACCCAAGTTGCGCATATACATGTCGTTGAAGGAATCCTTCTCTTGACCGATATTAACAATCTTGGCGTTGGTGTCTTCGAGACGCTTGATGCTTTCCAAGAATTTGTCGCGGTACGACGCCAATCCGGTAGCCAACTTCCGACCATTATTTACGGCATCGAGTACATCCTTGTTCGACCCGTAGGAGTCGTACAAATTGACGGCGTCCTCAGCCTTCAACTTGACTTCGTTGAGCAGATCTTCCAACGCCCCGAAGTCTCCGCGAACATCGGCGACGAGCTTCTGCTTCTTCGCGCCGTCGCTGTTAGGGCGGAGAATATCACGCTCGAAACCGAACAATGTCTTGTCATGGTTCTTCAACGTCTCGTACACCGAGGAGCATCGCTTGTTGAAGTCGACCAACTGCGCGGAAGATAGATGCGCCTTGCTCTTGCTTGCAAGGATGTCGCATTTGATCTTGACATCGATGATTGACTTACCAAACGTTATCAATGCAACGTCGTGCCTGGCCTTCGGCACGACTTCGCGGTAGCGATCTTCAAGTTCGGATACCCAACGGTTGAGGAACTTGACTTGTTCGCTCTGAGGAAGCTTCAGAAACACTTTCTTCTGTCTAAGTAAAGTTGGCATCAATCACTTCCCTTCGATACGGACGTTGCGCATAACCCAATCGTTGAGTTGCTGACGGAAAGCCAAAGCTAGTTTGCTTCTCAAGCCATTCAAAGCGGTGAAGCTGGGATCGCGAACGATTCCGACAATGGCTCTCGCACGATTCTTCACATACACCTTCGAAGATACATCGATGTTCAGACCTCTAGTAGCGCCTGTCTTGCTTGATAGAAGACGAGCATGGATGCTGTGCTCCAATTGCTTCAATACATTTTGATCTGCGAAGCTCAACTTGATCTTCGCGAAATACTCGTTGATAACTACATCGATGCGCTTGATACCAGCCAGATTCCCAGGGTTGGTAGCAACGAGAACAGAAGCAAGTGCCAACTCGGTAGCGATCTGCTTGAAGTTGCTATGGAGCCACTTGGAAGCTTCAAGCGATCCATAACCAATAAGCGATTGGATATCCTCGCGGGCGTCGGAGTACTTGGATGCAAGTTCAAGTGGGTTGGTCTTCTTCACCAAGATCGCAGACATGTTCGTGGAAATGCTTGGGAAACTTCGAACCTTCGACGGATCGTTCAGCACCGACTTGACGGCGTCAAGCCACGCAGTTCCGCTCTGGAGCGCGGAAGCGTTCTTCACCTGCGGTGCGTTAGTTTTGATCTTCTTGGCAAGTTGACCTTGTTTGATAAACTCGCGAAGCTCGTGCTCTCGTGCTTCGAACGACTTGTTACCGAGATTCACGGAGAACGACTCAACTTCAAGCATCAGCTTCGAAAGACTAGCTTTCAAAGTAGCGATCTTTGAATTAACATCGGAAATCTTCGTACTGCGATCATGCAATCCGGAAAGTCCGATCCTCCCTTGGAGAAGATCGAGCCTGCTCTTCGCGGCCAAGTCGAGCTTCGCAAGTTCTTCACGAAGCTTCTTCTTGTCGTCACGAAACTTCAACTTAAGCTTCATCTCGCGTGACGCACGCCACTTGATGTTGGCCTTCTCTGCGGCGGAATTCTTCTTTTCATAGGACTTGTGAAGAACCGTATCTGAAACAGCTTGAGCTTCGAGTTCGGCAAGATCCTTGGTAACTTCTGAGATGCGCACCTTCACGCTTGCCACATCAACACCACGAGCACTGAGACTCTTGAGTGTCTTGACCTTGCTGAGTTCCAGGAGGAAATCCGAAACCTTGGTCTCGATACTGCCGATCTCCTTGTTAACTTCGCGGGCGACATCCCTGACATTGCGAGCGGCTTCCAGAGGACTCAATCCAGGTTTGTGGACACGTGTCTTCATCAGCTTACGCATGTCGTCTTCACCGGAAGATCTCACCTTCAATTCGAGATCTTCCAAAGATGCACGTTCAGAAGCCAAGCGTTTTACAAGATCGTTCTGCTCGTAACCGTACTTCTTGGCGAAATCCAAAGCCTTACGAAGTACCGCGATGTCAGTGGCGTTCGGAGTGTTGCGAATACGAAGACCCTTGATCTTAGCGACGTAGTCGATGATACCGTTGCGAATCTCGGAACTCGTATTGTTATCACCCAAACGTGCTCCACTGAGAGTACGCATCGATATATTCGACGTGGATACGCCAAACATGTCGGCCAAGATACGACCAGCTTCATTCATCAACTTGATCGCGCTTTCGATATCTGTAACGGAGTCGCGAAGTTCCGATAGCTTCTTGGAGAGGGCAGTTGTCTTCTCGCGAATAGCAATCTCACCTTTCTTGAGATCTTCGTAGTCCATCTTCCCGGAGCGACGTGCTTTGGGCACAAGGGAGAATTTCTTTGTGACGTTGACGATCTTCTTAGGCATGTTACTTCGCTTTCTTGACAGTCTTGCTCACGTAAGGCTTCTTCGTCTTTTCGTCGTAGACAGCCGCGATCTCGACCTTGTTGGCACGCACGTACTTGTTGACCAAAACAGGGGACTTGGTCAAAAGCTTCGCCAGTGTAGCTTCGGAGATACCAGTAGGCTTGTAGAAGTAGGTACGGCGTCCCTGAAAGCGAACTGCCTGATACTTCTTCGTCTTCAACCCATACACCTTGGGGAGAGCAACCAAACCGAGATACTTCGGAGGAATACCAACATGGTTACCGGTCTCGGTACCCTTCTTCGCGGTGCGTCCTGCCCAGTCCTTTGCGGCCTTGTGGCGAATACGAATGAACGTGCTCGTTCCCTTCTCACGAAGAGAGATGCGAATATCACCCTTCGCGAACACAGTTTCGTCGTCACCTTCCTTGCTAACCTTCCACCCAACCAGAGCGGCCTTGAGCTTCTTGATATTTTTCGAGATAACTCCTGGAATCTCCACACGCACACGTTCGTTGTTCGTGGAAACACCCTTGGGTGCGATACCGGCCTTCTTGATCTTGACCAAAGCGGAACGAGCGGCCTTGTCGCGAGCTTCCAACTGATCCTCATCGAGAGCGGCATACACGCGCTCGGCGTTGTGCTTCAGGAACGAATCCGTGAATTCGCGAAGAATCGAATCGAACTTCCTCTCCCAATCTTCGGTCGGAGTTGTTGCCTTGATGAAGTTGACTTCAATAACCCCACGACCCTTCAGGAGCGATGTTGGATTAGTGGCTCCGAACTCAAGAACGATATACCGTCCACGAGCCACCCAGTTGCCGTTCGATCCTTGCTTGAAGCTCTTCAGACCGAAGATCATGAATGGCTTGAGAGCGTGGATGAAGCTCTGAAAAGCATCGATGCCTGAAGTGCCGACACCAAACTTCACATGAGTATAGCAATCAGCTTCGTTCTCGGAAGCCGCAACTGCCAAGTTACCGCCGAGACTTTCCTTGAAGTCGTCAACAAGAATCTTGATAACGTCTTTGACGGAGCTGTGCTCGATATTCTGCTCTGGGTGCTTCTTGGCGAACAACCGGACAAACCATGCAACCACGGCTTCGAACTTCTCGTATGCTACTTCAAGCGTCAAGTCTCCGCGATTGGCGAGCTTCCTGAGATCCTTCTCGACGGATTCGATCTGCTTCAGAGCGGTCTTGTCTTTCAAGATATTGACAGAGAGCTTCTTGGCGATACGAAGATCGCCTCCTATAACGAAGTTGTGCTCGACACCGGACGTAGCGAGATAGTTGGAAATGTCTTTGATGCTCATGTTTGTTTCTCCTTGATATTTCGATGTTCGTTATGGAATCAAACCAAGTGTTGTCAACTGACCAAGAATCATACCGTAGTTTCCTGAACCATCGGCATGTTCGTAACGAATTACGCGCTGGTTCCAGCCAATAGGTTTGTTGGAACGCAGACCCAAAGCGAGATTCGAAGTGAGTGCGCGATTGGTGGCGAGCTTCGCTTCCTTGATACTGTTGTCGATGTAGCCGTCAATTCTTCCGATAGCTGATTCGACAGCCCCGGTTTGATCGAAGTCGAGCGAAACGCTCTGACCTGAAAAATTGAATGATTGTGCTGATAACACTAAGTGCTGACTCGTAAGCATCCAACGAATAGCCAACAGCATCCAATGCATGTGCAACGTACCAGGAATTGTTTCCGGTGAATACGTCGAGATCGGATGGTACATATTCAACATCGCGGCAGCCTGTGTCAAGGCCTCGACAAGATCGGCATCGGAGATCTTCTGCGGTGCGTTGGGATCCATAGGCAATCTCTCGCATGCGAATCTCAAACTTGGAATATGTCTGATGAACGACTTCTTGATAACCCTAAGCTGTTCGTAGTCGTTTTCCAAAGGTGCGGTAGCTGTTTCGCGAATCGTCCACAGTAGAGTGTAGTCACCAGATACAGTTATTGAGGATGCTGGCACGTCGTAATAGTAAGCGATGCTATCACCGTCAGTCACTTGCGTGAATGCGGCCTTCGTGATTGGGATGAATACAGGCGCAAGCGAAGGGTCTTCAGGCGCAGTCGAATAGAACATCTGTAAAGTCAACTCGTCCGGGTCGTAGTCGCCACGCCACAACGCTCGATAAGGCATTCCAGCTACTGCCAACTGCACTACATTCCTGTTATCGGAAGATGTCGTTCGCTTCTCGATGACGTTGAAGTCCATGGTCTTCTGAACCTGCTTCAGATCCTTGGACCTGATTGCAGTGATCTCGAAAGTCCAGGTTCCCCTGTCGTTGGACAGCTCCGCATTTGTAGGTATCGTCCACAAAGTTCGATACTGCCCAGGCACCGCGAACTGTTGCATAACACCTTGTTGGAACATGGTTCCCGAAGGTGCATAAATGGCAAAAGCCGGATACTTGGTAGTATCCAGCGCCATTGGAGATGCGTCTTTGTTCAGGAGTTTGATTCTAAACTCAGCTTGCTTTCCGCGCTGCCATGTCAAACGTTCACGCGGTGCGTTCGGATCTTGAGGCATCGAAATCACTCCTATTCAACCGCAACATCTGTTGAAGTACACTCGGTAGTTTGTTACTAGCGGATATCAGATCCAAATCTCGTTCAAGATCTTCGGCGAATTCCTTCGACTTCAACCTGAGATCAACTTGCTTTGCTTGCGTCTTGAGCATCTGACACTTCCGAAGCGTTGTTGAGTCGCATATCATTCAGATCGACTTCGAACATCTGAGACAGCGTTTCCACAGCTCGGTTGTACTCGATCTTGGTAGTATCACGAAGCTTCTTGACAGCACCGACAATAGATGTCTCAACCATGCCACGCGCATGTTCCGGAAGGAACGACGACATCTCGACTTGAAGGTTTGACAGTGCTTCGACGATTGGTGTTAATTGACCCATCGTCAAAGGGCGAATCACACGACGCACCATGACATCGGCAACAGCTCTTGGGTCTTCCAAGTCGTTGTAGCTTTGAATCAACTCGCGAAGAGTCTTCGCGAAGTCGTTCATACCCTTCATGTAAGTTTCGTTACCTGGATCGTCGAAGAACTTGTCTTTCGCTATCTCAAAGGCTTCGTCGATATCGGCAAGTCTTTTCGAGAACAATGCCCTGGGATCGTTCATCTTGGCTGTTTTGATGAACTCCTTGCGGATGCGCATGACAGAAGCGAGATCTGAATCGAACTTGATAGCCAACTGCTGATCCGTCAACCCGTTCCGCATTCCATCTATGATCCGCATGCGTCTATCGTTCTCGGAAAGCACTGGTGCGGTAACAGATTTCTGAACCGACGGTGCATTCGATACTATCGGATGCGTTGGAGTGGCTGACGCAACTGGAGGAGCTGGTGTGCTTGGAACCGGAGATATGTTTGAAACCGTGAGAGAAGTCAGCGCGGACAGGAACGAACCTCTAGCATGTTTATCGACCGCTGGTTGTTCCTTGCCTACTTCCAACCCAACTTTTTTAGTAACAGCCTTAGAGCTTCTAGCCTTAAGCATCTCAGGACTGACGCGCCGACCCTCACGGTATTGCTTCATGATGATATTCCCTTAAACGTTATTACGTAGATTCTCGATGAATGCGTAGGCATCGTCCAAGTCATCATGCAGTGCTGATTTCAGTTCGCGATACTCTTCGATATCGTGCCTATTGTTCTCGCAGATCTGGGTTCTGATTTTCTTCCAGTAACTTGTAAGCTCGCGACAGGCCACTTTCAAGCCACCCATCAGCGATATGTAATTCTTGGCTCGTTGCGACTTTCCGATTGACAACTCGCGGAGAGCAGGAAGCAAACCCAATGACGTGAGGTCTTCTTCAGCTTTGGACTTCACGGTTCCTGTAACGACATCGAGTGCGGAAGAAATGGCTTGAAGTCTGGATTCGACAGTCCCAGCATCTTCGGTTTCCGAGTTCACCAGACGATGAACTTCATCTTCGGAGTCGTTGTACTTATCAGGAAGCTTCTCGATTAACAGCTTCTGAATGGCATGAAGTTCCATTGCGGAACGACGAACGTAATCCTTCAACAATTCAGGTGCCGTAGCCAGTGTCCCATGAAGAAGAGAGTTCAACTGGGTAAGCATCCCTGAGATCTGGTTAATAGCCAAGTAGGTCAACGATCCCGGTGGTGGTTGCGCTCTTGCTTTCTGCTTCGGCTCAACCCTCTGCTTGAACTTCAACCGATACTTTTTCCTCGGAGTGAAGATCGATTTCGTTCTCTTAGGCATTGTTATTTTGCCTTCTTGGTTTCGATCTCAGGCTTCGGAATTGGTTTCGTGAACAAGCGCCTCATATCGGAAATCTTGCGCTCGAATGTCTTCTTCTGAGTAGGCTTCCCTTCGCGCTCCATGATCACCTTCTCAATACGACGCTTGATGAACGAGATCAAGAACGTCATGAGGAAAGGTCCGATGTAACCAGCAAGGAGTGTCTTGATTCCTTCCACCGTCTTGTTCGCATCCATTCGAAGATCGTACGCGATAGCTTCGGTCTGCATGAAGCCATCAATTAGATTGGCGACAGTTGCCTTCAACTCGGTACCGCTCATGTTGGCTTTCGAGAGCCAGAGTTCGGACGAGCTTGCGAACTTGGGGAAGATATCAGGCTGATGCAGATGCTCGAACCCGACGTTGATAACCTTTCCTTCGTGCGACTTGATTGATTTGCCACTCTCAGAATAGCTCTTGAGAACACGGCACTTCGCAAGCTTGTCGCCATAGATCTTCGTAACTTGAACGTACTTCCTCGTCAAGCCACCTGGAGTTCCTACCCGATAGACGGCATCGGTCATTGGTTCCGGAGGAGCCTCGGTGCTGGACTTGGTGTATGGCTTCTCGTTCACGTTGGGGATTCTCTCACTGATCATTATTGGTTCCTACTTTGCGAAGAAAACATTCTTGCATATAGGGCAAGTTACCAAGCCCTTCTTTGATGTTTTGTACCCGTTGCATTTCGGGCAAGTTGTCGTCGGGACGTTTTGTTTCTTGGAACAGTTGCATGACATATGTTAAACCCACCTACTAAGAATTACCTGTTCAGGCAGGAACTCTATTGACTGCTTCGTAAGGTTGGACGAAGCGACAAGTAACGTCAGCACTGATATGCGTACCGACAGCGTGGAACGGCTGAACTTCAGTGACTTCAAGCCAACGGTTGCGTTCTATAAAGTAGAACATGTCGCCATTCGATACGGTATGGATCCTGTTGTCAATGAACAAGGACAATGATCCGAACTGCTCGTCAAAACCGTAATCCAACAGACTGATCCCTTCTGTGTTTCTAGGGATATCGACAGGGATGATTATCTGATCTTGCGTGAGTAGGCCATACCTGAACATCAAATGAGAGAAGTAGGGTGTCTTGGAACCAGTGCCACGACGAGACAAAGTAACTTCGAAGTCGAGCATGTCGGCGTGCATCAAAGTCGTCATGTTGTGGATGTTCGCTTCGATCCAGGAGTTCGTTCCTGATTCGCGTACAACGACTGAAACTGAGTTGTCTTTCGATACGGAGTCGACGATTTGGAATGCATCACAGTAACCTGAATTTCTCCGCATGCGAAACGATCCGCGAAGCACACCTTTCTTGGAACCATCGACAAGCCGCATCAACGTTGGAACCGCATTCATCTCGTGCGCTGGTTCGACATTGATGGTCTCTAGTTCTCCGGAAGTGAAGTCAAGAGTCTCGTGCCAAGTTCCGTACTTTTCGTAACCTCCGACGAAGCCGACACCGAAGCATGCGTTGCAATCCTTCGAAGGTGAAGATTCGTTTCCCAAAGCACAAGAGCAGACGCGACCGAAAGTCTTCTTTCTGAAGAAGTAGAACTCGCGCTTATCCACGGAACTAACAGCATTCGTCCCCATCTGCGCTTGCTTCTTGGCGAGGATTTCACCTATGATTCTACTCGACTTCACCAAGTGTTGATTCCTGGTGTACGGAACTTCCGAGTAATCCCTGCTCAACTGCACGGACCTTGATTGCCTAACACTACGGAGACCCATGAAAAACTCCTCTCAAGCAGATAGAAGCGACTTCAACAACAAGTCGCCGCTCGCTGTTGCAGGAATCTCCAACACTTCGTGAAGCGACATTTTGACGAACTCCGACATTTCCGAGTTCGATCCTCTGTTGCGATTGAAGATGCGAATTCCCAGTTCGACCATGCTAGTTACAACTTTGGAATTCGACAAGTCAGTATGAGCTACCGTTTCGTACACTCCGGAATAGTAGTCCGAATAAGGAAGCTGGACGAGTTGGCATCGCTCGTCCAGAACACGAAGAACCGGAATTCTATTCCTCGTGACGTAGTGACGTAATTCCCCGACGATTGGCACCGTGTTGACCACGAGTACCCTCGGTAGCAACCCTACTCGTTGAGGAATGATGTTATGATTGTTGTAGAACCCGTAGATCCTGACTTCTTCATCCATGTACGACATGAAAGCATTGCGTAAAGCATGAACATCATTGCGATTCAACCCAACACAGAATATCGGGTTGATGTTCGCAACGTCGCTACTATTAACTGGCTTGTTCAATATGTCGTCGAGCGTTGGCGAGTATTTCCCGCTGTCGAAGGAAGATTCTTGTTCGATGTCTTTGGACATTTTGCGATCTCCTGCTCAGTTCTTCACGTTCGTCGTAGGAATTGCATTTTGCGTTTTCGACTCGAATAGATACTTGACAACTTGAGTTGTAACAAGCTGGAGAATTATGCCAAGAACAGCGATCAGTATTGAGAGCTTGATGGACGAATTGCTCAAAGCGATCTTCTGATCGGTGACGGAAGTGCTGAGAGTTTCGTGCTTGTCCTCAATACTCTTCAAACGCCGATCCGTCTGCTCCTTGTAACTCGAAAGCCTGTCGCCATCGTGATCGGCAAGTATACGTTGCATCGATTCCGAAGCCTTGTGCGAAAGGTTGAACAACTCCTCGATCTGATCGTGGATTGTCGTAGCAGGAAATCTCGTGCTGATGCTGAGATCAAGTTCAAGAACCGCTTTCGCTATCTCCTGCTTGATCTCGGATCGAACATGCTGGATTTCCCTATCGACGTACTTCTCAGTAGTCGTACCTGCGCGTTCCAGGGAATCGATCTTATGAATCACGGAGTTAATCTCGCTCAACGCCTGCTGGAGTTTCGTATCGAGTTGGGATACCAAGGAACTAGCCTGCTGAAGCGAAGCTAGTTGTTCCCGGTATTTCTCAACTCTTTCCGACAGAGCTAGGAAATCTCCTTTGAGCCTTCCCAATTCCGAGGCAAGCGTTGCACGGACTTCTCCAACGTCCCGTGCAAGATTGTCGTTGTCTCCCACTTATACCCCCGCATATAACTTTGATGCTGGTGTCGATGTCTTTGTGTTACGAGCGTATGCCGACTTGACGGAGTTGTCCACAGCTATCCTACGCAAACGTGACCGCTCGGAATTCGAAACGATGTCGCGATCAGATTTGAAATTGTAGATAGCCGCGAGAATTGCAACTTCCGTCTGGATGCGCTTTAGAACATCACGATTCTTGATGTTCAGCTTGGCCTTCTCTTGAAGTTTGAATGCCAAGTTGTGAATATATCCTGTGCTAATTCGGCAATCCGCGAAGCCCGATTTCGTGAGAAGGTATCTCACGTTATCAACCTTGGTGGAATCACCATCGTAGCGCTCACTCAACCACCTCGACAAAGCAACATCGTCGCGGAGAATACGTTGTTTGCGATTGTCGTGTGTGAGTGTTGCAACTACGGACGAGAATTCCTTGTGTGTGATACCGAGAACCGATCTGTTATCCTTGCTGTCTTCAAGCACTGACCCCAGAGCGAGAGATCCGCGAATGTCCGCAGTACTGAAAGCTCCGAAATCACCACCGCCTTCTCCTCCGCCTTCTTGTGGAGGAGGCTTGGGAAGGAACTTCTTCAAACGTGCGCGAAGTTCCTGGTCTTCGGGAAGCATCTGTTCAAGATCGCTGATGTCAATACCAGCGGCTGATGCCCACTGCTTGATGGTAACAGGAACACCTTGCTGAGATACCTTTTCCAAAATATCCATGTAGCTCGCATCGGATTCAGGGCTGAGGTTCTTCGTCCAATGAATAGTAGGCATGAGCAGATCGCTCTTCCTGATACTCATGGCTTCATCCGTGGTAGCGAGCGTAGTTGTTCTTACTCCATGAGCGAGATCCGCTTTCTTCCTCTTAGTGAAGTTATGGACGCGGGCGAGAACGTCCAAGTACTTATCATAAAAAGTTCGTTGAGTGAGGGTTGCACGGAACGACTTCAAGTTCTCGACAAATACCGACATTGATGCGTCGACCGTGGAGTAACTTGCCTCACCCGATAGGAACGACTCGGAAAGTCCCAGCGCAGCCAACTTTCCTGTCTTGAGGAAATCGGCTTCTTCGGAGATTTTCCAGAAGTCGCCACCGGAACGAATCTCGTTGGCTTCGATTCCTGATCTGGTGGCGATCACGGCTCCAACTGGATCTTCTTCGGTAGTTTCGAAGGCTTCGATAACTTCGTTCAACTGTTCCGGAGTCGGATCCCACTTATCTTCGATGCCTACAGTGAGGTGCAGAATAGATCTTGTGCGTCTGCGGGCGGCCGACAATGTCGAAGTCATCAGTGCGCGTTCGATTGCGTAGTAGGGAAGGATTCGATAATAGAGAGAAGTTCCTTTCCAATCAGTCAAACTAACACGACGGCTGAGAAAGAGAGTCGTCATGGTATCCAAAGGAACCTTGCCATTCATCAACTGCTTCCTGAACTTGGCAGGGAGGGATGCCAAAGGGACTCTGGCTCTAGGATCTTTCGACTTCAGAAGGGCACTCATCTCAGGTGATGCTCTCAAGTCGATAAGCGGATCGTAACCCATGATGGGGATCGGAGTCAAGTCGGCGTACATCAAATCAATAGGAATCGGGCGATCCCATGTCTGGGTATCTTCGTTGAACGGCAATGACATGATCACTCGGCCATGCTTCAAGTAATCACGAGATACCTCTGGCATCGTTACTTCCGGATTGAAGCTTTCCATCGCTTCTTCGTAGATCTTCATGATAGCAGGATCGTCGACTCCGGAGAGAGTCCAATCGGACCAAGGCAACGTCGCGATTAGATCCGTTGCGGCACCAGCGACTGCGTCTTCACGGTAGATCTTGTCGAACATCGTTATCAAACCGGAATCGGATTTCGGTGTGATATCTTCCAGGAATGTTTCGCGGTCCAGAGGTTCGTTCGGCGGAGAGAATCTATTAGTTTCGAAACCAGCTCCACTACCCAATGACTTGAACCCCTTCAAACCAGCACTCGGTGCCTTGCTGACACCTTTCGGTTCCGATTCTTCGACCGGACTGAGACCTCTGACTTTCGCAGTCGCTTGGGTTGGTGTGTTAAATCCGGCCCTTCCAGCGTTGCGAAGAGATCTATCCGGACTTACACCGATTTGAAAGTAGCTCACGTTCAGACCTCATCCAGTTGCGTCTTCTTGTTATCGAAATCGGGAAGCGGATACGCTACGCGCGTCTCGGGATTATACAGGACTTTTCGCCCCCCGGTCAGAAGGACAGTAGGAATCTTGTCACCGTTCGCAGGATCTACGCCTTTAAGCAACGATCCGTCGTAACTTCCGATCTTCAACTCTTCAACAGCTCGCGTCATCAAGCCACGCTGTCGAATCTTCTCCGCCATCTTCTTGATGATGTTCGAAGTCTTAGCAGTAACGATATCATCTGCTTTGATGTTGGCAACAGCTAGATTACCAAGCATGTACTTGCGCTTGCTTGTATCGATTCCTTTGAGGCCCGCAATGTAAGCTTTGACGGTTTCCATGTTATCTATCCTCTCGATTTTGTTCTAGCTACTGCAACTGATTTTGACGGAGCCGAGGCTGATGATTGAGATCCTGCCCCAGACGAAAAAGATCTGTAGGAAACGACACCGAAGTTGGTCTGCTGTTGAGCAAGCTGACTGAAGTTATGGTCGAGTTGCTTTCGCAAGTCCTCGTCATAAAGATGCTTGACACCAAGGGCGGCGGCGCGGAAAACGTCGTCGTCGCCGTAAAGAGGCTTGCGCAATCGAACACCAAGCTGCCGAACAGACAGAGTTTGAAGTATCAATGCGAAATTTGGTTTCAGCAGAGATAACCTTACCAAGTCAAGCTCGGCCGAATCCGATTTCAAGAACACGTTCAAGTCGAATTCAGCAAAGGGCAACGATACTTCCGATGCTTGTAACTTACCGCGAATGAAGTCGAAGTCGGTAGGCTTCAAGGAATACTTTCGCCAATCTCTTCCTTCACTGCGAAGCTTCTGAATGTTCTGATCGGAGTTCCACTGGTCGTAGACGCCGCAAACGACATTCATCTTCGTCGCCAATGGGTAGACGAAGTCCTCGAACATCTTGTCTAGATTTACCTTGATACCCTGGCTTTCGTCGGGCTTCAGCATATAACACTCGTCGACTCTGGGAACACCTTTTCTTATAGAGAGAATCACCAAGGCGAATGCGTTGTTGCTTAGACCGTTGTCGATTGCGATGATTCTCGGAGTAGCGGCATCCTTGATGTTGTCAAGCTTGAACCAGGTCGTCGTCTCTCCGAACGGATTGGTCTCAGTTCGTTTCGAGTAGTTCAATAGCATCGGATCGGCTTGCGTACGCGAAGCCAAAAGAACAGGCCTTGGATCTGTTATCCACGGAGATACCGTCAATGGAGGCAAAGCGCCGAAGTCGCGCTCGGCCTTTACCGGATCCTTCAAGTAATCGGCTCTGAAATCGTCTTGCGATGTGAACTCGGGATTGAATTCCCAAGTTGGGAAGTTCCACGCAGAGATGAAGATGTTGCTTCTCGATTCGCGAAGAGCAATCATCCCGATATCATTGGCATGGCATGGTGACGAGATGTGAAAACTGTAACCTGTAGGAACATCGAAGTCACCAGCCTTGAATTTCTTCAAGGCGGCATTGCGAACAGTCTTCAACGAGTTCGACAACGAGGTGTCGATATCGGCGACCGATCCCAACACCTTGTCGCTACCCTTCGACTTCTCTTCGGCTTTCGCATCGAACCAGCAAACTTCATCAATACCGTAGGAGAATCTTGTCGAACCACGAAGCTTTCTCTGGTCAGGTGCTCTGCACGCTATGTCGACACGCTTGTTCTTGTAGTTGATGAACGTCGTGTTATATGCGTAGAGTTCAACACCTTTCTTCTTCCCATGGAAGTTGAGGAACTTTCCGTATTCCTGGAACCAAGGAGCTTCTTCGAACATTCCGGAGAATGGACCCCAAATAGTATCCATGGCCTGTCCGAGAGTGACAGCGGTGAATGTCATGCGCAAAGGTCCCGGAGCCAAACCGAAGTACTCGTAAGGAGTAACTCTTCTTCCGCTCAGCTCCAGTGTGAGGAACCTATGCAACAGGTAGAGCTTCGCTTGTGCAAACATGATATTCTTGCCTGCACGCTGACCGATTACAGCGACGAGCCTATCTGGCATCCACCATTTCTTATGACGAAGAAAATCGATCCTAGTCTTCGAACACTTGGGGCATCTACCATAACGTGTAAATACGACCTTTTCGTAGATCTCGTCGATGCTCTGATTGTACATGTTGTTCGACAATTCCTTGTCGGAACAGAATGGGCACATTTCACCAAGCATCGTCGATATGACTTGAATGGCTCTAGGTAACGGTTTGAAGTTCAGAAAGTTCTTACCATAGCAGAATTCGACGAAGTTGGCGGCGCGTGGCATTTCGCGCTCGTCAATCTCAGTGAGTATTCGCTGATCGAGTTTGGTTTCGATCATGGTCTCCAAGTATTCGCCAGGGTCGAACTCACCATCCCAATTGACATAAATGTCTTTATCGGTTAGTGGGTTCTTCCATTTGATTTTCTTCTGGTTTTTCTTGAGAGCCATATGTCGAACTTTCTGTTACTTGATACTACCAGCCTGCTTTATGAACCCACGCTACTTGGCTGATTCGAATCCAGCAAGGAACACAGACACGTACTTGTCAAACTGCTTCAACGGAGCACGTGGTGTAAGCTGTCTTCCGTTCAACTCAAGAGAGATACCACCAAGCTGGCTGGAGAATTCGAACTTCTTTCTTGTGATTCTATTCACGCGGTCGACGATCTCCTGAGTCTTCGAGATCTTCGTACTTGCAGTAACAGTTTTATTGTTCGTCTTCGCAATAGCCTCAAGAAGACCTGGAATGCGTTTCGACATCTTGTACCTCATTTTCGTTTATACGTTGAATTGATATTTGATATCAATCTTCTCTTTGTGCTACCTAGAGAATTCGAATCACCCCAAGCGCCAGGCAACATGGTGTATAAAGGGAGCATCATTTCTAATAATCGGAACCTTCTTGTGGCTCATAGCCTTTCTTCTCAAGCGTCTCCAACATCGTTGCGTAGTCCGATATTACAAGCTTGTTCGTAATCGGGTTTTCCATGATAGTAGCTGAATACATGTCACCAGCATTGATGAAATCAAGAACGATCCGCTTACCAGACTTTACATTCTCCAGCGTTACCTGGTCAACACCGTGTCCACTAATCTCCTTGTACTTATTAGCAATACCATCAACACTCATCGTGTTCTTCTTGATATCCTGTTCCAATCGCTCAAGCCTTGATTGTTCCATAAACTCATTACCAAGGACAGCCTTGATTGCGAGCATGAGTTTAGAATCTTTGGATGCAGTAGCGCAGTTACATGAGTGTGTGCTTAATACATCCAGTGACTAATACTTTGGATAGTTGTCTAATCGTTAACATCATATACGTCCTTAGTATTCGTTACTTATTGTAAGCTGGACCGTATGGTCCCATGCGCTTCAAACCATTACTACCGTCAAACAGATTCCCCCTTGGTCCGCGTGCCGGGACTTTGAACGTAGCTGGCTTCAAGATGTCTCCGTTTGACCTGTTGATGAAACAGTAGATCTTGTTCGCACTATCACCATCTTCCGTGGACGTGATCTTGTCGTAGACTTTCCCTTCATTGATTTTGATGTTGACATTCATCAAAGACTTGAAGTTCTGTTGCCTGCCGTAAGCTTCGATGATTTCTTTCACACCAGCTACGAATTTCTTCAGCTTCTCTTCGTAACCGTCAGGTGTGTCGCTTGCACTGACGAACGTGTGAGGAACACCAGTAGCATCAAGCCTTTTAGAGAGTTCTCGCATGCTGATCATGATTACACCGCCGAATGGAAGATGATTTTGAGTTTGCCACCGTGTACCAAGTCGTTCATAGCTTTCAGACCATGAATGTAACTCTTGCCTACACTGTCTTTGTTTCCGAGTATGTTGATCTTGATCCAGTTCGAAGCCTCGTTCACATCGCCGCCTTCGAATCTCTTGGAAGGAATCGCGGCGAATTGCTTGTCACCGATCTCGAACCAAATTGCTTTCTTTCCGGACTTGGTGGGGTGTTCCTGGACTCCGATGTAACTCCAGAAACTATCGGGATCTTCCTTGGCGATCTCGGCTGTCGCGTCGACGACTTTCTTCTTCAGTTGGACAAGCTTCCCGGAGCGAATAAGCTTGGGGATGAATTGAGCTAGAGCGTGATATCCGTTCTTCTCTTTCAACGTCTTCTCGAAGGCACTATGTGTACGATCAATGTCACCACCGAACAACGTCTTCGTAGGCTGGTAGTAATAGACAGTGACGTTCGGTTCTTCATTGTTGCCATACATGGCCTTCAGTACGCGAACCTTTTCGCTACCCTTCTTCAAGGAGCGAATGCCAAAGTACGAGAAGCGAAGACCTGCTGTTACTTCGGCTGAAGCTTCAGCATCGAGACTATCCATGAAACCGCCGGACTTTTTCTTCTCCGACTTGGCCGGTTTCTTTTTCTCCAGCTTCTTCTTGCCATCGTCGTTATCATCAGTCTCTTCGGAGTCTTCTGTATCATCAGTCTTCTTGGACTTGTCTGACTTGTCAGCTTTCTTATCTTCAACCTTCGCGTCGGGTTTGTCCTCAACCTTGGGCTTGGCAACATTCTCAGATTTTGGTTCGGGCTTCTGCTCGGGCTTGTCTGTTATCGCCTTCTTCACGGCGTTGTGGAACTGCTGAGTCGAGTCGCTATCGTCCTTGGTGTCTTCGATGAAGCCAAGATCCGCACTGTCCTTGAAGCCATCGTTGTTGTCATCATCGTCACCACCGAAGCTCAACGACTTGGTGACGTTGACGATCTGATTGGAAAGCTTCTGAAGAAGTCTGGTATCGCCGCCCTTGATAGCCTTGGCGCTGATCAAATCGGAGAGGATGTGATTAACTTCACGAAGCCTATCGGCAAGTAGTTGCGTGTTGTCGTATTCGAGATCATCGGCTCCACGACGAATCTTCTTCCTGAGAACTTCAATCTGTTTCACGATTGCTTGTTTGTCGTCCGCAGTAACCTTATGATCGTCGGCGAGA
>Ga0172381_10000396_pt1 | contig 52435 bp, 47 predicted proteins | sample Leawel6488metaG_FD_119754 | JGI IMG/M metagenome (GOLD analysis project Ga0172381, IMG submission 119754) | Leachate microbial communities from a municipal landfill in Southern Ontario, Canada - Leachate well 64-88 metaG | ecosystem: Engineered > Solid waste > Landfill > Unclassified | place... | reverse complement strand
GCTAACCCCTTAACTTTGGTTGGAAAATGTAGTTTCCATTTGAGGTCCCTAGATCCAGCCAAAAATTGATCAGTTTGAGAGGTGGGATGCAGTTGGGGACACACATCTCAATCTCATTCGTGGTACATCACAGTCTCTGGGTTATTTTAGGACAGCTAATCCCTTAACTTTGGTTGGAAAATGTAGTTTCCATTTGAGGTCCCTAGATCCAGCCAAAAATTGATCAGTTTGAGAGGTGGGATGCAGTTAGGACACACATCACAATACCCATTCGTGGTACGCAGGCATGCCAATGCAAACTCAAACAGTTCCATTTCAATTTACTGGCCAACTCTATCCATTTCAGGAAAAAGTCCTTGAATGGAGTCAATCAATCCACCGGGGAATCATCGGGTTGGATATGGGTCTGGGTAAGACAGTCATCATGTTGGCAATGATCGCCCAGAAACAGTATCAACACACGCTGATTGTCGTTCCCTTGTCCATTATCCAGCAATGGAGGCAATGCGTCTCTAAGTTTACCACCTTACCCGACTCACAAATGGCCATCTATCAGGGTCCATCTCGCCTTAAACTGGATCTCGCCCAATACACAATCGTTCTGACCACATACGATGTGGTCAGATATGATTTCATTAACCGTCAATCACCCCTCTGGAAAGAGGGTCATCCAGTGTTTGACTGCCTCGTCATGGACGAGGCACACATTCTGCACAAAAAACGTACTAAGATCTATGCGGTCTGTGAACAATTGAAAGATACTCTTCACCCAGAGCAAGCTATCTGGTTGATGACCGGAACCATGATTCACAATAAGTATGCAGACTTTCGTCAATTGCGAGATTTCCTGGAACTCCAGAAGAATGCCATCGAATCTCGCGAGACTTACTACATCCGCGTGACGAAAGCCCAGTCGGGACTCCAGTTGCCCGAGAAATCGATTCACAAGCATTACCTGAATTTCGCAGAAGAACAACATGCGGAGGAATATGACCAATTATACACGGAAACGAAAGAGATCTTACAACAAGATTCGAACCAATCTCAAAGGATCAATTTGATCAAGATTCTCCGGTTACGTCAGTGTTGCAATCACATTGATGCGACACTGCCTCCCGAGGAGGCCAAAAATCCTAAGTTCCGTCACGACCAGTTGTCTTCCGCTAAGTTCACTAAGATTCTCCAACTCTTACAAGAAACGCCGGTCGAGGACAAGGTAATCATCTTCAGTCAATGGACACAGAGTCTGACCTTGTTGGGTCAGCGGCTCAAGAGCGAAGGGATCATTTTTTTGACTTACCAGGGCGATCAAAGCTCCTCAGCCCGTCAAGCGGTTTTGCAACGCTTCAAAGACGAACCAGTCAAAGTTCTCTTGATGACCATCAAATCCGGTGGTGTGGGATTGGATCTGAGTTATGCCAATCATGTCATTTTGATGGAGAGTTGGTGGAACAATGCCTTAGAGCAGCAAGCCATCGACCGTGTATATCGAATTGGACAGAGGAAAAAGGTCGAGATTCATCATTTATACATGAAAGAGACCATTGAGGACTGGGTGGAGCAAATGAAAAATGAGAAAGGAAAGATCGAGGCATCTTTCTATGATGAGAATATTGTTTATAAGGTTGATCAGGATTTATTGAGTCTATTACTGGCCAAATTTACATAAGTTTTATTCCAAATTATCAGTCTTTGGGTCGAAAAATTGAAATCTAAAAATGATCAATTGATTTGATTCATAAATCAAACATATCATCTGGTGATATCAATGGGTATCAAGAATTTTGGCACGATTATCAAACACGCCACGCAAGGTGTTAGAACCGCCACTTATAGCCAATTTGCTGGAGAAACTTGGGCAATTGATGCTAGTATCTTTTGCTATCGTTTCTCTCATAATTCACAGACCAAACGGCCTAATTCACACATCGATGGCTTCTACCAACTCTTTCTTCGTCTCTTACGATTCAAAATTAAACCTGTCTTGGTATTCGATGGACAGGCACCACATGAGAAACAGCACACAGTCGATGTCCGTGCTAAACATAAACAGAAAAATCTGGACAAAGTGGACAAACTTCAGCAAGAACTCCAACAAATGACTGGGGCCACTGATGTAGAGAAACTGATTCTCACTGGGCAACAATTGAATCAGGAAATTCAATCGAAAATCGAAGAGTTGACGCGAACTAAAAAGAACATCATTCAATTTCAACCGGGAATTTATGATGACATTCGAACACTCTGTCGTTTAATGTCTATTCCTGTGTTACGTGCTCCGGGCGAGGCCGACGCCCTGTGTGCCCAGTTATACAAAATGGGTCTGGTGCAAGCAATTATGAGTGAGGATTCCGATATCCTCCTATATGGAGGAGGTCGGCTGATCCGTAAATTCGGGTGGGGAAATGAAATCGAGTTAGTCGAATTGGATCCTCTTCTGAAATCCTTGGGAATCACTTATTCCCAGTTCATTGACCTAGCTATTTTGTGTGGAACGGATTACACAGCCAATACCATTAATGGTTTGGGTCCCATCAATGCCCTGGAACATATTACCCAAGGGATGACCATCGAGACCATTGTCAAACAATTTTGTCAACCTCCATGTAATCGATACCGTGTTCCATCGGAAGAGCTATTTCCCTATCAAGAAGCACGACGATTGATCACTTCCGGTGGTCAATTAGAAAACGAGATTCAAATCCATCCATTCGACATTTCTCAACTCAATGTGAACGAGTTGACTCCCTTACTAATGGAAAAATGTCATTATCGTCCGCTCACCATCCAGAAGCATTGCGAACAAATTAAAGATGCATTTGTCACCAAATCCAAAATTCGAATCATGCTCAAATCACCGACAACCTCGGTGTCACCCTTACATCTACCTTCAAAGATATAGAAAAATCTGTGAGTCTAGTATATAAAATGACATTCTTTGTGTATTACTGTCTCATTTTAGTCGGTCTTCTCGGTTTAATCATAACTTGTCATCTGTTGACACCTTCTTTAGCAATGGGATCCATTTCTGAACCCTTTGTGGATGCTACAGTTGCGACTATGACAGTGCCAAAACAAACTGCTTGTAAAGTAATCGGTAGTTATCAGATTGAAAAATGTGGAGATGAAATTAAAGTGAAAGGTGTAGATCCAGATGCTCCTAAGAATGGATGTCCTTTCCCCTTGGAGAAACATGATCAGGGTTGCCAATTGAAATGCCCTACCACCACATTCCTCTCCAAAAATCCTAACATTTTATGTCAACGAGTCATTTCCGGTGAGATTCTTCCGACCACTAATGAAAAATGTCCAGATGGCTACCGGATGGATCCAGCTGGCTGTGTGAAAATTCTAACGACATGCCCAGCTAATTATGATTGGATTGATGGCACCTGTCGCGAAAAATGTCCGGAAGGAACGGAATCTAAGATAAGTGAAGTGGAAATTGACCGTGATGGATTTGTGGAAAAACAAAGGACAAGAGTTTGTCAAGTCAAACCGTTGATTTCAGTCCTAAAATGAAAACTTCCCGCCGTGTCCGTCAAAATATCATTTTAACACAAGAAATGAAACACAACATCATTTCATTTCTTGTACATATTTTCATAACCTCAAAGCTCCAATGCTTCAATGCTTCAACACAATCCGATATAAATCCGGCCAAAACCGTAACCACCCAAACTAATCAGTGCGACCACTAGAGCCTTGGCCACCTCCACGTAATTGGACAAAAATGGGAGGATAATGGTCAGAACATTGAGCCAGATGGTGCTCATGTTGAGGAAAATAAACGTTGTCAGACCCAAAATAGTAGCCAAAATTCCCAGTTGGAACCCACTGGTCACTCCATAGACTTTGGTAGTGGTTGGTACTGTGGTCGTGGTGGTGGTGGTACCACGGGTACTTGTAGTGGTTGAGATATTGCATATTCGGTAAGCGCGAATCATATTGAAAACAACAGTGAACATTAGAATTCCAACACCAATAATAGCGGCTTGTCCGAAAGTCAGACCAATATTGAATAACTCCCCATTTTTCAGGAGATATTTCGTGGTCACGACAGACGTCAAACAATAAGTGACAAACATAGCCACATACTCCATGTTGAACGAGATATATTATTATGAACTAGAAAAATTATTTCAGTGCCCTTGAGCTAATTTCCCACAATGTTTGGGTAGGTATTTCTGAAGGTCAAAATACATAATGATCGGTTCTCCGTTGGTTGAGAGACGTCCTCCTGTTTCTTTAAACTGTTGCACATCAATTCCGAATAATTGTGTGGTTGGTGGATCCAAATAAATATCACGTTTATCGTGATCGTTTTTCCTCATCGGTGAATTGCGGAAATGATCGCATAGAGCGGAGGTGAGCTCATTGCGTGCTAAGAGGCATCCGTATTTAATTTCAACCGGAACCTTGGCCTCATCACTCAGACGGCGTTCGATTGAAGTAATGTGAGCCTCATTACGGAGATAGTCAACTAATTCATTACTAATGGGAGCTGGTAATGCAAAACCGCGAGGTTTGTGCGGTGGTTTTCTAGATTCTGCACCCTTACCGTCTCCAATTTCTGTCCCATTTGAAATGGCCTTCTCGCGACGGGGATGGACATTGTTTTCTTTCATTTCATGACGAACGGATTTTTGTGTTTCTCTGGTTAGGTTTATAATTCGGCGTGAGATTGAGCGCAAATCCGTCATGGCTCCGATCAATTGTTCGAAGAGCTCGTCACTGGAAACATAAACCTTCTTGGTTCGTGGTTTACGCTTTTTCGGAGCATCTGTGTCATTGTCATCGGGATTAAATTCTGGATTGCATTTATCTTCGTTATCGTTATCTACATCGATGTCTTCGTCGTCTTTCATGACATCCTCTATAAAAGTGGCTTTGGATGGTGTGACTGGTGGTTGAAGAGGTGATACTGTTGTGGTTACAATCGGTTCTGGCACCAGTGTACGAATTGTAACAGACGGTGCAGGGTTGGACGAGTCTGCAATGATAATTTTGGTTTTAGATTTCTTCTGACTCATAAGATTTCAATATGATTCATATCATATTGAAATTTTTATGTAGATTTCAATTTTATCGTCATAAATTAATATATAATCGTAACAGCCATTACATATGGGAAAAATTGATTTTATTGTTTTATTAATAATCGACTATCGATTAAAAATGGGTTACGAAAGCGAAGACTGTGTCTGCTGTTATTGCAATTATACTGGTCACAACATCTCCAGCGATGATAATACATACCATAACATATGTCGCCAATGTTTCCTAAAAATCTGTCCCCGAGGGTTACAAGATCGAACATGCGCAGACTATTATGTTTCAGTCGCAGTGAATGCCATTTGTGATTTTTGCGAACAAAAAGATATTTGTTTGTACCATGTCGCAGTTTGTAAATTTTGTACGGATCAAATGAATCCAGACAATCATGAGTTCAAAACCCATGCACATGAACACGTGTCAAATGATCTACACGAGCATTTCATGGTAGATCAATATACATCTTAGGTTTCTTAAATTCATGATAGGCACACCATCTGTCACACTTTGATGCTAAAAATTGATTGCCTTCGCATACTATTGTTGATTCATTATAATATTCTCCATGGAACATCCACTCTTATCCGCCGCGACGATTACTCACGAACAAATTAGAGCTAATTTTGATTGGTTTCAACAGGTTCAATGCCTGCCTATATGTCGACAACTCTGGTGTAATGAGAATCAGTTGACCCGATTACCTGACCTACCAATGTGTCTAGAACTCAGGTGTGAAAACAATCAGTTGACCCACTTACCCGACCTACCAATGTGTCTAGAACTCAGGTGTGAAAACAATCAGTTGACCCACTTACCCGACCTACCAATGTGTCAAGAACTCTGGTGTGATCGCAATCTATTAACACAATTACCTGACCTACCAATGTGTCAATCTCTCATCTGTGATCGTAACCAATTGATCCAATTACCTAACCTACCCCGGTGTCACCGACTCTGGTGTAATGTCAATCAGTTGACCCAATTACCCGAACTACCCATGTGTGAACAACTCTGGTGTGAAAACAATCAGTTGACCCAATTACCCGAACTACCCATGTGTGAACAACTCTGGTGTGAAAACAATCAGTTGACCCAATTACCCGAACTACTGGCATGTCAAGAACTTCATTGTAATGGCAATCAATTGATTCAGTTACCTAACCTACTCCGGTGTAGCCGACTCTGGTGTAATGACAATCAGTTGACCCAATTGCCTGACCTACCCATGTATGAACAACTCTGGTGTGAAAACAATCAGTTGACCCAATTACCCGAACTACTGGCGTGTCAAGAACTTCATTGTATTGGCAATCAATTAACCCAATTACCCGACCTACCAATGTGTCAATCTCTCATCTGTGATCGCAATCAATTGATCCAGTTACCTAACCTCCGGTGTAGCCGACTCTGGTGTAATGACAATCATTTGACCCAATTACCCGAACTACTGGCGTGTCAAGAACTTCATTGTAATGGCAATCAATTGACTCAATTACCTGACCTACCTGTCTGTCATTTCATCCGGTGTTATGACAATCCAAATCTGTATTATACCAATGAGTTGCAAGCAAAAGTCAATCTCCCTGATTCACCTTTCGTAAGTAATATTACTAAAATACTATCGCGGTTTCATACCATAATACTGGTCACCAACCCACGATTATGTGGGAATTCACCCTTGCATTCGGTAATGGACCAACAATATGGTGTATTTCAACAATTTCATATTTTCTTGAGAGAATTACAATCGGATCATTAAACGAGCATTTCATTGTAGACTAAGTATTTAATTTGATACATTTTGAGTTTCGATTAACGATTGATAATATTGTAATAGTGCAGCATACCGTGTGAAGATTGATTCGATTTCGGTCCGTTTGGTTTTCAACAATTGAAAAGCGGTTTTGGCTTTGTACCGACCATATTTCATCAAATACATAAGCACAATCAAAGCAGAGTTTTGATTGCCCGTTTGACAACAACCAAGATGTTATACTGATTCAGTTGTGCATGGAGCATGGTGCAATAACTATCCAATAACTGACACACCTGAGGAGACACTTTCCATTCAACTTTGGGAGTGAATGGGATCCGTTGATAGACTTGAATCATCGGATCTCGAGACTCAATCTCAGAAGGGGAACAATTGAGTAACATGTGAATTTGTTTGTCTTGCAAAAAATGACCCTCCTGAGCACAAATGAGGTCACCTAACCAGAGACCTGGAAGGATTTCGGTGGCACCCGACATGGATATAGATATTTATGATAACGAATTTCTAAAATTATCTCATCAAATTATATAATAATGAAGAAACAACGCAACTGTTGCCGTCAAAAAGGTGCAGGATCAAGTGATTATGTTGGATCATTCCACGCATGGGGAGCAGATCCAGCCGAGCTGTCCCGTTTTACTCTTAAACATATCGACCAAGCACCAGTTTTCCACCCACTCGAAACCGGAACCATTATTCCCACTGGGACCAGTGGAGTTATTCCCACTGGGTCTTACTACGATGCAGTCTCACCATCCTTTGTTAAAAACAGTTTGGGACCGGCTGCCCAACAGGGTGGTGGTAATAGTCACGTTTACTACACAACCAAAGCAGGTAAAGAGATCACCAATCCATGGATTGCTCATGTTTACCGTTATGCCGAAGAGCATGGAATCAAATATAACGAGGCACTTAAAACTCCTGCGGTTAAGAAGGGTTACAAAAAATCCAAAAAGAATTAAAATGAAATTTCATTTAATTTATTTCAACCCAAAATTGAAATAATTTAATTATTTTATTCTCCAACATCATTTTAACGCAACACCCATTGAAATGATCCATTGGTATTCAATTTGGTCACCATGACACCTTGATATACGCTGCCGAATGTGTGTCCGGTGCTTTCAAATGCAACATAACAATTGCCCGAACTATCAGTCACTAAACTGGGTGTGGTTTCATTCGCGGTAGTATTAAAATTACCATTTTGTCGGATCCAGACCACATTGAGAGTCACTGCACTGAGTTTCATAATAACTAAATCTGTTTCCCCTGTGTTAGTTTGACCGGAAACTGTTCCGGTGGTTTGGTAGGCCACATACAGATATCCGGATCGATAGGTCAATGAGGGGTGGGTTTCATCACCTGATGTATCAAAGACGGGAGATTGGACCGCTTTGATTAATTGACCTGTTGAGTCGAACTTAGCGATAATCAGGTCACATCCACCCCAACTACTTAATCCACTGGCAGCACCTCCGGAACCTGCGCTGTAACACAAATAGAGATATCCTAATTGGTCCACACAGATGTTCGGATTTTCATCAGCGGCTTGAGTATTGAAGACCGGATTCTGCAAAATCCATAAATTTCCATTGGGTCTCATTTCCATTGCTCCAGTGGTGGCATTCATTTTAAAAATCACAATATCACTATCTCCAGCAATCGGTTGCTGATACACACGTCCATCAGTCGTGTAAGCCACGTAAACTTTGTTATTGGTACGATCCACCTGCAAACATGGATTTCTGCCACCTCGATCCGAATTGATATATCGATTTTGCCGGACCCAGATTACATTTCCATTGGGATCCATTTTAAAAACGGCTTGATCGTAGGAGTCTTTAAACGCTATTCGGTAACCATTGGCTACACGTCCTGTGGTTTGAAAAGCTACATATAAGTTGCCAGAGGCATCTACATCGGCCGAAGGGTATTCGTCTGACCGTGTGGTATTGAACCCTGCATTTTGTTTGATCCAAATGATGTTGCCATTGGCATCCATTTTCATCACCACCAGATCAAATGGGAAGAGTGGTTCCGCTCCCACAATGGCTCCGGCTGTTTGGTAGACCACATAACAATAGGTTGTGGCCCCCTGTTTGTAAGTAATCAACGAAGGGTTTTGACTGCTGACTTGGTTAAAAGTGGAATTGCGTTTTTGCCAGAGAGTTGTACCGGAGAGATTTTTCTTGGTAATGACCATATCATATTGGTCTTCCGGCTTACCCTGATTGGTAAAATACGCATAATAGAGATTAGTGTCGTCACATGTCATGCTGGGACGTGCTTCGATTGCTGTCAACATTTTGAAGGCCACAATGTCATAAGGGCCCGAAACCGGCACTCCGGAAATGCTTCCATCCGTTGGGTAGGCCACATATAATGTTCCTTCTGTATCAATCACGATGGCTGGATTGAGATTCTCTCCCTTGGTGTTAAATGTGGGTCGTTGTTGCACCCATTGAGTGACCCCCAATGTATTCAATTTGAACATGATCACGTCATATGTCCACCCAGTAAAAGTTTGTCCTGAAGCAATGCCTGAGCTGGTATAGGCCACATAGACACCACCATTGATATCAACCGCAATGGTTGGATAATCATCATATTGATTAGTATTGAAAATCGGTTGCTGTTGGACCCATAAAGTATTCCCATTGAGATCCAATTTGAAAACCACAATATCACTGTCTCCCGTATTGGTTTGTCCCGACGCAGTTCCGTCGGTTACATAGGTCACATAGGTATTTTGTTGATTATCGACGACAATGGCCGGGATTTCATTGGATCCGGAAGTGTTAAAAGATGATTGTTGTTTGACCCATTGCGTGATTCCTTGTGTGGTGAGTTTGAAAACCACAATGTCATGATTCCCAGTATTAGTCTGACCTGATGCTATTCCACCTTCCGTCCAATACGCCACATAAACCGCACCGTATTGATCAATGGCAATCGCGGGTTGAGTGTCATCCGCGGTGGTATTAAACGATGGACTTTGGCGAACCCATTGGAAAACACCATGTGTGTCCAGTTTAAAAACCACAATATCATTATTTCCGGTCGAAACACATCCAGGAGCTACATTGTCGGTTCGATAAGCAACGTACACATTATTGGCATAATCGGTGACTACCACTGGATACACATTGGTTCCCGGAGTATTAAAAATTGGTTGTTGTCGAACCCATTGAGAGGTACCGTTGGTATTCAATTTTAAAACTACAATATCCCATAATCCAGTCTTAGTGCCACCTGGCATGATTCCCGGTGTGGGAAATGCAACGTATACATTATTGAGCGTGTCAGTTGTCACACTCGGTTGCCATCCATAACCTGTGGTATTGTATGATGTCTGGTGAACGTTCCACAGAACCACATTATTGGTGGTGATTTTAGTGATGACCACATCATAATTTCCTCCAGCATAGGTTTGTCCCAAGGAATCGGCATTGTTCCAGTAAGCCACATAAAGGTTACTATTAGTATCAATCGCAGCTGAAAGATAACAGTCAGTCGTTTCCGTCATGACTGAATATATAAGTTATAAAGAGAGATTCTTATAAGAAGGTGCGTGTCAGACGAAATTTCTCATCTACAAATATACACGAATGTTGACATTATGTGTGATTTTGAGCGCCATGGTCCTGGTGGCTTTTATCCTATGGTCACAATGGGATCGAATGGAAGGATTTACCACTACATACAGCCCATACAACACAGATGGTTCATTAGTGGATGATATCAGTCAGGGAAACCCAGCCTCATGGAGTGGTCGTCCCAATCCATATGTCGATATTAATCAAAAAGGACGGCAAGATCCGATCATTTACCAAGGGCAAGGAATCCCACTGACCCATGAGGATCATCCCACCACACCCGTGGGGTCTGAGACCCATTCGATGTTTTATTTCCGAGATTACTTGTGTCGGCCTGAATGTTGTACTTATAGTCCGTACTCTTGCAGTAATGGTTGTGTCTGTTGGGAAGCACCACCACAATCTGGGATTGAACGTAATTCGAAAATCAGTCCTCGATCATAAACGATTTATCAAAGATGTATTTGGATTAAAATTTGATTGACAAAAATTTTAAATTTTTGTCAATCCCAATCCCAATCCCACGGAATGGATCTTTTTGATGATGTGCCCAAGTCTCAACAGTTATTCAACCAATTAATTCAAGCACTTAAGGGTCAACTTGTTCTAAATTATGGTCACGAGACAATCGTGAAGACCTATGCGACACAAGTCATTACTTACCTGTCTCCGGTCCATCTTTTCAGTTTACCTTATCAACGACCCATTGATAATGATCGCGTGGATACAATTCGCAAAGCTCAACTGGAAACCTATGAACATGAACAATGTTATCCAATTACCACCACAACCATCGTTCTTGGGTGCTGTCCCCAGCTGGTGACAAAAGATAATCCTTGTGGAACGGTAGTCATCGATGGACAACATCGTTTGGCGGTGTTGCGAGAAATCGCGCAATTCAAACGAGAAACATTAATTAATACTGATCTTTTGGTTAAAATTTACCATAGTGATCATGCCTCAGAGATTCATGATTACTTCGTGACGATTAATAAGCATTGGGAGCCTGTTCCCTTGTATAATTTAGATGACAAAATTAAAATGATTGTCGACCAAGTAATCGCTCATTTAGAAAGGCAATACAATCCATTCTTTTTCCGTAAAGAGAACTTAAAAACCGATGTTCGTCCCTTCATTGTGATCCCACATTTGAAGATCCAACTGTCCAATAATCAACGAATTAAAGACCTGATCGATCAGTTGAGTGGAGATATCGCTAAATGTGTGTCAACTATTTGCAAGAAATTCGATGCTTACAATTTTCAGCTGAGTCATCGAGATGCAGAATCTTTCGCAATCAATATGACGAAAGACTCCAGTACCTGTCGCAATGCACACCGCAAATGTCTGGAAAAAGATCGACCCTTGTTCTTGGGCTTAGAGTGGCATTTTCGATGGATTGATACAGCATTGGCCTTGCCGGATACAGTAAACAAACCAAAACCTCTGGTTGCCATCCGGATCAAACCCAGTATCTAATGATGTTTGTTGTTATCAGCTGAGTTAGGTGTTATTTTATTCTTTGTTCAAAATATAGATCCATGTACATCTCAGCATATCTGGATAGCCTGGATTTATTCATCTTGGCGTCATATGATCGTTTCTTATGCATCAATCGCCACCATGAATGGGTCATCTGGCCAAAGAAACGATGCCAAACTCATAAACGTGACTTTCCGCTGATTTTTCAATATTTATCAACCCTGAAAGTTCGAGGCTTATTAAAAGCCAAACTGGACCCCACGAGCCAACAAATTCTTCGAATTTGGCGTCACTCATCCCGAGAAGGTCGAATGATCGGTGGTGGGAGTGGCGGAGATGGGGGTAAAGAGGATGATGTTCCCCAATGGGATCCCAAGATGCCACCAGTGGAAAAATTAGAATATAAATCAGTCCCCGTCTTTGCAATGGTGGCTAAACGGTTATCAGACCAAAAAGTTATTCCCAAAATTGCTGATGTCAATCTAGTTATTAATGCCATGATATTGGTCTTCGATATCATGTTACCTATTGTGACCATTGGAGCAAGTGTTGCGGCCATCGTGGGAACCGCCGGAACCGGAGGAGATGTCGCGGTTGAATCAGTGACTAGTACCGTTAACAGTGGAATGTTTGCGGTTAAATTATCTCGTGCAACCGTCACCATGGCTCGCAGTTCCATCTATTTAATGGAACTCTTACAGATTACGTTTGATCGGGTCCCGGAGTCTCAGGAAACCGATCCAGATCCGGGACCCGAGAAAATTAAACGAGAAACGCGAGCGGTCATTAAACAAATGATCCGGGATGGCAATGAAGATTTAATCAGTGATGTATGCAATATTTTATCCAAACTATCAGATGGTGTGATGTCAGTCGTCGGAGACTGGATATCCACCTTGATTCCGGATGATGCCAGTATTACTGGTAAATTCATTCGTTTCTCGGTCGATTTGACAGTTCTCGTCGGTGCTCAATATGCTTTTCAAGAGTTTAGTTTCATTTTCAATCATCTACCACATAAAGCACGACGCCTACTGAAATATGGTGACGAATTGCGTGTCTTCCTCAATGAGATGTTGACCTTGATGCGTGAAATGGTCCGACGAATTGCGGCAGGTGAAATGCCGCGCCAAGATTTGTCGGCAGCCGGAGTCTTGGGACGCGTACATGATAAAATCCTGACACAAATTGTTCCGGGACTCAAATTGAGCGAAAATGTTGCCATTCAGATGGGCATGGACAAAGTTCTCTTGGTTGTCTTGGATGAATATTTTGCCCCCAATATTGATAATGCAATCGATGCAGTCATACGGTCAGTTCCGTTAGCTTTTGTCATTTTAGTTTTCAGTGAGGTGTGTCAGAATGCCAGCATATTGGAAGGAATTAAGGAGGAAATCAAGAAAGAGACCTCGGCCGAACAACCGGCGCATCGTGCTTCTCCACAGCTTCCACCACCACAATTTATGCCACCTTTTGCGACACCTGCACAAACAACACAAAACGCACAACAAGGGGGATCCACCCGTTTGTCCCAATATGTTAAATATTGTCAATATCAACTTGATTGAAATGCGTGAAATTTAAAATTAAACGAAATTTTCGATTTTAATTTTCATCTTAGTTCAAATTGATAGATCTTATATCAAGAGATAGATATATAATAAGATATAAGATATAAGATATAAGATATCGATGGATCGATTGGCTTACCAGAACATGATTTACAAAAGTAAAACTCCCGATGATACCAATTGGAAAATGAATCAGTTCTCCCAGCCCATGGGTGAATGGACCTCCAAATCCAAAATTAATTCACGAACCAGTGACTATTTTCTGGAATATCAATCTAAAAATGTCTCCGATTATGATACATTCGTTAATGCATTAAATACCAATATCCATGAAGACCAATTTCGAACCTCAGTTAATAATGATCGACTCAAAGAGGAATTACCCAATGTTGATAATTTACAACGGGTTTACCGTCCTAACCTAGGGTCGAAACCCTTGCCAATAACAGAACAACAGGAGATCCCGGCTCGCGGTGGGATGGGAACTCGAAACCGTCATTTAGATATTCTGGCCAAAAATAAGAATACAGTTCACGAAGATGAACCATGTCGATTGGATCAACAATTTGGAGGATTGACCACTGTTGAAATGGATCGACAGATTACTCATTTGAACAAAAATGTGCAATTAGTCGAATCAGAAATCACATATCCATTTCAACCCATGCAAGATCTCACACATCCACAATACAATCCCCGAGTTGATTATCTCAATCAACAATTACACCAAATGTCATTGCAGGTACCACCCCAAGAAATTCGTACCTCACCACCATCGCCTCAAGACATTTATCTCACATCACAAACACAACCGATTTTCCCCGTTCCCAAGTATGATGCCCAACCCATGTTGGGATTGAATCGTCCCAGTTCATCCAATCAACTTCCACCGGCATCACCATCAATGATATTTTATCCTCAACTCTCATATAAGCCACCAGCTACCATCAGTGTTCCATCTCGACCAGCTTCCCAAAAAGTTCAATCTAAAAAACGAATCCCTACCAAAAAATTGAAACGTATGTAATCCATGTTTCTGGTGTAAAATCAAAAAATCATGTCAAACGTTTCAATTGTGAATCAAATCTCGCCTGTTGATGGGCCCGATGAGGAATATGTGAGTGAAAATCTTCAGTTTCCTTCGGCACCAAGTCACGTGTATCATCTAACGGAATTCGGAGATTGTGTTGATGAGGAGCATTGTATTTATGATCTACCATATGCTACCATGCTGTGAAGACGGATCTCGTGAGCACATGACTTACTTTGTCGCCTACATATCTAGAAAAATCTCATCGGCTATTATATACTATATTGTCATATGTTACCGGTTAAATGGTTACGACAATTAAAAACATATAATGTTTTTAATGCCCCAACTGGTCCCACCGGACCAACTGGAGCTACTGGAATGACTGGGCGAACTGGTTCAACCGGTTGGACTGGTCCAACCGGTTGGACTGGTTCCACAGGAAACACTGGATTGACAGGCTCCACAGGACCCACTGGATTCACAGGAGCCACTGGTCCCTTGGGCCACACCGGCCCTACTGGGCGAACAGGGGGGACTGGACCCACAGGGCTCACTGGGTGGACCGGGAATACTGGGGCGACTGGTCGTACAGGGTCAACAGGTTCCACGGGACCGACAGGTGCCACAGGTGCCACTGGAGACACGGGACATACAGGAACAACGGGTCATACAGGACCCACCGGCAATACCGGTCTCACAGGATGGACAGGAACAACCGGATGGACTGGACAAACCGGTCACAGTGGCATTCTGGGACCCACGGGAGACACTGGTTCAACCGGAGTGACCGGTCCCACCGGTTTAACAGGAGTTTATGGTTCAACTGGAAACACCGGACTCACAGGACGCACAGGATTCACAGGACCTACTGGAACACCTGGACGAACTGGAGCCACCGGTGCAATTGGAAATACTGGCCGAACAGGTCCCACAGGAGCCACTGGATCAACGGGAGACACGGGAGATACCGGCAACACAGGACTCACCGGTCAGACTGGGATGACCGGTGATGACGGTCAATTGGGTCCAACCGGTTGGACTGGAAGTACCGGTGATGGAATGATTGGTTCCACTGGCAATACTGGTGCCACTGGACGCACGGGACCCACTGGATCAACTGGATCAACTGGATCAACTGGATTTAACGGAGTCACCGGATCTACTGGTCCGACTGGATCCACAGGTCACACGGGACCCACCGGGCTAACAGGATCTACTGGTGACACAGGGGATCAGGGAATCCCAGGAGATCCGGGAGAACAGGGTCTAACTGGATCAACCGGAGCAACTGGAAATACTGGTCCAACGGGATCGACAGGTGCAACAGGACCCACCGGTTCTTTGGGACCCACTGGAGCCACAGGAAACACAGGGTCCACAGGGGATGTAACTTTTCAATGGAACACTGTGGTTGGGGCATCTCAAGTTGCCATGGTGAATACTGGATACCTAACAACTAATGCGGCCACGACCACGATCACTTTACCAGCCTCTCCACAAGTCAGTGATCAAGTTAAAGTGGCCAGCGCCAATCTGGGTGGTTGGGTGGTGGAAGCCAATATTTTGCAAACGATTCGATCCAATTTAACATACATGGGATGGTCGTATGGAGTCCAAGAAACTGGCAGCAGCATGCAATGGGGAGACCTGTCATGCTCTCGAGATGGAAAATTTGCCATTGCCCATGAGATCTCTTATGGTGATTACATCTCCAACAATTATGGGCTAACTTGGGTCAATACCTCATACATTATAGGGGGGCGTGGTATGGTTTTAGCTAATGATGGCGCAAATTTGGCGACTACTTCCGATACATATATTTTTACCTCCAACGATTATGGTCTGACTTGGACTCCACAATTAGGATCTCCCTCAGGTGACTGGTTTTCACTTGCCGGATCGTGGGATGGAACCAGATATTTAGCTGCCATCAATGGTGGTTCGGTATATCTGTCGACCGATTCCGGTGTCACATGGAATCCAATTGCAGCACTGGGATCAATTTATATGTGGGTGGGTGCTGCATCATCTTGGGATGGTAAAATCTTGGTCATTACTGCTCCGGCAAATGCTATTGTCGCTGTCTCAACTGATTATGGCGGGTCTTGGACCATTTCCTCAGGAACTTACCAGTTCTACAATTTCGCGATCTCACGCAATGGCAATATCATTTACGCCTGCTCGGGATCTGGTGTCTATGTCTCGACCAATAGCGGGAGTTCCTGGACGGCAACCAGTACTCCAGCAGTCTATTTTAAAAAAGCAGCCTGCTCTGAGGATGGATCTTATGTATACGCGACACCCAATGGCTACATTTCGGCCACATACGATAGTGGGGTCAATTGGTCACAATTGACTGAGATGGGTAGCCGCAATTGGAATGGTATCTGTTGTTCCTCCGATGGATTAATGGTTTATGCAGGTGCCTATCCGGGATACATTTATGTCTACACAGTGCAGGCCGATGGAACATCACATTCTTATCAAAATGTTGCTTCCATTAATGGTGGATACTTATCCAGTGCAGAATTGGTCTACATTGACACAAATCAATGGTTGGTCACTAAAACCAACACAGCATAAAATTGCGTCACATCCTACTTACGTCCCCTCCGTCCATGAGTGTCAAATAAAATGATGTGGTATAATATACATCATTTTATATGAGATTCACTCAAATTCGCCCTTTACCCACACACAATTTGGCGAATGCCCCAACGGGACCTACTGGTGGTACGGGATCGCGGGGTCCGACAGGTCCCACCGGTTACACAGGACCTACTGGAATCACTGGTCATACAGGACCCACAGGTCGAACCGGTTCCACCGGAAATACCGGGTTCACCGGATTCACAGGTCCCACAGGGATTCGTGGAAATACCGGATCCACCGGTCCTACTGGATCCACAGGATTGACCGGAAACATCGGAAGAACCGGAGCTACTGGTCGCACGGGTTCTACGGGTAATACTGGATCCACAGGATCCACAGGGTTACAGGGTATGACAGGTAGTACTGGCAACACTGGCAACGCAGGGCCCACGGGTCCCACAGGAGTCACAGGACTCATAGGAATGCAAGGACCCTATGGTTTCACGGGTCCAACTGGTTCGACAGGGACCACCGGTTCAACCGGACCAACTGGGTCCACTGGATTAATGGGAGCAACAGGTCGCACTGGTTCCACTGGTCCCACTGGTGCGACAGGTTCCACAGGAATGACTGGATGGACCGGATCCACTGGAATGTACGGGTGCACGGGAACAACCGGTCCCACAGGATCCACAGGATTTACCGGTCCTACAGGGATCACTGGCGATACTGGTCACACTGGTCCCACAGGTCGTACAGGTCCAACAGGTCCAACAGGTCCAACAGGTCCAACAGGTCCAACAGGATTTACCGGATTCACGGGTCCCACTGGACAAACCGGTTCAACCGGTTCCACAGGTCCGACAGGACGCACGGGTGCCACAGGACGCACCGGAGCAACTGGCAACACTGGTTCTACGGGTCCAACGGGTCCAACCGGATCCACTGGACCTACTGGCAATACTGGCAATACTGGCAATACTGGCATCACTGGTCATACAGGTGATACGGGTTTGACGGGTCCCACTGGATCGACTGGTGGAACTGGTTCTACTGGTGCCACTGGTAATACAGGACTCACTGGGTCTACAGGAGAGACGGGAAATACAGGTCCTGTGGGACCACATGGCAATTATGGAACCACTGGTTCCACAGGAGACACAGGAGCCGCCAAAATCAGCTGGTATAGTACTGCGACAGCAACGGTCAATGCCCTCTCGAATCAAGGGATTCTTTTAACTAGCGTCTCTCAACAAACAGTCAATTTACCTGGCAGTTCCTCAGCATCGGACGGTCTCCGCCTGATCCGAACAGGTCTCTACCCTTGGGATGTCAGTGGAACGGGTATTTTGGTTCCCAAAGCTAGTGTCTATGTCTACCCCACATCGTGGACTTACACTTCATTGCAACGACAATGGTCCTGCCTTGCCCTCTCCTCGACTGGGCAAATTGCTGTCGCTGGAACTAATGGCAACTACCTGTATATCTCGAAAAATGCGGGAGCTATCTCATGGATTGTCACAGTCGGTGACATGAAAACTTGGACAGGACTTGCTTCTTCAGGAGACGGAAGTAAATTGCTTGCTTGTAGTTCTTCCGATTTATTGATGGTCTCATCTAATTATGGTGATATTTGGACCACAAATGGAGTTAGTTTGAATTGGACTGGTGTGGCATCTTCGGCTGATGGGGTCAATTTGGTCGCATGCCCATCGGGCAGTAACATTTACACATCCACCAACTCTGGTGGAGGGTGGACCCAACAATTATTATCACCTAGTACCACATGGCGTAGTGTAACTTCCTCCAGTGATGGAAGTAAATTGGCTGCCTGTGCCACCGGTGACTTTATTTATACTTCGACTGATTATGGAGTCAACTGGACACAACAAGTTGGTTCTGGATCTCGCAATTGGGTCAGCATCGCCTCTTCCAGTGATGGCAATAAATTGATCGCTTGTGATAATACACCCGGTTATCTGTATACGTCCAATGACTCCGGGATCATTTGGACTCCGGTCGGAGTTTCCAAGGTCTGGACGGGTGTTGCCTCTTCGGGAGATGGTGTGACTTTGGCGGCGTGCGTCACCACCGGATACGTGTATCTTTCGAATGACTCCGGTCTTACTTGGGTACCACAATCATACTTAGGATCTCACTCTTGGACCAGTGTGGCCATCTCCACGGACGGCGGAGTCATTATGGCTGCATGGAACACCGCCATCGGTCGTGTTCACACTTTCTATTCCACAGTCGCAACCGGTGTCACCACGTCTACCACCACTTCACTGAATTACACCGAAATTTTAAATTCATCATCCGATTTACAATATGGTGGCAGTAATTGGGTCGTTATCTAAGCACATCAGGATAATGCGTAGCACCCGTCAGATAATTTATAGATATATTCTACGATTACACATATAATAGATGAATTTCCATCCGATTTCATCTCCCTTAAAATTTATTCCACATACATCACCTACCGGGTCCACCGGAAACACGGGTGCCACAGGTCCCACGGGACGCACTGGATTCACTGGACCCATCGGTCCAACAGGACGCACTGGACCCACCGGATTCACAGGACCAACCGGATCTCTTGGGCAAAGTGGGAATATTGGACCGACCGGACCCACCGGATGGACTGGGAATACGGGTGCAACCGGTCGCACAGGTGCAACGGGTTCCACAGGCCCCACTGGGGACACTGGTCCCACAGGTGCCACGGGATTAACTGGGCAAACAGGTCCTTACGGATTAACGGGAGATACAGGACCCACAGGAAACACAGGAATGACGGGTTCTCAGAAAACTTTTCAAACTTCATGGAATGGACCCTTAGTTGGGGATAATTCCTGGAGAAAGGTGGCTTCATCATACGCAGGACAGATCATGTATGCGGTCAACACTAACTTGGTTTATCAATCCATTAATTTTGGAACAACCTGGAATCCAGTTGTTAGTGCAGGAAGCCACGCCTGGTTAGGGATTTCGTGTTCCGGTAATGGGGCTCGTGTCATCGCAGTTGGTAACTTGCAACCAATTTATGTGTCCGCTGACTCAGGTGCTAATTGGTCAGCTAAAGAGTCATCGCGGCAATGGACTGGATGTTCGGTGTCAGTTGATGGCTATAAGATGGTGGCTTGTGTGGCAGGTGATTACATATATACGTCAACCAATGGAGGACAAAATTGGAGCGTTAATCTGGCTTCCGGATTACGTAATTGGTCACGGATTGCGGTCTCGGCCAACGGGGACCATCTTTTAGCTGCGACCAGTGGTAGTCAACTGTATGTTTCTCATGATTTCGGTCTCTCTTGGGCTGTTCGGGCCGTAGTTGGTACCTGGACGGATGTTACTCTCAATGCGAATGGAACTCTCATGGCAGCCACCATGTATAACGGAAATGTCTATGTTTCCACTGATTCGGGTCTTACATGGACTCCTCAAGATGCGATTCGATCATGGGGGTGTGTGGCCATGTCTGGTAGTGGTGATCTTATGGTGGCAGGAGTGGGTGCAGGGTTGACAACGGGTTCTTTCTACGAATCGTTAGATCAGGGAGTCACCTGGATACCACAAACACTACTCGGTACACGTAACTGGATTGCGACAAGTGTTTCCAATAGTGGAATTTATCTCTTAGCAGCAGCCTACACGGCCAATGGTGGATTACATGTGGGACACCAAATCTTCTCTGGTCCCATTGGTATGACTGGGACAACCGGGGACACTGGATCCAGTGGATCTACTGGTCCAACAGGTTCAACCGGAATCACAGGTGCCATTGGATCCACTGGACCCACCGGATCCACCGGATCCACCGGACCCACAGGATTCACCGGACCCACAGGATTTCGTGGGCCTACAGGCCAAACAGGGATCACAGGAATCACGGGTCCCACGGGCAAAACTGGAAACACCGGCCCAACCGGTAATGTGGGTTTAACGGGCCCCACTGGTCCAACAGGATCCACGGGATTCACCGGACCCACAGGCCACACAGGTTTCACAGGTAATACTGGTCCTACCGGAATAACTGGATTGACAGGTGATACAGGTCCAGATGGAGCCACAGGTTTAACGGGTTTAACAGGAGCAACTGGGAATACAGGACCAACGGGACGAACAGGTGCCACTGGGTCAACGGGAAACACGGGTTTGACAGGTGCCATGGGTCCCACTGGTCCGACAGGATCCACCGGAAATACTAGTGCCATGGGAGACACAGGGGATACTGGTTCCACGGGACTCACAGGACCCACTGGGTTAACTGGACCGACTGGGTTCACAGGAGATCGTGGTTGTACGGGTAACACCGGCAACACTGGCAACACCGGACCCACTGGCATGACCGGACCTCCGAATGGCATGACTGGGCCAACAGGAGCTACCGGACCTGGAGGTCCGGGACCCAAAGACGTCCCATGGTCCACCATTCCAGGAACCTCACAAGCAGCCGTCAGTAATCAGGGATACATTACCACAAATGCAGGAGCAACTACAGTCACTTTACCTACCTCGCATAATACATTGGATCGTGTGGTGGTGCTATATCAAGGATCTGGTGGTGGCTCCTTGGTGACGGGTGGCAGTGATGTGATCCTTTATTTGAAACCTTTCATGTATCCGACCAGCACGTCATGGGTCAGCATTCCAACTCAAACCAGTCTCAATGGTCAATGTTGTGCCAACAGTGGTTCTGGAGCAGTGATCGTTGTTGGGATTGATGGAGACTATCTGTACACTTCGACCGATTATGGAATGACATGGGTCCAACATACGGGAACAGGAGTTCAAGCGTGGACTGGCGTGGCCACCGGAGCTACTGGCGAGTTGATGGTGGCCTGTGCAAAAGGAGGACAAATTTATACTTCGACTGATACTGGAACCACATGGATTGCGCGGGACTCCGCACGTGATTGGTCAGCGGTGTGTTCTTCAGCTGACGGGGTCAACTTAGCGGCCTGTGTTGATGGGGGATTGATATACACCTCGACTGATTCAGGAGTTAATTGGTCACCTCAAGCTGGGTCAGGATCTCTAGCCTGGTCGGGAATCGCCTGTTCCGATGATGGAATTAAATTGGTTGCGTCAGTTTTCTTCGATCACATCTATACATCAACTGATTCAGGAGTTAATTGGATCTCTCGAGCCACCGTAAGAGCCTGGTGGAGTGTGGCTTCCTCATGTGATGGTAATACTCTAGTTGCCTGTGTAGGTGGTGGTGGATATTTGTATGTCTCCCTCGACTCTGGGGCCACTTGGAATCAATATGGAAGCTCCCAAGACTGGTACGATGTCGCATGTTCCCATCTAGGTCGAACTATGATCGCTGTGGCTCACAGTGGATACATATATGTATCCACTGACACAGGCATCACTTGGACCCAACAAACTTCAGGCGGAAATCGAAGTTGGGTCTGCACTTCTATCTCCGCAGATGGATGGAAAATGGTGGCCTGTGCCGACACAACATATCATATTGCACCCATTCGAAAATTGTGGCCGAATTCGGTGACTTCGATTACGGCTTTACAAGGATCTTCGGTAGAAGTCTTGTACATTGGGAATTTTCAATGGATGGTGGTCGATTGTAATGGGATTTATTAACATGGGGACAAAGTTTCACATCACAACGTTGAACGATCCGGTCTCTTTGATTTGATTAAATCAGATTAATCAAATCAAAATATCACCTGTTTATATTTATGACCAATCATTGACACTAAACGTGACCACATCATGACCAACCGTTTTCGGAAAGACGTATGTCCCGGCGAAGGATGGGGTATTTCTAAAATAATTATAGTAAAATCATCTGAGTATGAATGTAGACAAGCCTTAGTTAAAGACGACAAGGATGACATGATTGGTTGTTTTTCTGATAAGGAACCATATTGTTCCAATCGATCCAAAATGTTAGGGTAGACATGGACACCGACAGGCCAATGGATGTAAGATGGGATCTGATCAGAGGCCGTCATTTAATCGCGGGACCGCGTCGATGTTGTGATAAGATCAAATTTTGGAGATCAAAACAGCTTTATAGTTTGTCTTTGTCCATGGCACACCAATGACCCGCATTTTCATATCCAGTGATCCCGTAAATTGATTTATGTGTTGTACCACATGCTAACGGTTTAATATTGCGTGGTGCTAAATTCAATTTGTTGTTACAATCGGCCAAACTAGAAGCACCAACGCAATTGGTCGCATCGGTTGACATACATTGCACATCACCCGCACTATTTTTAGTCACCGGCCCAGTGTAATAAGTAGATTCCAGACACCGCCAATTATCTTTCTGTGGATAACTTCTCAGGACATCTGCTGTCGAATAGATTACAATTTCCCCTAAATTGATGTACTGGTTAAATTGCGCTAGATGGATGACTTTGGCCATAGTTCCAGTAGGGGGTATAATTTCGTATGATTTCGCTTCGGTCGATATGGTTTTGGTGTAGGTATTGGTTCCAGTTGCATTTGTAAAAGTTAAAACTGCACCTACAATCCGATCACCGCAACAGTCCTGGCGATTGGTCATAATTAGTTTGACAATTGGAATTTCTTTTTTAAGAGTAATTTCGAGCCATTCTTCGGGTCCATTAAAAGTATATGCAAATGTATCGTGTGCACCATCGATCAATTTACTGGCATTGAATGAATCATTGTTGTAACAACTCGACATGGAAATGTCGGTGGTTTCCAAGGGAACAATTGCAGTCGTGAATTCTGGTTCCGTCACCGCGACAATTGGCATAATTGGCATGGGTCTAATGGTACCAATCGTACTCACAATCTTGATCGGAGTGGCCGATTTCACAGCAATCTCGGTCACTGTGGTTTTAGCAGTATACCCACCAAATCCGATGTACTGAACAGGTGGGTTGGCTATTTTGGTCGAATCAATCACCCACATAATTTGCGAATTCTGACCCACAACCTGTCCGAGTCCGAAAGAGACTTTATTGTTATCCTGGACCATAACCCAAGCATAAGTCTCGGTATTCCAATTGATCGGAGTGGGAATGAATTGTCCAGTGGTATTTCGTGTATCGAGTCCATTATAAATGATGAAAGTACGATTGGAAGCAGTTTCACCACCCACCACGATACCATAGGCGTTAGCGTCATCAATGCTGTGAGTGATCGCAGTGGGAGCAAACTGAATGTAGAAATCACCACTGGCATTGACTTTGAACACTACCGCACCATTGCCGGTTGCAGGCAGAGTCCACATTCCATTTTGGTAGTAAACATAACCAGGTTTCAGGACACTGGGATCAAAGATGAATGCATCTGATCCAATCGTGTATGGTGCTTCCGGCTGTTGATCATCGTATTTTCCATCGAATCCATGAAGAGTACCACACCAAGCATCGGATTGTCCTTTAACCCCACCACACCAACCGACTGAAGAACAACATTGTTGATTGGGGCAAGCAGTGTTGTTAAATTGTGGTCCACAGCGCCCATCAGCGGAATATTCGTAGCCGGCCCAATTCTTTTTCGGGGTAATTATGGTTACAGTTGGAGTTGGAGTTGGAACTGGAACTGGAACTGGAACTGGAACTGGAATTGGAGTGGGGATTGACGTTGCCTCTGGTTGTTGATCATCATATTTCCCATCGAAACCATGATAAGTGCCACACCAGTCATCAACTTGTCCCTTGAGACCGCCACACCAGCCCATTGATGAACAACACCGGCGGTCAGGACAAGCTTTGTTGTTGAACAGTGGTCCACAGCGTCCATCAGTTGTATATTCATATCCTGCCCAGTTCTTTTTTGTCACGATTTCTGTAGGTGTGGTTGTGGTTGTGGTTTCTGGAGGTGGAATTGTGGTTGTGGTTGTGGTTTCTGGAGGTGGAGTTGTGGTTGTGGTTGTGGTTTCTGGAGGTGGAGTTGTGGTTGTGGTTGTGGTTGTGGTTTCTGGAGGTGGAGTTGTCTCAGGTGTCGTTTGACTCGAAAGAGAGTACACGACCCATGCAATGATAGTTAAAATGATGACCAGACAAAGAATGAGAAAAAATATTTTCCAATTCATCGTATATATTATATCTATATTTTGTTCAAAATTTGATGACGTCGCCAGGGCGACAGAGACTTACTATTATATCAGAACAATGACATTCATCGAAGAACACCCCACGATACAAAAAATTAAATATCAATGGAGATTGGTCGGAATCATGTCCGCATTTGTCAACCGTTGTTTGTTGAGTAAAACACAGTTAAAACAAAATGTTAGTGTTCATGACAAGAAAATCGATATCGTAAAACATTTGGGGGAACCCGCTGTCTTCAACATGCCACATGTTGATGTGTTTAATTACAATCTCTTTCGACATGTCCATCAAACCATGGATATGGACTTTCAATATTTACGTGATCATGCCCCTCCAGACACATTACAAGTTGATTCAAATCACCTCGATATTCACCCGCATCTGAAACATCTATTGGTTGGTTTTACCACTCTGAACGAACAATTAGTCAATTTCATATCAACCAGTTATGAGAAACTCTTCGATCTCAAAGTAAAAAAGATTATTGACTTTTTTGTTCGACAGAGACGAGATTATTTAACCATTTGTCGAATCAAGTTCGGCACTGGGGTCAACCACTAACTTATCAAATGCCTCCTGATTAATCCCCCATGTTGGCATTCCAGTCGGTTCCATCTCCATGGTGACAACGCCAGTATTACATTCCAAATAGTACAACATGGAAATTATTTCTGCTCGATTAATCAGAAACTCTTTCTGAACAATTTTATTAGCCACCAGATAAATATTAAATATGTTACAACGAAGTCCTTCTTTTTGCAGGACGAATAACGACTGACTAATAATTTTAGTCAATTTACGGAATCGATGAATTGGAATATTCCCCAGAATATTGTTCATGTTCACGCGAAACATGATCTCTTCTTCAGTTAGGTTCTCAAAATCTCCCTCTCCATTTTCTTCCTCTTGTGAGTTCATATAATATTATATTGGTATTTACTTTGTTCATCGTTGAACAGATCATCAATCAATTTTCTCATACATTTTGCGGAGGACTTGCAAATTTTGATTGATCCAGTGAGTCACTTCATCCACTGTTCCGATTAAATACTTGGGTGCCTCATTATACTGGAAAAACGCATCTACATATTTGTAGAGTAATTGCTCTGACAAGTGTGGTTGTTTAATTTGGCGTGATTGATGTAACGATTGAGTAATTTTTTGTTTAAGAAGTGAGAAAACAGTCTCCATCACATCCTCAAGATTGTCTTCGGTAATGCCATGTTGATTAAACTTGGCATTCATTGTTTGATCCATAATGAGACATTGTTTTTCAATTGCTGTCATCGCGGACACCATAACGCGCGTATTGTCTGTTAGGGGTGGAGATGAATAGGGTAAATCTTCCAGCGTTTCCATAATGGAATCAATCTTCGCATCAAGTCTCTTCCAATTGCGAAGATCATACATAATCTCTTCCAGTTCTTTAAGAGAACATTGTTTGAAATGTTCCATGCCTGTGTATAAATAAAATCATTGATCGCTCTCGTTCATCTCATTCAAATTTTTTATATCACATGTGATATAAAAAATTGCGTGTTATATTATTATAACATATGCCTCCATCACCACTTTTCTGGTTATTTTTCTGTTTTAGTGGCTCCATCGGAGTATTGATCATTCTTGTTATTCATTGGCAATGGTGTCTGCGTTCCCTGATTCGAGTAACGAATTACACTTTCGATCGCTATCTGGATTATAAATACCGTGGTTACCAATGTCAGATAGGTACTAAACCATATCAATTGACGCAAATTGAGACATTGACACCTGATTTAACCTTGATCTCGGAATCCCGACAAGATGATTTATCTCACCCAGTCACATTACGACGTGACCCAGAGGATCATACCATCAAATATCTTCATTATTGTTATGGAAATGAAGAATACATTCTCCCTTGGGATCCTACGCAGACAGAAATCACTCTACCGGTTTATTCCGCGAACGAATTGGAAACTGTTTTTAAAATGGAATACGAGATGATTTCGGTTTCGTCGAAGTCTCCGCATGATCTGAACGGTCCTTCTACCTCTCACGATGCATCACAAATGCAAGAGTTACATTACCGTATTCCCCAGTTCGCTGGTCCTAAGGGAAATTTCTATTGTGATACACCCTATCGATTTCCGGCCGGTTGGTTAATCGATACACATGGTCACTCATTTTTATCCGAACAAGAGCAATTGATGTTGTTCTCGGTGACTTATCAAACCTACACATTCTCACCCACACAACTGTTGGTCGTGAGTGACTCAGTCTTTTAATTTTTTGTCATCATATGATATAGAATTAATGTCTAATAAATATAAAATCACCGAATTGGTGACTAATGTCCCCGATGTGGGCAAATTTTCTGATGTTTACCTTTGTGGACCTTCAGCCATCGTGACCGATAGTCAGAAAAACATCTGGATCGCCAACAATGGAGACACACAAAGTGTTAATAAGAACGTCTCCCACTATGATCTCTACGGTGTTCGTCTCAGCGAAAATCTTCCATTCATTGATTATGTGTCTCCGGATCCACTGGTCCCACCATCACTACAACGTCAAACTCTGACTGATCTGTTTTGGTTGCAAAAAAATGTCTTGTATTACCGAAATAAAAAAATCGTTGCGATGCCTCGTTTTTACAATTTCCCACCAATCATTGGTACCGTGAGACGCCAACCTTCTCCCGAGGAGATCGCACTGGATAAATTTCTCAATAAACCCAATGGTTATCTGGGTCGATATTTTAATGTCAGTTATTTGGTCAACTTTTGTGTCAACAAACCCAATCCCCTCAAAACACCGGCAGGGAAACGAGCGACCACATTACTCAGCAACGCCCATGTCATTTATCGAAAATTAATCCTCAACTTATTCAACAGCAGTTTGATTTTCCAATACGGATCCAAATTAAGCGAAGCTCAGCGATGGTTGATCATTAGTGGCCAAGTCCCACAAAAAGAAGATCCCACTCCCACTGAACCAAAAGATGGGATCCTCAAAATGGTGGATCATCATAACCAGCGAGTGGGTGCAGTTGAAGTCGTGACCAATGCGATTAATGATCAACTACCCATCGGTCTGGTTTACAATTGGAGTCGCGGATTTGTGGGTTATGAATTCAATAATGCCAGAGTTTCATGTGATCTTCTGGCTGCAGCTCCCAACGGAAACATCTATGTCTATAGTCCACTAATCCAAACCGGAATTTATTACGGATTCGTAACGGCCATCGATAATTCTGCGAGTTATTCAGTCTATACTGGAATCGCAATGAGTAGCAATAATATTTATGTAGCTAATCTGAGTAATCGACGCATCGACATGTTCGATTTTGGGTGGGTAGCCAACCGTGACCTGATCTTCGTTGATCCGGATCTACCAGAGGATTACAGCCCGTACAACGTCTTCAACTATAAGGATCAAATCATTGTCTTGTATGCCAAGATCGATACTACCAGCGGGCCTTACATTGATAAAGTCACATATGGGAAGGGATACGGAATCATCAACGTCTTCTCTTCCAGCGGACAACTGATCAAACGCGCGGTCACCAATGGGTATTTGAACGCGCCATGGGGGATTACCATTGTTAAACATTATTTTGCTCATGGTAAATACATCATCGCCAATCACGGTGATGGACGTATTTTAATTTATGATAAACATTGGTCACTGGTCAACAGAATTCGTTATAAAAATTATGAAAAATCATTGGCCGGATTATACGGTGTTTGTAGTGTTTATGAGGACGTCTATTTCACATCTGGTGCGAACGGTATTGTCAACGGTCTTTATGGTGAAATCAAAAAACCGCACCATGGATCACCTTGTCCACCACACCCACCTTGTAATTCAAAACAAAACAATCCTCCACACGCACGCACGCAACCTCATCCACCCGTCACCATTCCAACGGTACTTACAACCAGTTTAGATTGGTACCATGGTCACACCGGGCTTCCTCATTTAATCAAAACCAAACAAATTGTTCAGAAAAGTGGTCCGCCACCGCCCAAAATTCCTCCCAAAGTGGTACCATTTCGGCCAAAAATCACACAGCCACAACCCAAAGAGGCTCCAAAAGGTTCCGAAGACTCGAAGAGTTCCAGCGGATCTGACACAGGATCGATATTTTCGCAAATGTCAGATTGACATGCGAAATTGGTCTGCGTGATTTATGTTTGATATACAATCGGGTGACCCACACAGTTTCTTTTTTGCTCAGTTAGTGTCATTTGTTGATCCAGATGATCCAAATAAATGGGTAATTCTTCTGGATCGATTAATGGTATCTTAGGGTGAGCTTCCCATCGGAAGCGTTTCCCATAATATTCTAGTTCAAAATCTTGCGGATAATAATGAATCAGTGGCGACTCATCCGATAACATGTATCGATGATACACTGTGGGTAAGAGTAAATGACTCTGGGGTGGCAAAATCATCATCAATTGATGTAGCGGTTTAACCGGTTGTGAATGTGTGAATATGTGTCGAGACACTGTCAATGAATTTTGTTGATTCAAATAACTGCCCAAATCAGTCAGCAATGGTGTTGCATCGTGAGGATAGAACCAGTACCAATCAGAACACTGATCAAAATAATACATCGCATTCCATTCCAGACCGATTAGATACTCTTGACAGATCTGTGAAATCATCGATTCACGCTGCCATTCATCGTCCGGACAATGGTGGAAAAAATACTGATAATAACGCTGCGGCCACTCAGAACGGAAAACATTGATCTCATCTTTCCATAAGTGTTCCACCTTCTGATACTGTTCGACTGCTTCATCATAATTGACTGGAGCCGTCACACCACATGCATGCATACGTGACGATGTCATGTGATAATCTCGTTTCTTTTTCTGTTCTTTGAGGTCATGTTCCTCTCGTTGTGATAACCAGGTAATTAAATGTGTGAATGCCATGTGGTTCCAATAACCGTTCTCTTGACACAAATAACCATCGTTTTTCAGAACATAACGGTATGCACAAATGATCCGTGCAATACCACCATCACGGATTTTCAAACTGGGACACGGTGGAAGAAAATCATTTCCCAAGAGGAAAGAAACGAAGATGTAATCCTTAATGACTCGGTCTTGAACAAAATTGGATTCTTCTTCTGAACCGTTCTCTAAAATAGCTAAATCTGTTGGGTTTACGCGATCCTTTAATAATGGAGTAATCTCCTGTTCAGTCACTAACAAGGTAAAAAGTAACTCTTTGAGTGCCTGGATCCAGAAATAATTAAGAAATGGATATTTATCAATGGCTAAGTCAACCTGATTATTTTTCATGAAATTATCTTCACGAATCAATGCGATGTTATCACGATGTGTGCACAAGGACAACATGATCAAATCAGAATCCAACCCATAAATCACACAATTTTTGTCCAAGGGTTGTGTTTTGATCATCTGTAAAATTTTATGTTCACCTTCCGATGGAACCGTGGCATCACTGAAAATAATTTTAATCTGTCTCAGTTGAGAAGTTCGGCAATAGTGATCAATCTTGGCGGATAACAAGGCCATAAACTCTGTGGCCGGAGAAATCATATTGAAATCGGGTTGCTTAGACAGAACTTCCGCTCCATACTGTTTTTTCAAGCATGTCAACTCGTCATTTTCTTTAACCGCTTTATAACGACGCATTCGCTGTTGTTTAATTTTGGCCACTGGTGCAACACCATCAATTGCGATAAACACCAACTCGGTTGGTTTCACATATTGAATAATATAATTCAAATACACCACCACACCGTCACACATTTGTTCCACGCTATACTCGGGATGGCTCTTAACACAAGGATGAATTCCACAATTGAAATCCAAATACAATTGATGCACAGGATCAAACGGTGGACCCTCACGTAGAATATGCTTTTCAAAATGACGCACCAACCAACTAAAATAACTGGGAATTCCCATGCTAACTTGAATGAGTTAGCATGGGAATTACAAAAGAATACCACATCAATTTTCCAATTTAACTCGACCTCGATCTCGATTTAACCAATCCACATATTGGTTAATGGGTTCCATCTGGATCTCATTGATTTCGATTGATTCGCGTAATTGTTTGAGACATTGATAACAATTGACGATATCATCGGTTCCCACTGATCCCAATGTTTCGAATTTTTTGAGTAATAAATAACCCAATACAATCGATGCGGAACGACCTTTTCCAGCTTTACAGTGCACATATATTTTAATCTTTCGGCGGGCATGGTCATATAAAAATTCCACTGCTTCAATCAGATCGCTTAACTGCAGCCCTCGAGTATCTTCGGTGGGAACATGGAGGTACTCAATTCCCTGTGCAATCCATTCATCTCGAGAAACTGGATGGAAATAAAAAGTTTTTTGTGTTTCAAAATCCTCTAAAGCACTAACAATGGCACCTATGTGTTGCTGTTTAAACGCTTGTAAATGTCCCAAATTATGTAATGGAATACCACCTAAAACCACGACATCATCGATGGAATTCCACCACTCACTACCGTATAACTCATGATACAAATATTTACCCATCAAGGTGCCCATATAATAATTATATTTACGCAACCCATACAAATAATCGAGAAACCATTGAACAAAATTCATATATGTAATCATTAGTTATTTGTTTTCAAATCATATGCGCGATTTAACAAAGACATGATGCGGTGAGCTTTACACAGGCCGTACGGTACTAATTTCCACATTTTTAGCATGCAAATAGGATTCAATCGTATTACATAAATGATGTTGGGTTTTTTTGTCGGTTTTTTGGTCAATGGCTTGGAATAATAATTCCAAGATTTTCAGGTCGGCATCGGACCACTTGGCCGTCGAATCCTGATAGAATCTCAGAATGTTGGCCGGAATGGTACTAACCACATATTTTTGATATTCTTCGATAGGTGGCGGGGGATCCTTGTTAAGGAACTCTATACAACTATCTAAACAAGTGGTGGTCATGGACCCCTCCATTTTAAGATCATATGTCGATTTTAATCTCATCAATCCCGCCATAACTTTAGTTTCCAGATCTTCAAGGAACGGTTCGAATACTTTACTAAATGAATGGGTCGCAAAAGACAATCTAATTCCATGAAAATGAACGATGGGACATCGTAAATGATATAATTGGTTTCGGTCATCTTTATTGATCCACCGTTGTAGACTGTGGAGAGACCATGGCTCTTGAATAGTCAACATGTGATGCCGGAGACCTAGTTTTGTGCCAACTGATTTGTAACTCACAAGACCGATTTCAATCATAGCGGTCACCGGATCCAAATATTCAAATCTATTTTGTTCATTGTTATTCATTTGATTAAATAACAATGAAAGTCCGGATCCCCCATATTTAATAAAATTGTCCATTTATTACGATCCAATAAAATTGATCAGATCAACGAATTCAATTTTTACAACATCGTGCCAGAAGTTGCCGATTGTGTTGCTGAATTTTTGTCGAACTGAGACGCGAAACACGAGTGATTTGACGAATTAAATCATATCCTAACAAATGATACCAACTGATCTCACCCTTGACATAACGACAAATGATCAACAACATGGTGGTATTGTATCCCAATGACATTCCCCGAAGGATCAATTCTTTTTTCCCCACATCATAAATAATGTCGCTGCTGATGCTCAAAACCTTATTCAGGATCGAAAGCGGAATGGGTAAGAAAATGGTTGTGTACAAGAATCCGACATGAGGGTGTGGATAACGGTTAAAATGATCTTCATCAACGATACAAATTCGTTTGAAATGTTGATAATCTGCATTTTTGTTTCCTGGTTTTAACCAAATGGCGCACCCACCCGGTTGAGGGGCCAATACATCTGGGGGGCCCAAGACCTCAACCAATTCATAATATTTTTGGAAAGGTGTCTGAAAATAATATGGATTTCCACGATTTTTGTACCGTGAAATCTGTCGCCATGAAACCTGAGAGGTTAGAGAAGATGATGGTGGTTGTGTTGGTGGCAATGATGGCGACAGTGGCAGCATCTGAACTGATTCCATTGGTGGCAATGGGGATGGAAAAGAGGAAGGTGACGATAATGGAAATTGTGGAGATCGTGGAAATTGTGGAGATCGTGGAAATGGCAATGGAGAAGTGAATGAAACCGACGGGAAATCGGTTGGGGATCCAATCGGTGTTTCCGGTCCAAAGGATCCAACTTGTGGATCATCACAGACCATTTCACCAGTAGCTGTCCAGTGACAGTGATTATATTGACGTGACATATGTATATTTATATGGTCGAAAATAAAAATAAATTTAGAATCTTCATCCAAAGACCAAAGTAAGCTATGGACAGCGTGATTCAACAAATTAATCAGTCCATTATCAAACATAGCGGGCAAGTCGATCTAGTTGATCCCATCAGTCGCATCACCGACCAACTTTTTTTGGGCCAAGGTCGCGTCACCGCTCACCGACATGCCCTCACACAATTGGGGATCACTCATATTGTCTCGGTGGGACGCTCTCCTCATTCACCCGTTAAACATGGATCCTTCATCCTCTATGAAATCCCTCGAGTCGAAGATCTCAATACAAATAGGTTGGATTTACATTTTCCCGCCGTCTTTCAATTTATGCGGGAGGCTCTCAAGTGTGGGGGATCCATTTTTGTTCATTGTGAAATGGGATTATCACGTGGAGCAACAGTGATGATTGGTTTCCTACGTGCCAATGGCGACTCTCCTTCCTTACAAATATCATATGAGACTGTCAAACGGATCCGCCCCTGGATTGCACCCAATGCCGGATTTCAAGACCAGTTGCGACATTTCTTTTGCGAACCATTAATCACGGAAATGAAATGAAATGAAATGAAATGAAATTTTTCATTTCCGGTGATATAATATAGCAGAATGTCAAACTACCATCAAGCGTTTACCATCCCAATTAATCTCGAAAATCAAACTTTCGTCGCTCATCCATTTGTTCCGAATCGAACACAACCACAATTAATGACCCAAGCCAGATGTTTTGATTTGGTCACTGGTGCCTGTTCGTGCCATGTGTCTCCGCAAGATGTAGTACTCCAAAAGAAGTTGTAAGCCAAAATTTTAATTGTTTTAACCACATATATATGGACTTAAATCTGGCTCTACAGCTCAACCGTGATACACAATATAGGGATTATCGTGATCCACAAGTTCGCGATCACGCATTTAATCAAAGTGTTGCCAATCACGTCTTTGATCGGGTCAATTGTCAATCCCAACCATCATTACCATCTACTCATATTAGGCCAAGCGATCCGTCACGATCATTTTCAAGTTACGATGCATCTGACCAAGTAAACTCTCCAGCATTTACAACCGCCACGGCTCATGGTCCGATGTCCCATGCATATCTCTCGATGAAACAAGCACAGGAACGGGAAACCCTGATGGAATCATCGGTTGCTAATCCCATTGCGATTAAACAATTACAGATGCGTCAGGTAGACGAAATTCGTCAATTATCCGACCAAATGCAACGTCAACAATCGCTCAAATATCAGCATCTTAAAAACACTCCTTGTACGCATCCAGAACCGGCCAATCACACTCTCCACCCACGATCTCCTTGTCAATTCTCTCGGCCATCTTCCCTCCCATATTGGCAAAATAAAATCCCCACAAAATCGAATTCTGTGATTCCATTACGCCAAATCAGTCAGGAAATCGCGCACCGTTACCAACAGATATTGTCATCAAAATAAATTAAAATTGTTTTTGAATTAAAATTTAATTTTCAAAATTAAATTTTAATGTCTCGAATGGGATCGAGGATGAAAGAAATCAGAATTAAAAATTAATGAGGTTACTCATATTATTTGTGAAAAATTTCTTAGTGTTCACGTGAACCAGATGATCTTTTAGCAATTGATTAACTGTAAACCACTGAGCCTGAGCATGTTGCTGACAGATTTGTTGCCAATCAATTTGTTTCTCATCGAGCGTTATTTGTACCCCAATCGACACATTATGTGTTGTCGTCTGCGTTGGTACATCCACACAAAAACACGTATCGTACATATGATCATAAACACCCAATAAATGATATTGTCCGCAATAATGCTCGTTTCCCAACTCTTCTTTCATCAAACGAATGATCGCACTTTGAATAGTTTCCAGTTTTTGGATCCGACCACCAGGGACAAACCAATACCCTTTGGCCGGTTCGTTGACCCTCTTTCCGAGGAGAACTTGTCCGTTGGGATTAACAACAATCAAATCCAAACTGACCAACGGGGTTAACGAAACAACAGTTAAAACTCGTGCAAAGACAATCTCGGCATCTCAAAAATAATTTATTAATATTAACTTCCCGAGGTCTTTATAAATAGCTCTGAAACAATTAAAATTGATTTCTCCATTCGGAGTTTTATTTTTCTGATTATATTCAATTGTTATATATCAGATGTTGAAAACTATTGGTCATACCTACACCTATTCTTCCGACGATTGGTTGGGAACTGGTAGTTTCGCGACGGTATATAAGGGTTACCATGAACAATCTCATCAACCGGTAGCCATCAAAGAAGTTAACCTCGCGCGAATTAAGAGATATCCCAATTATGAGCAAGTGATGCGAAGTTTATCTTCCGAAATTCGCACCATGAAGTTGTTACACCACCCCAATATTTTACAATTGATTGATGTAATTGAAGAACACAATATGTTATATTTGATCCTGGAATACTGTAACAACGGTGATCTAGTTTCATATCTACAAAAACAAACGCTTGGTTTCCACAAAACAACCGGATTGAGTGAAAGCGAAACTCATTACATTGGAGTCCAATTGTTCAAGGCCATTAAATATATGCATTCCATTGGTGTGGCCCACCGAGATCTCAAACCCCATAATATTTTATTACAACGTGAATCTGAAACAGATGACCCAGATCATTTTCAGATTAAAGTAGGTGATTTTGGATTTGCGACCGTTTTGAGTGCCCAATTATTGGAGACCATGTGCGGTAGCCCTTTATATATGGCACCGGAAGTTCTTAGAGCAGAAAAATATACCAGTTCGGCCGACTTGTGGAGCTACGGAATCATTTTATACGAGTTATTGGTTGGACGATCACCATTCAAAGCAAGAAATCTAATTGAACTAACCAATATTCATAGTCGAGTCTCGCAAATTTATCTTCCAACCAACATTTTTGTCACACGTGAATGCCGTGAGTTAATCTGTTCATTACTAGTGATGAATACACGTGAAAGAATGCAATGGAATGAGTTCATCAATCATCCATGGTTGTTACGTCAAACAATCACTGAACAAATTTCCATCCCTCATGTGCCAACAGCTTCATCCATCGTATTTGGTAGTGTTCCTATTCAATCACCGGATTCACACAATCACATGCAAGTTATTGAAATGACTCATTCGCCCATTTATACCGCACATTTACTGAATCTCCCGTCCAACCAAATCTTACCACCATTGACGACCAACCCAACCAACCCGACCACTTCCACTATCCCTAACTCACCCACCTCTACGATCTCGTCATCTAGTCCATCGTACCCTCTTTTAACCGAATCCGAATTGATGTACGAATTGCATCACTGGTTACAAATTATTACACAACTCAACAATTTGGGAGACACACAGCAATCATTGCGACATCACTACGAGGCCTCATGTTTATATCAACATAGTTTACGAGTCTGTCAAGTGGCCGCGGACGCGATCCGTTATCATTTCATTGAAATGAAAGACATTGCATTGACGGATTTAACACATCTGGAAGAAATCATTCCTCTGGTCTCTCACAGTGAAATCATTCCAATGATCCAACAACTCAAAACCATGACCGATCAAACAACCCATCTTTTGAGTGCGATACCCGAAGATTGCGGATATAAACCAATCCATATTCTCTTGCTCGATATGGCTCTTTCATTGCAACGCCAAGCGGAAATGGAAATCGCAATAGAAAAACCAAAAATGGTCGAAACGCATACCACAACAGCCATTTGTTTATTAGAAAGTTTAATCTTGTTTTCCCAATCAGATATGAAAATCGTATTACAACAACGAGTGGATTATTTAAAAATATTTGCGTTCTCAATCGGCACTGTCGAAAAACCAAAAATAATATCAAAGCGATAAGATTTAAAAGCAGACGTTGTAATCTAATTAACAGATGTCTTTCAGTGATCTCCACACATCATTCATTCCCAAATCATTATTTGATTGGGAATTTTATTTGTCTCATAATCCTGACTTGAAAAAAGCAGGTCTCCAGACCTTAGAAAAATGTTATCGACATTGGACTTCATATGGATGTTATGAAAACCGTTTAGTTCGTTCGACCAAAACCGGTACAGAAATACGTGTCAAACTTAATCCCAAAGAAAAATTCAAACTGTCTGAAACCCCAACAACTGTGTCCGTGACGGGACACTCCCCGATCGACTTGAAGTTTAAAATTGCCGTTATGATTCATGTCTTTGATGTGAATTTAATCAAATTCTTTGTCAGTCATCTGATTCAATTGAGTCATAATTATTGTCCTGAGAATTTTGAGATTTATTGGAACATTGTGCAAGAGGATAATCCGTATCAAGGCGATCTACGGCAATACGTGCGCTCTCTCGTGAGCGATCTACCCTATCAACATTGTCATTACCAATATAGTCTTAATCGAGGTGGGGATATTGGCGGTTTCCTCTTATTGTCACAATCCGTTGTTAACAGTGGAATCAATTACAAATATGTCATGTTTGTGCATTCTAAAAATAAACGGATCTGGAGAATTGATTTGTGTCGGTGTCTGTTTGATATCCGATATGAACAACTGGATCGCTCGCCAGGAGTGGGCATGATCAGTGCCAAAAAATGGATTAATTCATTCGATCCTAAAAAGCAAACCGAAGAATTTCGACGCTTCCGCTATCATCTAATCGAATTGAGCAAATTCTATCGGGTACCGATTGATCAAGCTTTTAAATTTGTCGCAGGAACCATGTTTTTAGCAAAATATGAGATCATTCAGTATGTGGTTGAACACGAATGGCAACAAGTCTATCAGTTATTGAATCGGGTTGAGAGTGTGGATGTTAACTGGCTGACCGTCATGAACGAGATGGGTAAAGATCCTCAAGGAACTACAAACGATTATCAATATCGACTCAAATATCGTAAATCATTACACTCCGATTACATGATTGAACACACGTTCGAACGGATTATCGGATTGATTTGTCAACAATTACATTTGGAACTCATGGGACACTGAACCGGAACCAAATCTAGAGCTGAAGCATTTCTGTCTGTCGGATTATGTGATTTTCTGTGTCTTGGCCAGAGAGATCTAAACGCACAAGGCTTGGTAAAACACACAGACCTGTACGTTTTCCGACCAACCGGATACTCATCCTTGGTGTCAGTTCCGATACTAATTCATCTATCGACAATAACTCCAAAGACAATCGAACATTGAGAAGTGTTCGATTACCGGTATTAGTCAATTCGATCTGAAATTGACCCAGACTCAAACTCTGTTGATAATGGACTTTCGTTCGAGAGATTGCCAGTGTTGCGACACACAATGATTGTCTCATCGTAATAGGTATTGTTGCCATCTGTGCGGTTAGTGTCGCTTGACTGCTTCTATTTCCGCATTTCAGATCATCATTTGTGATCGGCTCATTCCATGTGATAAATTGATCTTCGCCCGGTTCCAAACGATCCATGTGACGACTCATTTGACCATTATGATCGGTTAAGATGACATTATCCAATGGATATTGACCCCGATTGCACACATGATATGTGTACATAATTGGAGACCCCACGAGACAATCTGGGTGTTTGGGTAATCCTTGATACTGATCCAAAACCAACTTGGGTGGATCGGGTAACAAGACATGAATCTGACATGACGCCACAGTAACGCCAGGGCCACTATGTTTCAGAATGACAGAATTCTCGACATGCCCATACATAACGTACTCAGCGGTAACCAATCGATGCCATTTGACTTGTTGCGAGAACAGTGGAGGCATGGAATCCCATGTCCGAACAATCCCATTAGAATCCAATAGAGTCACATGATCAAGAGGATGATTACTTTGATTGATGACACTACATTGATAATTGATTCGACTACCCACGGTCACTGGAATCTCCAAATCAGCTTGCTCATGTTTGATCAACAATCGGGTCCATTGTGAGATTGCGGATGTAATCTCAACTGGATCCGACTTAACTGGTGGATGATCATGATCAACATATGCGACGGTGGTCACGGAATTGGTAATGTTTCGATTCAATATATCCGATAACTGAACTGGATACATTACAGTCACGGTCCACCATTCCTCAGTTTCTAATCGGTCGCGGTTCAAGAGATGACCCAATGAATCTTGGAGTGTAATCTCTGATAATGGATAACCACCCGTGTTGATCACATGATATGTGTATCTCATATGAGATCCTGGATACACGATCTCGCAACTACTTTCACCACCTGCGTCATCTGGAATAGGCGTAACCGGAATCACGCGAATCGATGGTGGTGAATAGAGGCAAGTTACCAGATCCTCTGATACGTTCGCTGTATCAGTCATGATGGTTACTGTGTTCCGGATTGATTGATGAAATTTTTCGTTCTCTGTCACACAATGAAGCCATTGAACATGGTGTTTTTCCAAAGGTTCCAAAGTTTCTAACAAATGACAAACATAACCGTAGGAATCCCGAAAGGAAACATGAGCCAGTGGATAATTACTCTGATTGATAATTTCAGTAGTATAACAGAGAGTTGTCCCAGGAGACAGGTGGTAATCTGAGAGACTAGCCGAGAAAGAACCAATGGTTAACTGGGTCCACAATGGGACATCCAATTGATGAGTCGCGCAAGAAGATGTCAGACATAATGATCCCATGTGTGCCGTTAAATTGACATGATTTTCGATAAGTTGATAGATGATATCTTGCATCTGGACCGTGGAGACCTGAAGAATCTTTTCGCTTTGGTCTGGTAAGAGATCGTGAAACCAAACCGTATGGTTACGGGTATCTTGAAGAGTAATATGATCTAGTGGATAGCCACCATCGTTTGTAACGGTGAAAACATAAATAATAGGTGTTCCCACATGCACCACTGCACATGGTGCAATCAAACCGTTGACACTGATTTTAACCGATGGAGACTTGGGTAAAACCGTTAAGGTTTCTCGATTTAGAAAAAACGTTGGAGATAATTGGTCACTGGTGAGTGTAACATGATTGACAACCGAACTGGAGCGGTAATCTTGATCGGTTAAACGATACTCCCAAATCAATAGACGAGAATCCTGGGGGGTCAATGAATCTAACATGTATGAGTACCCGTAAGAATCTACGGCTCGGAGATTTGTCATGGTGTAATTGCTCTGATTGGTGATCATCAATTCATACTGAATTTTCTCGGCATATTTATACCAATGGGACCGATATGAGTCACAGATCACTTGTGTCCATTGAGGAAGTGGGATCCAAATGAATGATGGAAGTGACTTAATCTGACACGGACATGGCCCATTCGAGTGTTCCAGAAAGTTCGCCGTGACATGGGCCATCACCTCCAGATGATTATTCATGATCTCTGATTCTGTGACTCGATGTGTCACGGTAATTGTTCGTGTTTGGTCAATTCCTATGTCATCAATGATGATGTGGTGTCCCAACGTATCTTCTATTTGCGCGCGGGTCAATGGATACCCTCCAATGTTCGTGATCAAGTACTCCCACTTAATTTCATATCCGGCATAAAGCGGAGACGGAACGATCATTGTGGATGTGGATATGGTTATCGTGAGCTCCGGTGGTTGTTTGAGAGTCATCCAACAGGGATCGACGACCAATTGGAAAAATCCGTTTTTCCCGGATCCTTCTAAGACCAAATGACTTTGGATGACACCGACCAAAAGATCTTCGATTGTAATGGGATAATAATCATGCAACGTCACTGTTTCCATCGATTGAATAGAATTGCACTCAAAATGATTTCCCAGATCATCGGACCCTTGAAGATTGTTCACGGGTTCCGATCCATCATTATGAATCGTTAGTGTGTATGTAACAATGGTGCCAATAGTTAATGTAGAGAGTGGATCATATATGACTCCGTCATAACTCACATGGAGTCTGTTCATCTATATTCTAGTTGATCAATCTAGAGAATAAAATTGAACGAAAATGATATCAATTCTCTTAGGATTGATATATATATATATCAATATGGCTGAGTGTTTGTGCCTACCCAGACTGAAAATCTGGATTTCTGACATCATTTCCCAAATAATGGCGGAAAAACAATCGGTTTCGACTCCAAATCCAATGTCAACATCAGGTTCAACATCAGGTTCAACATTACACGAACCTCTGTTATCCCAAGAAGAAGTTGTGGAGGCTACAGACTTTAACCCTTTCGAACAACAAACTGACGAAGATTTAGAGTCGACACTATACTATTCATTCCCCAGTTTGAGTGTGATAGAATTATGCAATATTAATTGAGATGAAACGAAATGAAATGTTAAAAATTGATTGAAATAGTTATTCAATTGATCAATAATACCAATTGATCAATTGATTGCCATGCAAAATATTAGAAATCAATGTCCTGTGTGTCTCAAAATCCTAAGCAGCCCCGCTTACATGTACAAACATTTATTCAAAAATAAAAAACGATGTCAACCACCTGATGGTCATATACCCCCACCGATCGATTACCAACAAGAAATCATCGCTTGGAATAAAACAGTACCAATATCACCTTTCAGCAAAAATAAATTACAAATGCGATCACCTCAAACACACCCACCATCTCCACTACCGGTTCCACAAAGTCCATTTCCATCTGTTGAGAAGGATAGTAATGAACTGTATACCAACAAATATACAATTGCAGTTGATACTAACGGTGATGTGGTTGATTTGCCCAACATTGAAACCAGAAATGATCTGATAGAGTCAAATCCTGCGCTCAAAGAACAAATTCGAAATATTGTTAAAAATCTCAATGGGTGTGGAGAAACACAATCCAATTTAGACCCATCATCGCCAACACAGCCACCGATGCCCACACGAAGTCAAATTGATTTCGAAACCTCTCAAAAGAAAATCAATGAATTAATCGATCAACTGGGTGACGTGCAAGATACAATCGAAAATGGTCTCCGAAAATCTATGAGTGGAATTGATGCGATTTATTCGATTAATTTGATTGATGGCACCCCCCTGACCAATATCGAAAAATACGATTTACCGAGCGAATTTAATGTTCACATAGAACGAGACACCACTTTTGTAGAAATCTTGTATACAGGTCTCTACCATACCTTAACCGAATTAATTGCTCACAAATACAATTTTTTCGAAACGGTACACGCCCAGAAAGCCTTGGACGATGTAGTCAGTTTGATGAAATATCGCAAATACGTGTTGATCAGTTATGCGGTGCTCAAACATCGATTAGACCATCTGGCGAAAATGAATCCGGATCAGGCACAGTATTCGGAAACTTCATTAACACATTACAACGAAGGATGGTCACGACATCATTTTCCACATTTACAACAATACGATGAATGTTTTATTGATAAATTGAAAATCTCGCATCTATCACCGATAGAGTTGATGAGTTTAGTCAAATTCTATGAAAATTTTGCGCAATTGGTTGACATTTATGAAACAGGACAGATTATCAATCCACGGTATCATCAATTAAATTCTCAAGATCATGATCAAATGACTGAAACCGATTTGAAAAAAATCCCTGATCACCAATTGATCAATACAGATCAATTACCTTCTGAATTTATGTTGTTTCCCGATTATGATTATCTCATTCTCCAACGGGATTTCTACTCTCATTTAATCAAAATCAATCCACAGTCTTTTGATCGAAAAGTGGAATACCTGCATCCTGATGTCTACTACAAGCGAATTTATATTGACGGTACATGTGATCCGCCTATGACTGAACCCGAATATCAACGTAATCAATCTTGGTATTGACTATGTACACGCGTGACACATGGTTAAAAAAGATTACACCATGACCAGTAATTGTAATTATAATTTACTGGATGAACAAAGCGGAGCTCAATTTCATTTGGTTCGAATAATGGTACATCACCGCACATTGGTTGTGTATTAATACGGCTATAATCTAACGAGAAATCTCCTGGAAAATAACCTTCAATCCCTTTGGTACTTGGATTCAGAACACCCGCTTCTGCATAAGTGTGCGCTGTTAACATACTGCAAAATTCACCACCTTTTTCAATTGGTCCAGGACCTAAGAGATGATCGCACAACGGTTGAATTTGGGGATATTTATCGCGAAGATACATCAGTGTGAGTCGTGTAGCAGATGGATATTTTACAGGAGTGGTTAGTGCCAGATTAATGTACTGTGACATATGCGCAAATTGCGTCTCTGTTAATGGCTGTGTCAATTTGCGCAGAACGAATTTGACATTTTTACTGATTTTGAGATACATAACGATGAACCGCGCTAAATCACTAACATCAGCCCCCCAATTAGTGACCATTCCCGGCACAAAATCCGGATGTGGTGGGTAATTAGCTTTGGTGGGAGTATTAATGTAACTTTGCCACAAAATTGGAGTTTCTCCGGGTATAACCATACCAACATGTGAAAAACGCGAATTAGTTAGTGCACGCACCATTAAACTGAGCCCGTCATCACCAGCAATTAATAGGACATGACCTGGAGTTTTTAATTCATCCATTTCAGCCAAATTTTGACCCAGCCAAACAGGGTCAAAATTATGTTCCTCCAATGGAATATCACGTTTGATGCACCGTTCCCAGACTGATTGATTATCGTGTTCAATCTGACGGATCGATGATTTGGCAATTTTACGTAATAATGCATCAATGGGCAATGGTAGTGTGCCATCTCGCGCCAATTGGTAATTATGTTGTGGATGTTGAGCCAATATTTCAGTCCATTCATCGGATGTAATATCGAGAATGGGCTTCATTTCAATGATAACACGATTTTTCATCTGTATAAAATAAGGAGTGATAATGTTTATATGTTTATTCACTTTCTCGAGCAAGTTGGCACTTACATAGATATATCAAGAGAGATATTATATTGATGCTACCCCACCGTTGGGTGCAACATTTAACAAGTCATGCGGTTCCGCAAATTAATTGGAAATCAAATGACTCACCCCTCTCGGTTTTTTCTCAACATAACGGTTTACAACTGGAACATTTGGATCTTGATGGTCAATTGATCGCATCACAATATGTCTGCGATGCACAAATTCCAGTTTCGGGAAAAGCAATGACCCAAGACTACTGTGGCTATTATACTGACAACCAATTGGTTGTTGTCAAGTTTAATAGTAAGATCCAAAATGGTCTCCAATGGACCATTAAATTATCAATGTCGGTGGAAGTGTTATCATTAGCAGCTAATTCAACCCAATGTTTTGTTCTTTGTCTAACTTCATCATCTGAACTCCAAATCATTCGACTCAATCATCAAGGACACCTTCTCATATCGGCACCGATGGTGGAACTGTCATTTCCATCTTCCAATGAGATTGATCATCTAGAAACTAATATCGACCAACGTGGACATATCTATTTTTCAACAAATGCATGCGGGTCTCCCGATGTCTCGGTGGTCTCGTTGGATAAAGACAACAACACACAATGGATCAAAACACTCGTCATTCCAGATATTAGTTCTGATGTGAAAATCGTGGCTCCTCCGGAGCATCTCTGGCTAGTTTTTGCATACATCGCCAATCATCTATGCGTGGGGCAACTAGATGCCAATGGGTTGAATCGATGGTTTCATAAGACTCCACATGACATAAGCATCGTTCCCGGTCCATTGGCATTAGATCTGGATTCAGAGCAAAATATTTGGCTTGCCTACCAGAGTGAAGGAACCGTGATCATTTCCGAATTGAATTCGCGGGGAACATGGCTGACATCAATTCGCAACATTACAGTACCTTTATCTGCAACTCTATCCTTAGTCCCACCGGATCCAGCATCATTACAACTTCAGATTAAAAATAATTCATCAATGTATCTCTTGGTGCAGAAGACCTTGATCCATTTATCAAATGGACGTGAATCATTCCCCACAGTGACCTGCCCTCGGGAGGATTCTGAATTTTATATTGCATACGAAAACAATCTCCACCTTGAGTCTCATCAGACTAAGATCAAAGTTATTAAACTCACTCCTGATTGTTTCCCGATCTGGTCTTGGTCACAAATCGTAAAAACTGATCATTGTTGTCCCAAATACATCGCCGGTCACCGATTCGGATTTCTCGTGTATCATTATGTTCGAGATGATCAACGGATCCAATTGGTCGTCGTTTGCCTTGATTCTAATGGTCAACTCACTTGGACTCGCACATTCCCGGACTTATTGTTAACCGAACATCAACCTTCTTATTCTCTCGATCTGGATTCCGATGATAATGGATACATCGCGCTTCATTTTCATCGATCAGATCACATAGAGAATCTCAGCCTTATTCGAATTAACAAATTGGGATCAATTGATTGGATCTGGAGGGAAGTCAACCCTATAATTCGACACGCTGAACCATACATTAAAGTGGATGCGCTACATTCCCTCATTTATCTGACATTGACCGAATGCACTCTGACCGCACAAGAGTATACAGATATCAGAGTCATGCGTTTTAATCTGGAGGGCTGTGAACTACCATGGCAGGAATCTAAGGATTTATGGAACACAGAAATGGCCAATTGTTCTTCGGTAATGTGTTTAGATCCAATTGGAAACATTTACATCTGTTATCTTACACATGGAGGTACTGCTCCGGGTCAGAGTGTGACCGGAAATCAGGATCTGGTCATTGTTAAATTAAATTCCGAAGGGAAATTGTTACATATCATCCAAAATGATAAGATTAATACTCCTTTTGAGAACCGTCACCCATCAATCACATATCATCAAGGATTTATTTATTTGATTTTATGTGTCAGACAGTATCATGAACACACTTTGAAATGGATCAAATTAAATGCACTAACCTTTGAGATAGTAACATGGTTACAATCGATACCAAAAATAACTGCATCCACTTTACCGCAAATCTGTGTGAATTCCCAAGGGAATGGAATTATTTTTCATGAAGATAATAAGACTTTGCGTTGTCAATTACAACGTTTCGATTCGCAAGGATTATTAGTAAAAATTGATCATTCGTGTCTCGAATAAAATAAAATGATATAAAATGTCTTCGGAACCAACTCCAATCTCATCGTCGCCGCCGTTATCACCATCCCCGATAACAGAAACTGATCAAATTAACAATGATCGAATGATTGCCCTGCGACTTATGGCCAATGAATTGGCGGAGATGCTTGCTTCACAATTAGCCATAGGGGGCTTGACTGGTGACAACGATGACAACGATGACAACGGCGATGCCAATTTTATTGAGGCCCAAACGCATTCAATGGATGAATACGAACCCAATTTTCATCCAGCGAATGTTCAAGTTATGAACCAATTCGTTACGATTTCGTCAAAGTGGGATCCCAAATCCCAATGTTCGATCTGTCTCGATAATGACGAACAGACGACTGGAAACGTAAGATCTCCATGCGGTCATTTATTTCATCATGACTGTCTGCAAGAGTGGTTGACACACGGAGATTTTTGTCCCGTCTGTCGTCGACAATGGTCCTAAAGTTTGGTGAGATGTGTCCAATCGTACACATTATCATACTCATAACCATTTCTCTTGAATAATTGGGTAAATAAGTTGTACAAATAATTATACTTTGGTTTTTCTGCGAAATCCAGGGATTTCACATAGTCCATATAAACTTTGAACTCTTTGGGTAATCCTTGGCAGAGTTGTTCAGTCGAGATTTGTGATTTACATTGATGAATTAACCGATATTTTTCTTCACGGGTCGAAGTCGTGTGACCTAATCCCTGCCATGGCAGGGAGCCTTTCATTAAATAAATCAACATATAACCGATTGATTCCAAATCATCGCGCCGCGATAACTCATGACCTTGGTGTCCATTGAGAGATGTGTAACGAACTGTTCCCACTAACTTTTTATTGTCAGCCCAAGGAATGTGGGTATTGTCGCGATTCTTAAAAAATTTACATAGTCCAAAATCCACTAAGTAAACATTATTATTATGTAATCCAATCAGGAAATTCTCCGGTTTAATATCTCGATGAAGAACGCCGCGTGAATGCAGATATTGAATATTTTTGATGATTTCCTGGGCCAAGGTTAAAACGGTTTTCAGTATAAAATGATGACCACACAAGGAAAACAAATTCTCCAAATTAGGACCCAACATCTCAATAATCAATACATTGTAATCATCTTGGATTCCACTCCAATGGATTTTCGGGATTCCACGATTGGGTTGGTATAAATAACGGTATAATTCAGCTTCTGATTTGAGTAATTGCGTCTCTTTCCTGCGATCTTCCAATTTAATGGCCACCATTTTTTCTGGATGATCGGTGGGTACAAGGCGATCAATCCCTACATAGATATCTCCGAATGATCCTGTACCCAATTGTTTCCCCAGGACATATCGGTTATTGATCATAATATAATTGTTCGCCATTTTATCACTTTGAGTCCTTAGCAAAAATTCAGTTGATGCTTTTATGTAATGCGATGAAAATTGATTTCAAAATTTATTCAGATTACTATCATCATACATCAAAAATTACATCACATGACTGACGCGACACTGGAACATCTAGCAAGTCAGCTGAAAGGTAAAAATTTACAAAAATTGCTGAAACGCGCGCAAAATAATCCCCAAATTCAAACCCTTCTAAAACAGATGTCATCCTCACCAAAAGATGAGCAAAAATTAACACCACGTGAGAGATTGCATGCTAAAATCAGACAATGCCGCATGCAACGTGGTGGTCCTGTCTGTCAACAAGCCGAATTAAAACGCCATCAAGAGGCCGAAAAATCGGTGGCACCGTCACCCTCTCCAGAAGAAGTGGCAACAGCCACTAAAGCGACCGTAAAGAATGTGGTTGAAGATCTTCAAACACGTAAACCGAAAAATCAAAAGGCCAAATTGAAAGAATTGGAAAAGAAAATCGGACAAGTCACTACAGACCGTTGGATGCAAGCAGTCAAAACCGTTCAAGATCATGAAGCCGGTGCGGCTGGTGTACCGGCGATGACCGAGGATCAAATCAACCATGAAAAGAAGATTATTGAGCTATATTTGAAACAGAATCCCGATGTTCTCAAGGAAGAGAAACTGGATGACATCGAAGAGGGACCAGATGACGGGGAAATTGTGGATATAGAATCGCAATAAAATATCTAGTTCCCTTATATACGATGTCTCTTATCTTTATTTTCGTCTTCTTACTGATCTTTGGGTGGGCCATTTATTATGTAATCAATCTGTTAATTAAACGGAGACTCACAGAAAATTTCGACAACCAAGGCAAATATATGCCAAGTGAAGCGATTCATTATTTTTTGACGACCAGTGTACGTCCCGGAAAACAGAATATTGTCAATTTGCAAGAAACTAATCCCAATCATACACGGTATTCCTACCTGACTCCGAAAGATGCTCAACTGGAACAACCTAATCGGCAGGTGGTCAGCCACCGACAAAGTAAGTTAGACCCCCGTAATCTAACATGCGTTGGTAGCAATGCACCAATCCGGAAATTAGTTCAAGAATTCCAACCGTACATGTATGATCAACCCGAACTCATTAATCTCTATGATTATCCATTCTATCGGGATTGGAGATATCCCGAAAGACCGATTGATCCGCGGTTCCTCATTAATCCTGACAAATATTGTCAGGAGAATCCACAAATCTATCCCAGTTATAAACACTTGTCAAAGTGGTAAATTTGCAAATAATGTTTAATTTAATTCGGATTTCATGTTGTCTTCTTAGTTGTACGGCGTCTAACTGGTGCCGGAGCAGCGGGGGGAACAACGGCTGCTGGTGTTTCTGGCACTGGAGCTGGAGCTGGAGCTTCTGGTACTGGGGCGACGGGTGCTGGTGTTTCTGAGACCTCTTCTGCCTCGATCTCAGGTGTCGCAGACTTGGGAGACACTCCTGCTGAGAGATTGGCGGCAGTGACGATTTCGGCACGGCGTGCAGCCCAATCAGGTGACTTCATCTCCTGATCCACATGAGTATTGTAAAGAGTAGCTTTCTCGGTGAAAGGTTTCTTCTCATCTTCACTCAGTTTCTTCCAGAGTTCACCAATGATTTTCATTCTTTCTGAGACTTTGATATCCTTAGATGTTTTGAATTCAGCCATCTTGGCTGACATGAAAAATTGGAAACCATTTTTGTGTGGAATTTTGTCTGATTTGGACTTAGAGGTTGTACGTTTTGCTCCAGTCGCTCGTTTGCCCTTCACTTTAACTGGAGGAACACTTGCAGTGTCTGTTGTGGTCACCTGTGGTGTGAAATGTTTCTTCACTACTTCCAGGAAACAGGGACGCATGGTTGCTTTTGTCTGATCATCCAGGTCACACACTGTGGAGAGTGCTTCGAGAAATTCTGTCACGATAGTTTCTTCTGCCATTGAATGTTGTTGTTTTGAGTTGATGAAATATGTGTTTCTCTTATGGAAGATAGGGATTTTCAGAATCAAATTTTCAAATAAACCAAATTATTTTCCATCAATTTAAAAATTGATTAGATGATCAGCATCGATCATCTAATCAAATATCAAAATACTGATGTCATCCAGATTTGAATTACCATGGATTGAAAAATACCGACCGGTCACCCTGAATGATGTGATTGATCATCAGGAAAAAATTAACACATTACGATCAATGATTGCTAACAATGAATTAACTCACCTTATATTCTACGGTCTTTCAGGGACTGGAAAAACTTCGCTGATCATGGCCTGTGCGCGCGAAATGTATGGTGATCAATACACAAAATACATTTTGGAATTAAATGCATCAGATGACCGCGGAATTGAAACTGTTCGCGTTAAGATTCCTAATTTTGTCAAATCCACATCCAATAAAATTCGATTGGTCATCTTGGATGAAGTGGATGCCATGACCAATGATGCTCAAAGTGCTCTTCGGCGAGTGATTGAAAAATATAGTAAAAGTAGTCGGTTTTGCTTAATTTGTAATAATATCAATAAGATTATCCCAGGACTGCAATCCCGTTGCACTAAAATGCGATTCGGTTACTTGGATACACAACAAATTATTACCAAACTGTGTGTCATCATCGACAAAGAGAAAATGAAAATCACACCAGCAGCTCTGGAGCGTTTAGTCTCCATCAATAAGGATTTCCGTCAGATTCTCAATACCCTGCAGTGTCTGCATATTATTAAATTAAATCAACGTGACCACTACCCACCCATTGAGCCAGATGAAATCAATCAATACCTAGGGGTTCCAACAGATCAAAAAATCTTGGAAATCCTGGATCTTTTGACCACCGATTCGTTCTCGAAAACCTGTCAAACTCTATTGGATGAGTTTCGTAACAATCAATGGAATTTGGCCGATTTGATTCACAAATTGGCCGAATATTTAGTCAAAAGTCAAAAGAGAACTCTATGGGTACCGAATAGGATTTATTTTTTGATCTGTCGGTTATCTGATATCGAATTCAAACTCAGTCATTCAAATGATACCGAAGTCCAACTATACGCGTTAGTTTCCGCTTTTCAACAGAGTTTATCCATTAATTGAAATAACGAGTGATGACCAGAATCTTTTCCAAATCGGCAAATCGTTGATTAAGAATTTGATTGGCTGCCTTGAGGTCCCGAATCAAATATCCACAATTGAGCTTTCTCCATCGATTGAAATACAACGTTTCATGTTGTTCTTTGGCTTGTTTGGCATGGGTCAGGATCTCATTGATCATTTGGATAGATGAATCAACATCACAGATGGACATTTTGACCGATGTTTGAAAAACATGACCGGCTTCCTCACTCAAATGAAATTCATTCACCAATTGTTGAATTTTCACAATTTTGACTTTGAGATCGCACTCCAACAGGAGTGTATTAAACTGTTCCAACCCTGGGTGACTGTCGGTCGCGAAATGTGTCAGAATATCAATTGTTTTTGAACAAGTCATGCTAATCGCTTCATAACATACTTTTGTTCCTACTCCACTTACCGCAATTCCTGTGGCAATGGCTGTTGTGGTCAGCATTCTTATATATTATATATTCATTGGATTTTCAAAATAGTTGCCATCACGTAATGATATCTGTTTGATATGATATTGGAAGTAAATGGGAGCTGAATTGAAGTTGCTTCGGTAATCGCTGATCATCATAATTTATGATAAAAATAATATTTTTGAGTTATCTCTGACGTCCTAGCGCGCAAAAAAACCTCGATTTTTAGAAATCCTCAAAAATCCAAAATTGCCTTTTGAACGATAAAAAGTTATTTATTTTAAATAATTTTCCGATCCTCCAATTTGGAGGAAATGGAGGAATAACTTTCAATCAAAGTAAGATAAAATTGTTAAAATAGCCTCCTCCAATTTGGAGGATCAGAGTTAATTTAACAATTTAACAATTTAATCACGCCAAAATCATTCATTTAACAATTTTTAACAATTTAACAATTTTTGGCTTCGATAAATTGTTAAAATTGTTAAATGAGTTACGTCTCGATTTACGCATTTTGTTAAATGAAACAATTAATCTCCGATTTTAAATAAATATCGATTCGATATTCAAATATTTTAGTTACATTAGGACGTCCAATATAATCATAAATAGAATTTACCTTAACAATGAACTATCGTTTTATCATAACCGGAGTCAGACGATCATAATTTATAATCAGAAGTTTGATAACTCACGATTCACAACAAAGCATCAGAACATCGTAAAATTAAGGCGGTTTTAATAATGATGGTGTGCACACGGCTAAGAATCATAAATCTATTTTTTATTTTTATTTTTCTTCCTTCCAGGTTTTCCTTCCTCTTTTAAACCAAAGGAGACTCGTTTTCCTTTGTTAGGCATCAAAGGAACACAGAACAGTTTGTTTCAAAGTAGACCCCCTCTAACTCATGACTGAGAATCCCAGATTTGCAGATTTGCGATTTTTCATGACTTTTTTTGAAAATTTCGTTTTTTTTTCTAAAAAAATTTTTTATTTTTTCATTAAAATCATGAAAAAATTTAAATTTTTACATCTT
>Ga0172381_10000395_pt1 | contig 52473 bp, 30 predicted proteins | sample Leawel6488metaG_FD_119754 | JGI IMG/M metagenome (GOLD analysis project Ga0172381, IMG submission 119754) | Leachate microbial communities from a municipal landfill in Southern Ontario, Canada - Leachate well 64-88 metaG | ecosystem: Engineered > Solid waste > Landfill > Unclassified | place... | reverse complement strand
AATGAAGTACATAATATACAGTACGGCACTATTTATACTGAAGGCACTAGAACAGCTGAAGGACAAGCAACTTTGAAATATGAGGATTATGATTATGTCGATAAAAGTCTACTTCTCACCATAAGCTCTAATGTAGTTAATTTTAATAATACGGCTCCAGGAAATGTGATTGGAGAAGATCAAATTGTAACTGTAAAGGTTACTACCGTAGTTGGTGGATTAACAACGTGTAAATTTTTTATTAAGGGAACAGTAACATTAATACCAATATAGTAATGTAGTTAGAAAAAAGGGATAAAAAGTCCCTGCCTCTATTAAACCTAGTAGAAATATCGCATTAGCTACATTAGGATCATTAACATCAGCACCTTCGACAATTATAGATGGAAGTGAATCATCAAATGGAACTCCATGGTTTGGGATACTGAGATAATCTAAATTTAAAAAAATAATAACTCGTATTAAAATAACAAAATGGGAAGAGAAAGAATAACAGTATTCCTTGCTGGATGCTTATCGATTATATCAGAATTTGTAAATGAATATATGTTTTGCGATTGGCAATTTTTCACATATTTAACTATTCTAATGTTTTTAGATTTAATACTTGGAGTATGGAAACATATAATATTGGAAACAATATCAAGTGCTGGTTGGGGAAAGGCAATTAAAAAATTTGTTATTTACGGAATAGTCTTAATCCTTGCTCACGTTATGGAAAATTATAGTATCAATGGTACTAAGAATATTCTTTTTGCATGGATGCCAATAATGATGTATTCGATATTAATGGTAAAGGAGTCTATTTCTATTCTTGAAAATATTGGAGTTATTTATCCTAATTTTATTCCAAAATGGTTACTAAGTAAATTGAAAGAATATGATAAAAATGGAAAATTTAAAACTAATTAGTATGAAGAATATTAATTTAAAACTTAGAAAAAAAAAGAAAAAAAAAGTTATTAATCTACCAATTAAAACAGAAAAAGTTGTGTCAGTAAAAAAATTTCAAATTTTCGGAACATGTCCATACATTATAATTCTTGATGCAGGACATGGAGTAGATACTCCCGGTAAAAGATCTCCTGAATGGGAAGATGGTTCTCAATTATTCGAATGGGATTACAATAGAAAGATTGTTTCTCGTATCGTAGAATTATTTGAAGAGAATGGTATCAGTTATCGAATATTAGTTCCTGAAGACAAAGATATTAGTTTAGAAGAAAGAGTTCAAAGAGCAAATGATTTCTATGATAACGTAAAAACTCCTTGTCTTTATATATCTATTCATGGGAATGCTTCCGGAGTAGAAGAAGCTAATGGATTTGAGATATTTACTTCTCCTGGACAAACAAAAAGTGATTTGTGTGCAACAGAGATATTCAATAGAATTGAAGAAAATGAATTGTTTAAATTACGAAAAGACATGTCTGATGGAGATCCAGATAAGGAAAGTCGATTTTATGTTCTTATGCATACAAAGATGCCAGCAATTTTAACTGAAAATGGGTTCTTTACAAATGAAGTTGAATGTAAAAAAATGATGACTTATGAGTTTAGAGATTCGATAGCGCAATCTCACTTAATAGGAATTAAAAAAATTATTTCTAAAAGATTATTAGGATGAAACAATATTTAATAATAATAAAAATTATAGTGCTGATTCTACTTTGTGGAGTCAGCATTTATGCTTTTAGGCTCCATGATGAAAAACTTAGGATTGAAAGTAATCAGAAAGCATTGCTATCAGAACTAAAAACTATTGAAATGGCTAATGGTAATTATAAGACGGAAGTTAATGTTCTTCAACTAACGAATAAGGAATTAAAAGAATATAAAAAATCCATCGTTGATCAACTCAAACTTCTTGAAATAAAAATTGGACAACTTGCTTCTATAAGTTCCAATTCAACTCATACTATTACAGAAGTTAATACAATAGTAAAAGATAGTTTTATTTTAAATCAATATAATGATACTATAAAAATTAAGAAAATTGATTATGTAAGTAAATGGTTATCCTTTAATGGATATTTTATTAATGATTCATTACATGTAAGAATAGAGAGTAGAGATAGTTTAATTCAAGTTGTATATGATGATAGAAATTGGTTTAGACGAGTATTCAAATTTTGGGAAAATCCTTTATTAAAACAAATAGTATCATCATCAAATCCTAATTGCAAAATTGAATATACAGAATATATTAAATTAACTAATAAAAGAGGAAATTAATTATGTTATATTTAGAGAACGAAGAAATACAGATTACAGAAGATGCAATGACTTTTGCCGAAGTAAAAGACCTTTACAATAAAGACAGAAGAAATCAATCTAAGCCATATTTCAAGAAGTGCATTACATACATTTATTGGGCATATAAGAAGGATGGAGAGTTCAAACAGTTATTACCATCAAAAAGAAGAAACAAAGCAGCAGAGATAGCTGGAGTAGATAAAGAAGAGATGGATAATGATAAGAGTATAAAAGCTTTTGTTAAATTATATCTCGAATTACAATCTACTCCAAGTGAACATTTACTTTATGCCGCAGAAAAAAGAGTAGAAGAAACTATTGATTGGCTTAATTCTATTCCTATAAAGAAAGTTGAAAAACGAAAAATACAAGTTTATTATAATGTTCCGGAAAATGATGAGAAACAATCTCAATATATAATGGTTGAAACAGAGATTGACAATTCTGATGAAGTAAAAAAAGGAATGTTAATGGCAAATATGTTAGCTGATCAACTTGAAACTTTAAAAAAGAAAATCATAAAAGAAAATACACAACAAAAATCGCAAGGACGTTTATTTGATACGATGAAAGGTTCAAAATAATGGAAACAGAACAAAGAATAAAATCATTCAAATTTATAGATACTGATAGATTCAGTCCTGTAGCAAATGGTAATGACCTGCCTTGGAAAGAAGACCTTTATCATGTAGGTTTTTCTGGTTTCAATCCGGACTTACTTAAAGATGATAGTTTTATTACTGACGTTGATTGGTGGGAAACTCAATATGATAGATGTATAAATGGATATACTATTCCAAATGCAATTATTGAAGGTGGAGATTTTTGGGTTAATGGTAAAAAATATTTTGTCGATGAAAAAACAAATGAAATATATTCATGGGGAAATAATATCGAATATAAAGATGACAATTCAATTTATTTAAAAGAACTTGATATCACAATAAAAGATAAAACAGTTTCAATAACAGGTAGACATTATTTTTATCTTAACTTCTGGGTTATAAAAAGAAGACCGCCTGATGGTGGAACAAAAAAAGTGCTACCTCCACGATTTACTGATTTGTCATTTGAAAATTGGTGGATACGTGATTTAGCTAACAAACTAATGAAAGATATTCTTTGGGCTAAATCTCGACAAAAAGGTTTCTCTGAAGAAGAAGCTGCCGATACTGCATATGATTTACTATTCATAGGAGATACTCAAACAACAATCATAGGAGGGGAGGAATTCTACAATAGAAATACTATGGAGATGGTACGAAGAGGTATTTCCAGATTACAGCATACACAGTTTTATAAGGAATTCAAACGTGGTGGAGATAATAAAGAGTATCTCGGAACGAAGAATACTGGTGCCGAGATTTTTTCTCGTACATGTAAAAATAATCCTGAAGCTGTATCTGGACTTACTCCTTCTAAGGCACATCTTGAAGAAATTGGTATTTTTACACGAGGATTATTAAAGCAAGTACTTGATACTATAGATGCATCACTTGAAGCTGAAGGTGAATTTCAAGGAGAAAAAACTGGTAAACGTGTTTACACAGGAACAGGTGGAGATATGGAACAAGGGGTTGCTGATATGGAAGATATGTTATATAATCCTGTAGAATATAATTTAGTTGAATTTGAAAATGTTTACGAAGAATCTGATATTATAAGTAAAATAGCACGTTTTGTTCCAGCTTGCAAATTCAAGGTTGTTGACAATGATGGCAATTCTAAAATGGAAGAAGGTATTAAATATATTTTAACTCAAATAGATAAGGCAAGACCTGATCGTAAATATACTCTTACTGTAATGAATCCATTAAAACCTTCTAAGATATTCATGTCAAAAGAAGGAGGATATTTTGGTCCGATAATATCTCAGTGGTGTAATGAAAGAAAAGCATATATAATGAATCATAGAGAATCTAAAATAATGAAACATTATGAAGGCCGTTGGTTAGATCCAAAAGACCCAATGAAAGGAGTAGAATTTACGCCATCAGAGGATGGCCCTTTTATGATATCTGAACCACCAGAAATAGATAAAGAGGGAAATGTATACGAAGGAGTTTATCGTGTAGGAACCGATTCTTATGATCAACCAGAAGCCGCTTTCTCAACTTCTCTTGGTGCATGTTGGGTAAAGAAAGGATTTATTAATGCAAATAAAACTTATAATAAATATGTTGCTGGTGTTCTTGAAAGACCTACCGAAAGTATTGGCGGTCCAGATTTATTCTATGAACATACTGCTATGTTATCAGTAGCATTTAATGCTCCAAACTTAATAGAATATTCTAAAATACTTATTATTGATTGGTATGTTAAAAATGGGTTTGCAGGTTATGTAAAACTAAGACCGGAATTTGTTACAGCATCTATGGTTATGAATTCTAAAGCAACAAACCGATATGGTATAGACCCATCTACAAAAGGAGAATGGTTGAAAATGCAAAAGAAATTCTTATCTGATAGAAGAAATATAGATAATTGTGATTTCCCTGTTTTATTAACAGCATGGTCAAATTTTAAATATGATCCAACAGGGAAGAAATACAATTGTGATAATACTATTGCAACATCTTTATGTACTGTATGCGAAGAAGATGAGAAAGGGATGTATGATAATACTCAAAACATAGAGAAACCAGATAATAGACCAATACATTATCAAAGAGATCGAAGTGGAAATTTAATAATGATTTAAAAAAATGAAAATCGCACAACAACCAAATCAGGTAATACCTGAATCCCAAAAAGGGCAAGATTGGATGAAGCTAAATGCTGATGCAATCAAAACAATGAGTTTCCAAGATGCATCTTCACGTAGGCGAGATATGGAATGTTGGTATATGTATCATAACATATACAATGAAAGTGAGTTTGATTATCTAACGAAGATCTCGTCAGGTACCGAGGGAGAGAATGATTATTATTTACCAGCAAAAATAAGACATATCCCTATTCAAAGAAGTAAATTAAATGTATTAATATCTCAACAAAAACATAGACAATTTGAATTTTCAAGTTCTATAGCTAATGGAGAAGGAAGAACAGAAAAATTCGCACGTATGGTTCATGGATTTGTTGGGGCGGTTACACAACAAATAGAACAAAGAGTTGGAGAGTATAATGTAAGACTTTCTGCTATTGAATCACAAAGAAGTCAAATACAACAAATGCTTCAACAGCAACCTAAATCACAAGAAGAAGCACAACAACAACAACAGATGCAACAACAAATGCCTGTTATTGAGAATCAATTAAGAATAGCAAAAGAAACTTTACGTAGAGAACAAGTATTATCAGAACAAGACTTTAAAAAGATGTCTACATTTTATCAATATGAAAAAGCAGATATTGTAGAAGATTTTAGTCAAAAATTAGCTTTAAAATTACGTCAAAATTTACAAATGGATAGAAAGTCTTTAAAAAACTTTGTATCAGAAGTTGTTACAGGGAAACAACAATATTATGTAGATTATAATGCTGAAACTCATGAATTAATTTATGAAACATTAAATGCTATGAATGTTTATTATCCATCTATTGAAGGGATTGAATGGATACAAGATGGTCCGTGGGTTTTAGTTGAAAGGAGAATAAGTATAAATCAAGCTATTGATAAATATGGGTTAAATGATGAAGATGAAATTAGTAAACTAAAAGATCAAATAAATAGTAGTTACTCTGTTACTGATTTCCAAAGTTCTGAATTTGGTAAAAATATTTCTGGAGATTTATTATATTCAGGATCTAATGCTTTTCAAGAAGGTGTTCAAGAATATCAAATATTCTGGAGATCTTGTAAGAAAATACAAGTTAAACGATCTCCTAATCCATATGAAGCTGGAAAAATGTTTACACACTTCTTAGATGATGAAGAAAAATTCTTTCATGAAGGTCAATTGTATTGGGATAATAAAAAGAAAAAATATATTGATAGGAAATCAGGTTCCGAATATGAGAAGAAGGATATTATTCTTGCAAATAAAGGAGAGAAACTTGAAACTCGCTATATAGATGAAATTTATGAAGCAACTATTCTAGGAAATGACATATATAAAAATCTTCGTAAAAAACCAATAAGACTTTATTCAAATGAAAACTATTCATGGACAGCACTTCCTATTTTTGGTAAAACTTCTAATTCCATTACAGATAGACCATATTCATTAGTTTGGGATACCAAAGATATTCAGAAATTATATAACTTATTACATTGGCATAGAGAATTGCTTCTTGCTACTTCTGGAGTAAAAGGTACAATAATGGATATCAGTCAGAAACCAGAAGGTATGAGTAAGAAAGAATGGCTTTACTATAAAAAACTCGGTACGCAATGGATTGAAACTGTAAAAAAACATGGTAGGCCTATGGCATATAATCAATTTGGTTCTTATGATGATTCGATGTCCTCATCAGTTCAGTACATAGATAGTATGTTAATGATGCTTGATGATGTAATGGGAAATATTATTGGTGTTGGTAGACAACGACAAGGACAAGTTACCGGTGCCGATCAAGTTGCTACATATCAAATGGCAATACAACAAAATTCACTTATAACAGAAGTTATATATGCTCAACATGATGAAATAGAAAGACAAGCATTTGAAGCAGTATTGAATCTTGCAACTAAATATAAATTTACTGATGGCGGAAACTTTGATTATCAAACTGATGATTTAAGTACAGAAACATTTAAGTTACCTCCACAAATATTTGAAAATGTCGATTTGAAAATCAATGTTGCAAATAATACAATGAACGAACAAAAGCTAAAAGAGTTAAAACAATTTGCTATTAAAGAATATGACAAAGGTATTTTACCATTTAAAGATATGATTGCTCTATATGATACAAATACTCTTGGAGAAATGCGTAAGAAATTCGAAATCTTTACAGCAGAAGCATTTGAAGTGGCACAACGTAATGCTGAGAATGCAAATAATATGGAAATCGAGAAAGAACAAAAATTAATGCAGGCTCAAGCACAAGTCGATTCTCAAATAAAACAAATGGATAATCAGATGAAGCAAATGGAACTTCAACTTAAAGGACAAGTAGAACAATTGAAAATTCAAACACAACATGCTAAAATACAATCAGACGAAAAAATGCATAAAGAGGATAATCAAATGAAAATAATGGAAGTCCAAAATGAGAATATAATTGAACAGCAATATATCGATGAGCAAAAAAGGTCAAACAGTACAGATGAAAGATTAAGAGCAATAGAATTACAAATGAAATCTTTATTGGGAAAGGCTGACCTTCAAATTAAAGGAGCTAAAGGTAATTCCCAGCATGGTATGAGATCACCAGAACATATATCAGACCGTTAATTTGATTTTTGATAATAAATGTCATAGTTTTGTTTAATATAAAAAAATAAAAAAAAGATGAAAGTAATTAGAGGGTTAGTAAAAAGTGCAATGTTTCCAATGAGATTTGGAATTATTGGAGATGAAGGTGGTGTAAGTTCTGAAGGAGGAGCACCACAACAAACAAATGAGGAAATATTAGGTAGTGTATTTGCTGGTAATGATGTAGATATTTCTACTATTCCAGATCCCGAAAAACCTGAAGGATTCCAAGAAGTTGCTGGTAGTGAAAATAGTGATATTATTCCAAACAATCAAGGAGGTGTTAATGATGGGGGGAAACAAGTTTCTGATCAGTTACCAACAAATACTGATAATTGGATGTGGGATGAAATGCAAAAGAGATTAAGCACTACTGAAAATGAATGGAGTATTCCAGAAGAAATAACAACTGGGAAAAAATCTGATGGTACAGACCTTACTCAAGAAGATAGATTTAATATGTTTGTAGAAAACATTACAAAAGTTACTTCAGAAGAAAACACGGATTCGTTTCTCAAAGCATATAACGCCGCAAAGAAAGACGAGAATTTTAGTATGAATAAATTCTTAGTTGAAGAACAACAAAAACAAGCAATTTTTGCTGCAGATGACGATACTTTTCTACAAGCGTATTTACGTTCTCAAAAAGATGATACTAATAGACAAAAGCATAGCGATAAAGAAATTCAAGATTATATTGCTAAATTAAACTCTATAGAGAAATCTGAAAAGGTTACTCAATTAAAAGGAGAGATTAATTTAGCTCAAGATGCTCGTGTTACAGAACAAGAACAAGCATATAACAAAAAACAAAAAGCCCAATTTGATAGTTGGGAAAATAATAGGTTACAACAAGTTACCGATACAATGCAACGAATGAGTACAATGAATAATATTGCTGGACTTCCTATCACTGAAAGTGACATAATGGAATTTCAAGGAGTATTTGATAAAATGACTCAATTCAATCCAAAGACACAACAATTATACATGGACGATTATTTGCAAAGCAACAACGACAATGTATTTAAAATGCTGTATCTTTTGCACAAAGCTGATAAAGGCGAAGTGGCTAAACATATTTCTAATGTTAAACAAACTACTAAGGATGATATTCTTAATAAGACTGGCATAAAGCCGAATATCCAAGGTAGTTCTGGACAATATAAAGGAGAAGTTGCCCCAGACTCTAAAGCATTTCATTAATAGAGAAAAGAGAATAGAAATTAGATTTTACAAAAAAAATAAAAAATTATTACAATGAGGTATACACCAGGTTATAATCCGACAATGGCGAATGAGTCAATAAGTTCTTATCACTTAGTTCGTCATGCAATCAACGATCCAGATGTTCTTCCAACAATTTTCTCTCTTTATCAAGATGAGGAAACACCATTATCTTCTATCCTTAATCAAAAAGGAATGAAGACTAAAGGTTTATATGAAGGTATGAATAGTGGAAAATATCGAACAGTTGGTTCAAATCATATCCAATATGCTATCGAAGCAAGTGATGTGCGTAAATTACATTTTAAATCAAACTCTACTGGAGTTACATTTGAAAGTTCTATCTACCCAACAGAGCCAGGTAAAAATCAATCAGCATTTTATATCTATGCAGATAGTAATTGGGCTGGTTCTAAGGAAGTATTAGAGTTGAATGATAATAATACTCAACTTTATGTTTATGACGTTCAACCACCTCAAGAAGTTGAGCCAGGAGTATGGCGTTATGAAGTGAAAATAATTACGAGTGTTGTAGGTGATTTCTGTAATCCTGCTTTATTAACAGAAAATAGTGAATTTATGCCAGTGCAAACTGCATACGAACATGATTTTTCTGAAACAGGTATTGAGAAATATACTTTTCCAACTTGGGGCCATGCTTATTTAACTCTTCAACGTGTTAAATATTCTTATTCTGGAACAGCGCAAGCTATGAAAGAAGGTAAAAAATGGGCAATCCATAATGGTGCTCGTGGTTTCTTAACATATGCAGAAGATACAATGATGAAACGTGCTGCTCAATATAACGAGTTTAACATGATCTTTGGTAAACAATCTGTTTCTGAAAATGGCGAAGTTTTACTTCACGACAAAACAGGACGTGAAATCATGACTGGTTCAGGTATTATGAATCAAGGTGATGGTGCTTACGAATATCCATACAATAAATGGTCTAAAAAATTCTTAAAATCTTTAATGAAAGATGTAGACTTACGTGTTGGTGCTGATGGCGTAACAGAATGTGTTCTTATCGGTGGTCAAGAAGCTACAGCTGGTTTCTCAGAAGTTATGCGTGATTATGGTATTACACAAAATAATAACATCGTAGGTGAAGGAGCAGCAAAAGGTATTAATGATACTTACGCTTACTATGAGTTTGATGGTGTACGTATCATTACAAAACGTTGGAGATATTTAGATGGTCCACGTCGTGCTACTAAAAATCTATCTGATGGTACATCAAAATCATCTTGGGATGGATTTATTGTTCCTCTTGGTCAAACATCTGGTGGAGACAATCAGGTAGAACTTGTTCAATTACGTAAACCTAAAACTGGTACCGTTAGTGGTATTAATGAAGGTGGCGATGGAATGGCAACTTCTGTAGATGGTAGCTCTGTTCACATGTTATTCCAATGTGGAGTAATTTCTCGTGCTAAAATCACAAGAATTTTCAGACCTTATAATTCATAATTTAAAAAAGATAAAAGAAATGAGAACTAAGAAAGTTAGAATAGTATCAGTAGATAAAAGATACATGAAAGAAGCCTATCCATTCATCCCTATTTTTGATGATAGAATGGGTGCCTATATTACTGGTCAGCATATCGACCCAAATGATCCAAGTACAAGAGAAAATCTTACTCGTTTAGAAATGGAAAATCCTTCTACGATTTCTATGGAAAAACGAAAAAGATTTCCTCATATAATTATTGCAGAAGAACGTATGCCTTTAATGCACCTTCGAAGTTTTAATTTATCTGTAGACGAAACAGGAAATTATATAAACCAAAAAGATGCTGCAGAGTTCAACTTTTTCGCATTGCATAAATATATGATAGCTCCAAGCAAAGATCAAGTAAAAGAAGGTACTCATTATTTCTATATTGAAAATTTGGAAGCAGAAGCGGAATTCAGATTGTCAAAAAAGAAATTACGTTACGAAGCGGAAAAATTTATTCGTGAGAAAGCAAATATGTCTAAATATCGTGATATAGCATTAATGTTAAATTATCATATCAAAGAATTTAGAGCAAACGTAAATGCTCCGGAAAGTATTCTTGAGGATAAGATAGTACAAGCTTGTGAAGAATATCCAGCAGATGTTATTAAATGTTTCAGTGAAGAAGCTGAAAGGGATATTTTTATTCTTAGAGCAGAATATAATGGTCTTATTGTTCGTAAGGGAGATTCTTTCTTTGATGGATCCCAGTATCTTGGTGATTCTATAGAGGATATTAAAAAGTTTGTAAAAACAGAAGATGGTTCTCGCTATGAAAGACGATGGGCTTCACAACTTGCGAAAGTAACTAATGAACCTAAAGCAATTTCAGCAGATAAATCTCGAAAAGAACGATTTGAAAGTTTAGTTGATAAATGTTCAAGATTTATTATTACAGGATTTTTTGATGATGCATTAAACTTCTATCAAGAAGCTTTTACATTAGATCCAGAAAATTCAATTTTAGTAACATTGAAAGAGCAAATTGATAATGGCACTAAAGGAAGTACTATAATATTAGACATTGCTAATGCAGAGACATCGGAAGAGTTATCTGCAGAAGATTTTAAAACATCTCTGATAGAAAAGTATAATTCTAAAAATCGCCAAAGTCTTATTGCTACATGCCGTCAACTTAAATTTGAAGTAGAAGTCTATACAAATCTCGAAGATGAAGGTATTAGAAATCTAATCATTGAATACAAAATAAAGGAAAGTTATGATAAATAATGTTTTAGATATGTACAAGTCCTTATTGGACGGAGTAAAAAAAGATAGCACAGCTATTATTTCTCCAAACCAATTTAATCGTATTATAAATGATTGGGGTCAAGATGAGTGGATTAAAGAGAATGCCCTTGCGGTTGAGTTTAATCAAAAACAAATTGATGACCTTGATAAGTTACGATGCGTTACTGATGGTTTATTCCAATGGGATAACAATGGTACATTGATAACATTATTTCCTTTAGCTCCAGTATCAACCAATGATAAAAATTTCATTATCCCTAAGTATGTTCAAATAAATATAAACAATAGGAAAGATAACGGTACAGTTGAAACTCAAGATTATCCACAATACTTGCGTATGCTTAATGTTAGTTTTAAGTTAACATATGGTGCTAATCAAGAATGTAAACTTACCGGAACTTCCGATTGGTTACCTGCATCAATTATGCGGTCAGATAAACGTTCAGTTGTCTTTGATAATCCTTTTAGATTACCAAAAGATTCACGACTATATTACGAGTTAATAAATGGAACTGTACGTTTAATCACAAGCAATGCTTCTACTTCTGTAGGATATGCTTTAAGACTTGAATTTTTGAGATATCCAGTATCTATTTTCTTTGATCCTGATAGAGCAACAGCAAATGATGTAAATTGTGAAGTCGGACCCCAACAACAAAAAGAAATAGTTGATATCGCAGTACGAACATATCTTGAAAGAGTAAGAGATCCAAGATACCAGAGTTTCTTAAATGAAGAGGCTATTAAATCTTATAGTAAATAAAAAATTTAAAAATATTATATTATGCAAAATTTAACGTATCAAAAAGTACAATTCCTATTCTCAGCAATAGGACCTGCTCAGATAGCAACTTATACCGATAAAGATGGTGTAAAAAAGTTAATCTTGAAAGAAAAAGGACTTGAGTTAATCGGAGGTGCTTCGGCATCTTATGGAAAAGCGTATACAGATGATTACATGAAAAAAGCTGTATTATTAACTCAAACTAAAAATGCTCCGGCTGAAACATCTAATGTTCAATTTGGCTTCCGTGTAGTTTCAAAATACCGAACTCCGGCTTATATTGACAATAGTGAATTTTGGCCTCATGGAAAATGGTATGGAGGTATTTATCCTAACTTAAGCACTTTTACAGATGCTCAAGTTGTAGGTATGGATAATGCTATCATCGATATGATTACAGCTGATGCTGGGTTCTCAAATAATCCTACTACTCCAGGTGGAGCAGTTGTTCGAATTCGTCGTGCATATACAGTTGTTGATACTGATAATAGCGATGCTTCTGGATTTACTGTTACATGGCCGGATGGGACAACAACAGTAATTGCTACGGCAGCTACTTTTGCTGATGGTCAATTAGGAACTCAAATAATGGCAAATGCTACTGTAGCTTATGGTAGTACAGTAAAGGCATTACTTGAAGTTTATCAAATTGCAGTTGATACTTATGTAATTACATCTCGTAATCCGGGATTAAAATTCTCATTAGGTACAGCAGTTGATTCTATTATTAGTGTTCCAGGTTTATTACTTGACAGTAAATATGATGATATCAATTTCGATCTTCAATTTGACACTTATGAATGGGCAGCTCAAGGTTTAAACTTGACTAAACTTTCTCAAAGTAGTTTCACAACAGCTCTTAATGCTCACATATCAGTAGATGGAACGGTAACAGAAGTTATTGCTGCAACAAATCAAGCAACTCAATTAGCTGCAATATCAGCTATTACAGGTATTACAGCTTTAAATGATAGTACTTTAGGATTCACTATTGCATCTGCATTAACTGTCGATACAATGATGGTGAATTTCCCAGTATTAAATTTAGCTGGAACTGACCCTCTTACTGCAACAACTGCGGCTATAACTTATGAAGCAACTTCAAATGGAAGATTCTCTTCATTAAATGCAGATGATGTTCAACGTATATTTGCGGAAGCTGACCATGCTGGTTATCTTCGTACAGCAATACGTGGGAATTTCCCTACTGTTGCGGGTATTTCGTATACTAAATTCTTGATTTCAGGAATTAACACAGTTGGAGCCATTCATGGTGCAAGCCATTTAAATTCTTCTAAGGTAACAATTGAAATCTTTGTTCCAACGTCAGCATGTCGCGGAAACTTATGGGATGCAACAGATAATGCTTCTGGTAATGATGTATGTTCGGGTACTGCCGATATGACAATTGAAGAATTGTTGACCTATTGGGCATCGTAATTATTAACTTACTAAAAGGGGGAGGATTTCGGTTCTCCCCTTTCTTAGTTTAAATAAGAATGTAATGAATAAGACGTACAAAGAAATAGCATATTCCATACTTGAAAGTCTATATGGACACAATATTATTGATGATTATAATATTTCAATTGATTTTATTAAAGCTAAAATTAATGATGTAAATATTCGATTACAAGAAGAAGTATTTAAACAACATGATTCTTTAGAAGCTTTCTATCAAAAACAATGTTGTATCGAAGTGGTATGCGAAAAAACAAGCTGTGTTATCGAAGGAGAAATGGTTTCTTCAGGAGATGTAGTTTGGTATTCCGAAATTCCCTCATTAAATCCAAAAATAGGATGGAAAAATATATCTTATTTAGGGAAAAGCGATATGCTTAAAGGTTTTAAAAGAGTTACATTTTCTGGATTTATGTCAGGAGCACAACTTGATTGGACACGAGGACCAATATTTACAATAGTTGGGAATAAAATTTATTTTCGTGATTTACCTACAACCGGAACAAGAATGCTTTGCATGGTAGCAATACTTGCAAATCCTATTTTAGCTTGTAATTTTAACGAAGATCAACCATATCCAACACCGGATGCGTATAAACTCGAATTATTAGTCAAAAAGGATATATTATCAACATTCCCTGCAATGCCTACAGACGAGATACAAGATTCAAGAGATAATGTTGGAGCAACTCAAGGCAAAACAGGCGAAGTAAACTCGCCAAAAAATGGATAAAATTACAATGTGTGCGCGTATTTCTCTTCAAGGAGATGATGATACGTTTAAGAATTTTATTACACAACTACAATATGAATATACTGATAAAGAATATCGTATGATTACAGAGCACTTTGCCGATAAAGAAGATTTGGGCAAGGTGTGTTTTCATTATAAAGTGTTACGAGATAATGTGACATTTTGGGTTCCTGGATTATATTGTGTAGAATACAATGGAGAGATAGGAATCTATAATAAAAAAGGTCGGTTCGATAATGTAGAAGTTACAGACGATCTATTAATCAAAAAAGGAGAACTGGAGAGAAGAAAATTCTCAAATGAAGATGCCGCTCCTGATTTCGCAAAACTTACAGAACTTATGCTTGGTAGACGAATAGATAACAGATATGTTGCTGATGTCGATCCAAAACTAATTAGACTTCGATTAGATGCAAATGAATGCAATACTGGAATATTATGAAACATGCATATACCATATCAGATACCTTAAATTTAAAAGATCCAATTTTTGATAAAAGAAATCTATTATCATACAAGGAGCTTTTGTCTTCTGAAGTAAAAGGATATATGCCTAAACGTTCTTATGAAGAAAGAAGTAATATGTTAGCAAAGAAAATTATAAATGCTTTATGGGAATGTATAATGGAAGATTTGCTGGAGAATGATGTTACAATTATATTGTCTACCATTCCATTAATCGAATTTAAAATAAGTTTCCTTAGAAATTTTAATTCAAGTAAATATTTTTACCGAGAGAAAACGAAAGGTAAATTTTATAAATTAATTGTAATATTAGGACGAAAAATTAGTGATAGTTTAAATGCCTATTACTTCGCATCGTCAAGAGATAGATTAAAGAAAGAAATTGTTTCACGCATAGATCAAGGTTACACTTGGTCTTAATAGTTTAAGATATGCAATCAAATCAAAAATACGTAACAGCTGAATCGATTATGGCTCGATTAGCGATGAAGATAAGAAGTAAAGATTTTACTATAGATGAAATAGTTCAATGGTGTGCTGAGTGTACAATAGAAATAATAAATGCACCTTTAGCAATGTATAATTATACTAAAGTGAAACTCATAGTGCAAAATCATAAAGCATTATTACCATGTAATGTTTATCGTCTATTGGATGTTTTTAATTATGGTAATCATCGAATAAAACAATATTATAATGATGGTACCCATATTAATTTTGGATTTAGTCAAGTTTACGATAATGATACCGATGGGAATCAAGTAATATATATTAATTTTCTTGGTATTGCTGTTGATACAAAAACAGGATATCCTTTTATATTAAGAGGACACGAACTTGCATGTGAAGCATATTGTACAAAGCAATTGTATCGTGAAGATTTCTTTCAAGGCAAAATTAATCAAGCAGTATGGAGAGAAATAACAGATGAAAGTAGTCTTCAATGTGCTGCAGCGAATAATGGTATTAGACATCATTCAAATGATGATATGCGACAAATGTTATTGCAAGTACATAACATGATACCAAGAATGAAAGAAATTCCAATGTTCCACTTAGATGGTATAGAATAATAATATTATGCAAAATATAAACGTATTTCATAAAGGCATTAATAGCGACCTTGATTACTCTAAGAGAGATGGTCAGGTATGGGATTTCCCTACATTAAATGCGAGACTTATAAATCATAAAGGTCAAGGATATATCATTACCAATATGAATGGTAATGATTTTGATGTTTCTAAGGCAAATGATACAGTTGGTATTGAATTGCCTTTGGGATTTGTTCCTTTAGGAGCATGTCAATTAAATGGGATTGCATATATAGTTTCACTAAACGAAGTTACTGGCGAAGGTGAAATAGGTTGCTTCCCAAGTCCAGCAGTTATAGCTAATATTAATTACACAACTCCAAGTGTAACATTAATGGACTCGGTTAGTGGGTTTAATCGAAGATATAGACCTCTTATTAATTTCAATAATGAAAATGGAAGACATCCATTCAGAACTACTGAATTTAAATTTGACGTAACAAAGTTAATTGATATGTTCGCTGTTACATCATTCGATCGTTCTGTTGACATTTATATGGCAGATGGTAAAAATCTAAATAGAATTATTAATAGTGGTTTTAATGACATCGGAGAACTTACAATTGGAGGACGTTTTTATACAGATAATAGTTTCCCATTTATAGTATCTCATGTTCCATTAGTAAATTCTATTCCTCAAAAAGAAACACTTATCATTGAAAAAGGTGGAATATTAAAATCAGGAAATTATTATATTCATTTAAGATATGTAACAGAAAGTTTTAACCGGACACATTTTCTTAATGAAGTTGGTCCAATATCAATATTTGCTGGTATATCAGGAGATAAATATTCTGTTGAGGGCGTTAAAGGAGATGGTGGAGATAGTGGTGTCGAGAATGAAACTGATAAACGAATACGATTAACTTTATCAAATCTTGACCAAGAATACAAATATCTTGAAATTGGAATAACAAGACATTGGAGTGATGATGCTGGTGTAATAGTTGATGATGTTTATACTATTGATAAATTAATTGAGATTACAAATACTTCAGAAACAATTATTCTTGATGGTTATGAAACATTATTATCATTAACTCATGCAGAATTAATTGCTCCAGCACAAAAAGATTTAATTGCTGAAAGTCATACGATTGTTGATAATAGATATTTTGGTGTGAATTGGAAAAGATATGGAGTACATAATAATCATCTATATGAACATGCAAGGCGTATTGTTCCAGGATTTAATGATTCGCATAAAATAGCTCTTGATACTGGATATAAAAGTTATGAAAATATTATTGACTATGTAGGATTTTTTAGATTTGAAATATATCCTACTGGAGTTGTATATGTATTTAAAGGAGGAATTGAAAGTGATACTTATCCAACTGCAGGAATTGATGATATTAACAATCTACATCTTGTGATAGAAGATGGCATTTATCGTTTCCCTTCTCATGCATTAAGTCCAACATATAATAATGCTCAACTAAATATTTTAGGATTAACATTTGATACCACTTCAACTAATAATAATAAAGGTCAATCTGCAAATGATTATTATACAGAAAATGAGTCATGGTTTCAAGAAAATATAATTGGGTTTTATTTTGTTCGTGGAGATAGATTTAAAAATATGTTATATCAAGGAGTAGCAATGTATGGTACTCGTTCATATAGAATGAAAACTTCGGGTGCTCGTGTTGGAGATTTTAAAGGCATTCTTGAACAATATGATGAATCTGCTACAATGTTTAATGGAGGTATTAATGGAGATAATCCAGTTGGTTCTGTTCCTCATGGATGTTCAAGTATTGAATATGATATAGGTACTTCTGATTACGATTATTATGATAAAGGACGGCTTGATATATTAGGAAACCTTGATAGAATAGGAGTATTTAGAAGAACAGTAAATAATTGGGCTGTATGGTTAGGTCAAGCACATAAAAAACATGTTGAAGATCAATCAGCAAGTTCGTATTGGGGAGCAAATAGAACAAATAGTGTTGGTGGAACAGAACATGGTGGTAAAGATGACACGATGACTGGTAAAGGTGATGCTAATGAATGTCATTATAATGATCATTGGATGGAAGATAATGAAGAACAAGGATTAATTATGCCAATATGGAAAGGATTTTTTCCTTGTTGTAATATTTTAAATAAGAATTCCGAAGAAAGAAAAACTGCAAAAAACTTTATGGGTCGTGCATATTATGTAGAAAAGAAATATGCTTTGATTTGTCCTGATTATATTTTTAATAGATTTGCTATTGCGCCAGAAGGTTCTGTTATAAGAAAACTTGCTACTTTTAAATATAATGAGAATGATGATGGTTATGGATTAAGTCAAATTTATGGTGGAAGTAATGATAAAGATACTTATCCATGGTGGTGGTTTGCGGATATTTCAGGATATACATATTATGACACTCCTACATTAATTGAAGATGCAAAATTTACTGATGTACCGAAATATACAAAACCTACTTCAGCTAAAGATGGTTTTGTATCTGAATATACCGATCCTGGATTTGAAGATAATCAGATATATGGGTTTTCTAATCAGTCGAATTGTATGTGGTGGTGGTATAAAGATGAAGGCAGAAGTCAAGGTGGAGGAAATAGAAGTATGTCAACATGTAAATATATTGGTATAACTCTTAATGAACATATAGATGACGTTAATCATAGTCTATGTAGTATGTTTCAAATTGATCCTTTAACATTAAGTGAGAATGACTTAATAAATTATTTTGATTTGAAAAATGAACAATATCATAAAATCTCTAATATGATATCACTTGGAGTTTCAACAATAGCGACTATCTTATTTAAAGGAGATTGTTTCCTCCAAAAAACTTATATAAAACAAATGTCTTGGAGAGGAAGTAGTTGGAATATATATCAAAAAGATAATGAGAGACAATGGTCAGGATTAGATAAGGATAGACGAGAAACTTCTGGAGGATTTTTTGGACTTGATGATGAGCAAAAACTTATTAATTTTGGTCACGGAATGGTAATAGCAATTGTTACGGAGAATGAAATTAATGCCGAATTAAGATGCACTTACGAAGAACGAACATTCTATCCTAAATGTGGAGAAGATGGATTAAAATCATTCGCTGTATATTCTCCTGATACAACAGATAAGACCGAAACATTATCAACTAATGCTGGATATAATCAAATGACTTCAATGAAAGTTTATAGAAATTATAATCTTGACCTTCCATTTGTTAATATGCAAAACGAAACAAGAGTTAGATATTCCGATAAATTAATTATTGGTAGTTTTGTTAATACTCTTAGAAATTTGCGAATTGCAGATTTTGAAGATTACGATACGAGTAGAGGAGCAATGTTAAGATGTTTCAACCATTTGAATTATCTTGTTACATATCAAAAAGAAGGAATTAATCTTCATTATGCAAATGAAAGACAAGCAAAAATTGATACTGATCAAGGAAGTATTTTTATGGGTTCTGGTGAACCATTAGCACAACAAGTAAAAGTACTTTCAAATAATGGTATTCAACATAAATGGGCAGTAATAAAAGGAGAGAAAGGGATACTATCTTTAGATTGGAATAAACGAAGTGTTAATTATGTTTCATTAGGAATAGTAGGAACAACAACATCTTTAGTTTGTAGTAATACATCTCAAGAAAAAATGATTTCATCTTATCTATATGAACTTTGCGAGAACTTTAATAAGCTTACTGATATAAAAGCTCCATTACCTGATACGATTATGTCTGGTATCGGAATATCTTCAGGATATGATAGAAAATATGGAGAACTTTATTTATCAATAAGATATGCTGGAGTATCGAAAACATTAGTATACAATGATATGATTGATGCTTTTATTGGCGAAGCAAGTTTTGTATCTCCTTTTTACTTAACTTTGAATAATGATTTTTATTCAGCATTTTGGAATGGAGGAACAACTAATTCAAATAAAATATATAGACATGACATCGATACTAAAATTCAAACATTTTATGGAACAATATATCCTTGGTTATTAACAGTAATAGTAAATGGAGCATCGTCAGAAAATAGTACAGTTAATTATTCTAAACGATTTTCTTCTTTAGAAATAGAATCGGCAGAAATAGGTTTTTCAGAAATACAGTACTCAACATTAAAACAAATAGGATTACATGATACATTTAATATCGATGATGAAAGATTTTGGATTGCTCCTACTTACTTAGAAGGAAAATGGAAATTTCCAATTCAATCTCAAACATCTGGAGATGATTTTTATTCCGGTAATGAGTTTGATAAAGAATCTGATATGAGAGGGGAATGGATGAAAATAGAATTAAGATATACTGGTACTGAAAGACTATTTATAAAATCAATAATAACATATTACGAAATATCTAATTTTTAAAATTATGGCAAAAGTTACAAATAAAGGTGCGGCATTAAATACCACAAGTGGGTTAGCTTCAGGAGCCGCATCTGGAGCCGCAATTGGTTCATTATTTGCTCCAGGAATAGGAACAGCAATTGGAGCAGCTGGTGGAGCATTAATTGGTGGAACAGCCGGGTTCCTTGCTGGAAGAAAAAATGCAGAACGAAATGTTCAGTCGTTACGTATAGGACCAGGATTTGAAGATGCTGGATATTATACTCAAGATTTAAGTAAAGACTATAGTTTCCAAAATAAAATAATAGGTGGAGATCCAACAACTGGGGCTAAAATAGGTCAAGGAATGGATGCTGGATTAAAAGTAGCAGGTTCATTAGCAGGAACAGTTGGAGGAGTATCTGGAACAACTCCGAACATAACTACACCATCAATAACTCAACCTCAAGGAGTAGATTTAAAAGCATTGTTAAATGAAGATGTATTTATGAATCAACAAAATCCAACAGATAATAATGAGCAGAATAATATCTTTAAAGGACCCGATTTAGAAATCCAATCACAAGATTATTGGAAGAATTATTTGCAGAAAGGCAAAACGTCTTTAACTAAAAATCCTTATTCAACAACAGTGTAATCTATGATATTATGAGAGATAATAATAAATTACGTAGAGATTATATACGAGAACGATCTTCAGCAAATACCACTGAAGATTTTTCTGTAGATAAGAAAGTCGAAAATGACAAATCTATTCTTGAATTAGAAAAGAAAAGGAAAAAACATATAACTACTCTTGTTGATAATGAAAAGTTATCTTGGGAGGATGCATCTAAAAAATCATTAGAAATAATGCCAGATGCTCAATTAGAATCTACTATATTTGAAAATCAAGAAGAAGATGATAGTATTGAAGATGAACTTGATGATAATCAAATTCAAGAATTACGAGATAAAGGATATAAGGTATCTGAGATTAATTAAATAAAAATTGTATAATGAAAAAGAAAGTTAGAATATTTAATCGAGCATTAACAGCTGATCCTATTAATGAAACTGCAACAGTTATCGATACTAAATTTAAAAGTCCATTTGAACAAGTTATTGAAGATAAATTCAATATTAAATCATCATTACCAAAACAAAATATTGCTGCAATAGATAATAACACACAAGGAGTAAATGATAAATTTGATTATCTATTTAAACAACCAATAAAAGATAATTTGTCTAATATGGAAATTATGCAACCAGATATAGCAAATCTTGCAAAAGCAAATCCACCTATTATAGAACAATCTACAATTTCTGATAATACTTGGAAACCTGAAAACTTTGCTGGGATGTTAAATTTAGGAAAAGAAATAACTACTAATCCAAATTTTCAAACTCCATATGAACAAATTGCTCAGAATAAAATTGAAAATGGAACTATTCAAGTACCACCAACTAATCCACAAAATAATATCGCATCTAATACTTTAAATACAGTTACGACCCAACAACAACCAAATTCTGAACTTGAGAAATCAAATCAGAAACCAGAAGGAGTAGATAATGAAACATGGGCATTATATCAAGAGATGAGTGGTATATCTAAACAGCAAACTACATTAGATGCATTACGTGGATTAGAATATTTATCAAATGCAATAGCTGCTCAAAATCAACCGAGAAGTAGAGGATTTGAGGCTCCCGTATTATCTTACACTCCGACACCATCGTCACGAGATAGAGATTTATCTGAATTAAGAAGACAAGCAAGTTCAGAAGAAGCTAAGGTAATTAATACTTTGCAAGAATCCGGAATGGTTGACAACATTACAGCTGCTATGGCAGATGTAATGGGAAGAACTCAATTAGGTAAATATCAAATTGGAACAAATGAATTAAATCGTCAAGGTGCTGAAGCACAAAGAAGAGATGCTTATGCTAATGCTCAAAGTGAAGCAACTACTAATATCCAAAATAAGAATATCGAAAAGGTTATGGGAGAGAATGCTGCTCTTGGTGCCGAATATACTGGCAATATGGAAAACTTCTTTAGAACTGCAACGGATATCAATAGACAACGAACAGAACGTTCTATGATTAAAAATCTCGCTCTTGGTCCAAATGCTCGAGAAGATTTACGAGGAAAATTTAAAGCTGATTATGGTTTTGCACAACGAAGCAAACAAAAAAATACGTCTATAGAAAATAATTCATATTAAAATATAAGGATATGCCAATATTTGGAAGACAACGAGGTGGGCAGATGTTATTCACCCAACCACAACTAAGAGAAGATACAAAATATTCTCAAGCTTCTTACATGGGGCTATTAAGTAATCAACGAAAACCATCAGGTTATATGTATGATGATGTTGAACCATTGAAAGCGAACAGTCTTCAAGGTATTAATAATGACATAGCAATGGAATCAAATCGTATTGCATCAACTGCTGATCATTATGCTGGACAAATGAGTAAAATTGTTAATGATGCCGGTGGCCAAACTCGAATGAATGAACAACAAATGGCAGAATTTAATGCTTATGGCAATAGAATGGCAGAACTTCAACGAAGAAAATTAAGTCTCGAATCTACGATAAGCGAAGGAGATGCATATTTAACTGAATGGATTAAAGAACAAGATGATTCGAAAAAAGTTAAAGATGATGTTTCTGTTAGTTCTGCTCCTAAGAGTGACATCTATGTTCCAGATACAATGCAATATAAAGATATTAATAATAATATTGCTGTATCTCCTATCAATGTGGCAACAAAACTTAAAAAGAAAAAGTATGAGGCGCGTTTGACTTATGATGAGAAAGAACAATCATATGCACTTAATCCTTATGAAGCTGGAGATAATTATGATTATACTGGTTCATATCAAAAACATATGACTGACTTATTTGCTTCTGCTGATAATCAATATTCTAATAGTTATACAAACTTAGATGTTGATAAAGTTTATTCGGTAGATCCAAAAACAAATTCTATTAATGTTACTGGAAACGGAGTAATGCTTGCAGCTTTCTTGAAAAATTCGCAGTATGCAACAGATGCTCGTGCCATAGCAGCTGTAAAAGATAAATTATTTTCAATGTTAAAACAAGATAATAATGCGATGAAAGATTTAGGTGTTCAAGTTGCAGAACAATTATATTCTGATTATGCTAATCTTTATACAAAAACAAGAGAAGCTACTTCAGAAGATATTGCAGATGGACGTAATGTCTTTTATCCAAAAGATAAAAATGGTAAAACTACTCCAACTGTTGCTGCAAATGAAGATGAAGAAAAAGTAGTAATGAAGATGTTAAATGAAGGTAGTGAAAATTTAGATATGAATGATTTAAATGTATATAGTAGATTACAAGAGAATTTTGTATTTAAAAATGCTCAAGCACTTGAAGGCATTTATGAATCTGATAAATTAGATGTATCATATCAAAAATTATCATTAGCTGACCTCGGTGGTTCTGGAGGAGATAATTTTATTGATTTATCTAATATGAGAACAAACCTTAATTCGCCACAATATATAGAAGCCATTTCTGATGCTGAGGGAACAACACAAACAGAAAATGTTCAATCTTATGATGATGATGGGAATCCAATAAATTTTGCGGCACCTGTTCCTGTTATAAACTATACTGGAACTATGCAAAATATTATTAAAGAAGATAATGAAGTAGGCGTTGCATCGAAATTATCAAAATTAGAAAGCGGAGTTGATCAAGATCCCAATACATTTGGAGGAATTCAGCCTGAGGAATATGCTGCGATTTTAGCAGGATTACCTACGTATAATGATTTAAGTGCAACAGATAATGAACTTATTTCAATAAATGGAACGATTATAAATTTTGCAGATGCAGGTGCTCCAGTATATTTATTCAAACGTAATGCAAAGGATGTATGGAGACCATCTATGAGAATCGCGAATAACCATTTACAGAATTTTAATATGAAGGAAGGGGATAAGACTAGACTTCAAACGGCAAGTGTTTCTGTTGTAATGACTGATACTCAAGCAAAGAAATTAGTATTTGGAAAACAAAGCGTACCAAATAAACCAGAAACTAAATCTTTTGTATATAAACCTTCAGATTGGGAAGTTATTATAGATAATAAGGTTGCCTTTAATAATCCTAATGAATACCTTGCAAATAAGACCAAATATAATGATGATGAACTAACAAGACAGTTAACTCTTTCTCAAGAACTTCAATCAAAAGATCCTAATGTAGTAGCTGCAGCGAAAATAAAAGCAAAGACACAACTTGGAGAATTTAATAAATATGCAAATAATACGAATGTTTATATCCGGAATAAAAATACTGGTGCAACTGTTCCTGTAGATAAATCAATTAATGATAAAACATCACCGTGGATTGAAGATTCTGTTTATTCTGCAGAAGTAACAACATGGCATAATAAAGATTTAACATTTGATGGAATGTCACCACAAGAAAAAGCAGATTTTGGATTAAAGAAAATTACTGAGGTTGATACTTACGGTCGAAATATAGACCTTTGGACAATTGAAGGATATATGCCTATGGGTTCTGTTGGTACTGGTGACCCAAAAGATGCTGGCAATAAATTTATGGGAAACAGATTAAAAGGAGCTTTAGCTGCTGGAGATGTCGCTGCACAAGAAAGACAAGATGAAGCTATAAGAAAAGCTAATCTTGCGAAAAACTTTGAAATTAAGAAATAAGAATTATAACCATTAGAAATTATAGTTATGCCAAAAGAAACTCAAAATCAAGTTAGTCCTTCAACCGGACAACCACAAAATACTGAAGAACAAAGTCCACGAAAATTGGACTTATTCTCTGCAATGATGGACTCAGGATATACTCCTGATCAAATATTACAATCTGTTCCCGATGGATTTGATCTTAGTCTTGGTTCTGCTGAATCATATAAAGATAAATATGGAGATAAGTTTAAAACAGAAGAAGAGTTCAATGATTTCCATACATTAGCTGGAGAAGCTGTAAATGTTTATAATAATAATAAAGCAAGTTATGGGAACTTTGCTTTAAGTGGTGCTGAAACTCACGGTGTAGGAATAGGCAGAAGTGATTTTGGGAAGTCTGGGAATAAAATAGTTTATAAAGAAACCGATCCTGTATTTGAATCTTTTATTAGTGCAAAAACTGGTAAATATGAATCATACTTCTCACGACCCGAACAAGCTACTTTAAGAAACTTTTATGTTGATGAAACTCTCCAATCTACAACGGGTGATAAAATCGTTCCAACATCACCTACATATGCAGAGAGACAATCAAAAAACTTTCTATTAAAAACAGATTCAGAAGGAAAACCATATTGGGCTTTATCTGATGCATCCAATCCATCATATGAATATCAGAAAGCAAATGCTTGGGGAGATCCTGAGAAATATGCAAATGGTATCATGGATAGAGCTATAGATGCAATTGGAGGATTTGCAACATCGGCAGCAGTTGAGACGGTCCAATTAATTCCTCAATTAATGATTATGGGTGCAGATGTACTTGGTCGAGAAGATACATCAAAAGATGAATTAGAACAACAACGGAAAGCAAGTGGATATGATAAGTTAACAAGTTTCGTAAATACATTAGAGAGATATAAATATGTACCATCAGAAGAAGTTCAGAATGGAAGTGTATTTGATATGGGTGCAAGTACTCTTTATAGTTTTGGTCAAGGATTAGGTTATTTATTACCTCAACGTTGGGCAGCATCTGGAGCATCAGCATTAACTAAGGGCTTATCTCAGACAACATATAAAGGTGTTCGTCAAGCAATGTACAAGGGTATCTTTAAAAAAGCATTAGATGGTGCAGTTGGCGAAGCTATAGCTAAGAAATTTGTAGGCTCTGAGGTTCGTTCGATTCAACAAGTCGCAGCAATGAGAACCGCAATGTTATTTGGGGCAATACAACCTACTGGAGATATATATCGTCAAGCAAGAGCAAATGGTCTTGATCCGCAAGATGCAGCAGCAATAGGATTATTTGCTACCTTACCAGTATATTTAACAGAAAAAATATTTGATGTTGATTGGTTAACGAAAGGATTATATAAGCCTGTAGATAAAGTATGGACTAAAGCAATGGAAGATACTTTTGAAAATTATCAAAAAACAGGAATGATAAACCAATTAAAAAATGAAATTGGTCAAATGAAGTTCGTAAATAAGGTATTTAATAAATTTCAAAAAGGGATAAGTAAAGCAGGAAAATTAGGAGAGATTACAAAAAAAGGATGGAATGCGTTACCGGAAGTTGCTCGTATTCCTAAAGGAATAGTTGAGGGTGGTTCTAGAGAGTTTGCTCAAGAATACTCCGAAGAGATGTTAAATGCGTTTACAGAAATAGCTTATGATAATATAATTGCATCAGATAAACAACCTGGACAAGGTGCCTTTGGAACGACTTGGGAACAAACTAAAGAGAGGGCATTAACTGGTGGATTTATGGGAATGCTTGTAGGTGGTGCTACTGGAGTTTTTATTAATGGTCATGAAGATATATCTAAAGATAGAGAACAAACAGTATTTTCAGTTATAGCCGAAGGAGCTGCAAAAGGTGGAGACAAAGGAGCAATGGATGCTTATGAAAGTTTGAGAAATCGGACAATGGATGCTTATACTAATGGAGAATTTAGTGATCAATATCTCGACCCTCAAGGCAATCCAATAGATGTCAATGCTCCTGATAATGGATTTAAAGCAGAAATTGAAGTTCCAGGATTAAAAGATGGTATGGTTCGGACTATGGCTGATTTGAATTATTATTCAATGATGATGCAACTTGAAGAGGGATTAAAATTATATAAAGAAGCTGGATTTAATGATCCTGATTTAATTAATGCCGTAGGTCAATCTGATGAATTCATGGTAGAGACTATGAAAAATGTTAAAAGTCAGAATGAAGTAAAATCAAAAATTTCAACAAGTGAAGAAAAACTTCTTGGATTAAAAGATACAGATGCAGAATATACTGCTACTCAAAAAGAGATTGAATTATCTCAAAAAGAATTAACTACATTAAAAGAAGATTATAATGCTCTGACTAAACCAGAAGAAGGAACTAAATATTCTAAACGTGTTAATGATAACGTTAAAGCTGTACGTGTTCGTTCTCAAGCTGCAAGAGATGTTACAAATAAATATTTTCAAGATAAAAAAGGTATTTCTGTAGATAAGAAATTTGAAGAGACAGAAGAATATCGAAAACAATATATAAAGAATATGCGATTAATGGAAGACCACTATGCGGCTTCTAAACATATTGATAATATATTTAATGAACATCTTGATGAGATAAAAAAAGAAAATGAAATAAAACAATCTGAGAGAGATACATCTATAGAAGATATCAATAAACTCATAGAAACTTTTACGGGTAAAAATATTACTACTGATAATTTCAAATCAGAAGTAACTAAAATGACTAATGACTTAAATAAAATTACTTCAGGTAATCTTGATTTTGAGTTGGCTCCAGAAATTAAACAAAGTTATCAGTCAGCTGTAGAAAGTGTTAATAAAAGAATGTCTGATACATATCATGAAGCAAGTAAGAAATTTGGACTTGAAGATGAATCATTTCAAGATATAGAATCAGCAAGAGAAAGTTTCAGAGATCAATCTGAAAGTTTAACCGATAAAATAAATAATCCATTAGATCAAGGTGTTTATTCTATTGGAGATGATATAACAGCAACATCAGAAACTAATAAGGATACACGTGTTGAAGGTGTTATTATGGGAGTATCAGAAGATTCAAATTTTAAATCTCCTGAAGGTATAAAATACAAAGTTAAACTCACTAATGGAGAAGAAAAGATTTTAGGGAGTAATGATTTGTTAAAATCACAAAATCTTGAAGTAGATGAAAATAAAGAGTTTCATAAATTCTTAATTGATAATTTATATCAACAATACAATACTTTAAGAATACTTATAAAAGACCAAAAAGGTGCTGGTAGTCGTGTTGAGGAACTGCAGTCAATGATTGATAATATTGGAAATAGTATCGAATTATTTGAAACTGGTGCTCGTGCAAAAAATGTACTTCATAATGATGAGTATTCTAAGGAACATATGTTAAAAGGAGAACGTACTCTTGATACTAAAACTTATGAATCATTACTAAATGGATATGCTGAATTAAAAATTGCAACAAAGGAACTTGATGACGATTTGCAGAAATTAACTGGAGCAAATTCTACATTTAGTTTTAGAGCAAGACAAGCACATCATCGTGCAAATTCATTCTCATTATTAAGTATGGTTGAAAATGGATTTGAAAAATCTTTTGCAGATATAGGAATATCTGATTTAATTAAAGATTTACCAGATGTGAAAATTGTAGATACTGATGTTGTTATAACAGAAGAACAGAAATCTGAAAGTATGTTCCTTGAAAAACGATTAAATGAAATCTATGATGTTATATATAGAGAAAGAGATAAGATCTTCAAAACATCTAATATTCGTGATTATTTAAAGAAAACATTTTTGGTAGATAAACCGAAAGTGTTTTATCAGTTTTCACAAGAAGCTTCAGGACGAACAAAATATAATGTAGAAGACTTTGCAAATATTCGTGATAAAGATGCTTATTCTGATCCATTATATTATATCTCGACAGTAAATTTATTAATGAGAATGCATGGTGTAAATATGAATGAGTTTCAAAATACTCGTTATAGTATATTCTCTGATATAACCAAAAATGTTTCAAGTTATGAACAACAAATATCAGAAGCACAAACAGTAGCTTTTCTTAATACCGGAACTGAATTACTTGAAAAGATTATAACTATTGAAAAGGATTATAATAAAAGAACAATGTCTTCAGAAGAAATCGAAAGTGCTGTTGGTCATTTTATCAAAGATTCTATAATGATACAAGGTTGGTATGGTACTGGTAAAACATATCAAGTCTTGCCTAATGCATTAAAAATTTATACTGAATTATTTGGAGTAGAATTAAATACTGGAATTGCTGGCATATCACAAGCTATAATTGATAATGTATCTAATGATTTAAAGAAAAATCATGATATTGAAGCTCTTAAGTTACAAGATTTAAATGTTTCTGCTATTCTTGATGGTACTACGGATTTATCTAAATTAGATTTGATAATATGGGATGAAGCTTCCTTCCTTAGTAAAGAAAATGTTTTAACATTACAACAAAAGTTAAAAGATAATAATACTAAAATTATATTTCTTGGTGATGAGTCGCAAATGATACCTGTAGATTCTGGAGAAGTAAAAAGATGGGCTGCTCAAGTTGGGATAAAAACAACTCCATTAACAAATATCTATAGAAATGATAATCCTATTATACAAGGATTAGCTAAATGGATGATTGATGGTTATACTAAAAATAATAGGACAGATTTTCTTGCACAAGAAGATCCTATCCCTTCTTATTGGACAGAAGTTGATGAACAAAAAAGAAGACATGGTGTTCAGTTTATAGCGAATGAAACTGGTAAATATAATAAAGGAATTATAAAAGAATTTCTTAGTCGAGGAATTGATTTTGATACAGTATTAATATTTGTTGATCATGAACAATATCAAGAAGCCTTAAAAGACTTCCCAGAATTAGGAACATCTGAATTAAGTAGTAGAGTAAAAACTCTTGATTGGGTAAATTCAAAAGTTGAACCAGGTTGTGTTCAAGGATTAGGATTTGATGAAGTGTATGTTGCTATTGATTTTCAAAATTGGAAAAATAATAGTTCTCGTATTGTGCAAAATGATTTAGCATGGGCGGCAGCATATACTGCAATTTCAAGAGCAAAAAAATATGTTGCTCTTCCTGGACCTATATCCGCGAAATATAAATCAAAACCTATTTTCTTTAAGACTACCGAAACGAAGTCTACTACTAAACAAGATGAACAAATACAATTGGTACGTTCACAACGTATAGAAGAAGAGAAAGTTTTTATTGCGGGTTCTATTGTATCTGAAACATTTAATCCTAACGAAGAGGCGACTTTTACAAAGAAATCGAGTAATACTACCAATCGTAAAGATAATGTCGCAAATGCAAAGAAATCAACCAAAAAACAAACGATAGATGAGCAGTTAAATCCAAATGAAGTCATTAATGATTCTGACTGGGATATTTATGATAAACGTCAAGATATTTCTGATGAATTATTAAATACTATTGCTGATAAAGTTTATAACGATTCTCCTCTTACAATAAGAGAAAGAGAAATGGCAAATTATTTCTCATCATTGATAGATGAAATAAATTCTAATATTAATGATGAAGAGGTTATAAAACCAAAATCAAAACGGAAATCTAAAATTAAAAAAGCTGAGACGAAAGAAGAAGAAGTTGTTGTTATCGATAATCAAACTCAAAATTATTTTCCATTAGGGAATGCATATGTAGATAAAACTACGGGAGAATTAGCATATCCAACATCATATGGAACTAAAGGTAAATATCCTGTTATTAAAGTAAATGGAGTTTGGGTTAGAATAGAGGATTTTAATAGAAGATATGACGTTGCAAGTTCATCTAACTTATTAACAGAAGACTTAAATAATATTACGCGATTTAGAGCTTCGCATGATGTTATGAAGAAAAGAAACAATACGGTTGCTTGGGGAACAACATATACATTCGTGACAGATAATTTACCTTCAGGTAAAGATGTACATGAAGAGGCTTTAAAGAAACAAGTCATTAGTCACTATCTTCTAAATATGAGTAATATTCCTAAAACTCTTGTATATGCAAAAACAGGAAACTTATATGAAGCAAAAAGACCCGGAAAGGATTTATTGTTAGTTAAAATTAAACCTGATGCTATTACTATGGCAAGAATTATTGAAACCTTTAAAGGGATGATAGATAAAGCTAAAGGAATAGAAAAAATTGCATTACAAGAAATAATTAAAAGTAAAACAATACCAGAAAATTATACGTACTTAATGGCATTGGCTGATACTGAGGCATCTTATTTATTAGATGGAGAAAAGAATGTAATAAATGCTTATACGGCTCCATTAAATGAAATTCATAAAGTTATAGAACAAGGATTTCAAGATACAACAGAAGGAAATACTGATATTGATGATAGTAATATTAAGATAAATCAAACACTTGCTTCATTAAGACATCTTGGATTCCAGCGTTCTCAAACAGAAGGGAATTATGTTGAACTTGGAGTTATTAATGATATAACTGATATTAATCAAGGTGTTACTATTTATGGTAGTGGGAAGAAATTACTTTCTGATTTTAAAAATACAATACAAATTGATCCTTTAAAATCAGGTATTCAGTTTTCTGATAATCTTCATCAATGGGTTACAACTGATGGTAGAGTAAAATTAAAATTACATTACGCTTATGGTTCTCAACCAAATGCAAAAAGTCCGTATGTAGTTTTTAATACTCCATTATTAAGTGAGAGTATAAATTCAAAATCTTTATCTCAAAATCCAGTAAGTTTATTGAATGAGGATTTAAAAGCAATAAGTAATAAAGGATGGTTAAATAATTATGATGATCCTAAAATATTTAACGAAGCAATATCTCGATTATTCGTAATGAAATTATTAGCTAATAATAAATCGTTTATAAATAATAATAGAAAAGCTCAAGGATTATTAAAAACATTTTTCAAATTTGAATCAGGATATCCGAACATTGATAAAAATAGTATTGTCGGAAAGGTTATACGAGAGTACTTTGAATTACAAGGGAAAGAAATACGTGGTGTTGTTTTAGAAAAAGAAATATTAGGTGTTTTTATTGATAGTTTCAATCACGCATTAGCAAAAGAGAATTTAGATTTAAGTATGTATTCGGCAGTACCAAGTTACGCTCAAATGAACTTTGAAATTAAAGGCATTAAGAATATCGTTAATGAGATGAAAGCCAAAATGAATATGCCTGTAGATATATTGAGAGGTACTAAAACTCAATTTGGACGTCCAGTAATTAATAATGACTTAATCTATACAAATGCTTCCGATATCCATTTGCCTTATGCTTATGTAAATATTGATGGAATACTTGATACAAATGATACTAAAAATAATAATACAGATAATAGTAATACTGATAGTCAAGTTTTAAAAGATATCCTTAATGGTGGTAGTATGCCAAATTTTAATAAGAAAACTATTATATCATCTGCGACAAGTAGAAGAATATCTCGAAATCAATCAGAAAATATAATTGCAAAAATACTTGGAAATGATTTTTTAAATAACAATACTGAATTTAAAGTTAATCTTGTTCATGGAACAAGTTCATTATTTGGTATGATGCGAAATGGTAAGATTGCTCTTGAATTAAATGATAAAGGTATCGAATATACGACTCCTCGACATGAGATATTCCATGTTATCTTTAATTATATGTTAGATGACAAAACAAAATCGAAACTTTTAAATGAAGTAAAAAACACTTTAGGTCGAGAAGAAATGAATGACCTTGCTGCAGAAGAATGGATGGCAAGGAAAGCTGGTAAATTAACTAATGAAGGACTTGTAAATAAATATTCTGGGAAAGGATTACTTCAAAGATTTTTCAAATTCCTTAATAATATCTATTATAAATATGTTGCATCAACTCCAATGCTTAATGATTTACTAAATGATATCGAATCTGGTGTTTATAGAAATCAAGCAATTATTGTTGAAGAACAAAATATAGAAAGACATCATGATCCAAATGCTGATGATGATTATGATGACACTTCATCGATAGAATCAAATCCAATAGAAGGAGATATTCAAAATGAGGATACTGATGCTCTTGTAGATTATGCGAAAATGCCTTCAATCTTTGGTGATTATACTGGCTTTGTTAGAAAAGATATTGGTAATGCTTTTAATGAATTTTCATACTATAGTACAAATCCAAATATTTCTCATACCGGAACAATAGATAGTTATTATAGAATATTTAAAGAATTAAGTACGAAAAATTTAGAAAATGAATTAACCTCATTTGGTAAAGCATTAAAAGATGTAACTAAAGATGATGTTAATAATAGAAAATTAAATGGTACTGATTGGGCAAATTATAAAGCATATAAATTATCAAATCCAAAAACATTCAATGCTTTTGTTAAAGACTTATTCCCTTCACTTAATATTAAAAAACTTAAAGTAGCAAAACATACATCTGCGGTTCATTATGATGATAGTACATTTAATCCTTCGGAATTAACAGGTGATCATTTGAAATTTCAATTAGAACATACGCAATTAAGAAGTTTCAAGAATAATAAACTAATGAATTGGGATGGGAAATCTTTTGTTAGTATCAATGAAATAATGAAAATTATGTCGCTTGCTCGAGAAAAGGCAAATATTAGATTTTATAATGATACAAGTCAAAATTATGAGAATACATTTATTCAAGAATTAAAACATCTTGCTGATAAAGCTGGTATTGGTTCTTATCGTTCTAATCATGTTCATAGTTTTCTTGCTAAATTCTTTGAAAGTTATTCAACAGAAAATTCTCAAGAAAATCATTTATCAATGAGAGATTTAGTAAGTGTATTGAGAAATCAAGATGAAAATATTATAGCAAATAAGAATAGAGTAATTGCTGTTCAAGGACTACTTAATCATATAGGTAATGTAAATAAGTCATTATATATGAAGAATGTTAGTTTTGTTGAATATAAACGAGGAGTAAATAAATATATATCTTCTGATAATGCTTCTTATGCTCGGGTAAAAGGAGAAATAGTTGCTGGAATGAAATCTAATATGTTTAGAGAATCATTAATAAAAGAGTCGAAATTAAAACAAATTGATCCAAATAATAAGAATAATTTATTTACAATAGAAAAAGATGGTTTGTATTGGAGTAAAAATGGTCAAAGATCCCAAATTATTTCTGTAGGTAAAAATGGAGTTGCATTAACAGATAAATTTGACTTAGAACATATGTCAAGTATTAAATCATTCTTCGGATTAAAAAATATTAAGGATAGAGTATTTGTTGCTCTTATGGATAATTATGATGGTGTTAATCAAATGCTTGAAGATACAACACGAAATGATATGAAATTCCAAACTGATAATAAAGGTTCGGAATTCTTAGCAAGAGGATTAATGGCAATGTTTTATTCGACACAAGTAAATAGCGATATGACCGATGCTATTACGGAACTTAATAAAATGTATCTTCCTGATGACGATAGATTAAAAATTGCAGAAGGAGAAGTAATTTCTGGTACTCGTTCTAAAAGTCCATCTCATGAATTAATGTTAAGTTTATATCGTGGTCTTGGTGTAGATGTAAATAATCTCGATGATTTATTTGAATCATTTGCAGATGAAAACGAAGAAACCTCAGAAGGATACGCAATGCCAAAACCTTTTGATGTATATCCTTTCTTAAATGCATTAGCCGAAGTAGAAATCTATTATCGTGGTTCAGAAGAAATAAATTTCTTTTTCCGTCCTGATGGGAAGAAGGAATATCTTCATCAATTACATAGTCATCTAACAAGAACATTACATTACGGTAGTCAAAATTTAGTTATTGAATTCAATAAGCAATTTGCTATGGATCCAAATGCAATGATAAATAGTCCATTTCTTGATGAAAATTCGAAGTCTCTTTATAAAATTATTGATGAGAATAATCCAATGGTGATTAAAACTGTTAGAGATTTTTCAGGCATAAAAGCGATGAGAGGAACGACTAATCCAAATATGACTGATGTTACCACGATGATAATGACTTCATTTCTTGATAGTGTAATAAAAACCTCTAAAAGTGATAAAACTGTTCAACGATTAAATATGTCTTTAAATAATATTTCAGATAAAGAGAAGTTATTTAATGCTGAAGTTGAATTTAATAGTACTGGAGAAAAATTATTCACAGTAGATGTTGATAATAATGGAAAGATAAAGTCTGTTAATATTAATTATAAAAATATATATGGTGATATTAGAAGAAAGTTTCAACAATTACAAAGAATTCAACAAGTTTCAAGAAATAATTGGGCAGAGTTTATTCAAACTACATTAGCTAATTCCGAATTAGGGAATAAGTCTTTCATTAAATTATTAGCTAAAAGTAATAAAGCAATGTGGGAATTAGGTTCATTAGAAGATATATCTAAATTGAATCGAGTATTTGAATCATCATTTACATCATTATCAGAAGAAGATAAAGTAATGTTTGTTGAAGCATTAGAAAAATCTGATTTATTTGCAAATAGAGATTACTATTTGAGTAAAGATAAAAAAGTAGTAAGATTTGGTAATGCTATAAATGTAAATTTCAATGATGAAAATGAAAGTGTTTATACTGCAACTAATATGTATGATATCCTTAGTCAAAATCCAAATGCAATTGAACATGAAAAAGAGCTTGATAAGATATTTAATAATAACTTTAATACTAACGAATATCGTAAATACAGTAAGAAAATGTATGAATCACGATATCAAGTACCAGAAGATATTGCCGCATTACTTCCAGGAACATCTCCAGTATACGATATGTTTGAAAATAAGTTTAATCCATTCTTTAAAGCACACTTTTTTGCAAATGAAATATTCCAAAATGAATTAACTCCATTTCTTAATGGACTCGATGGTGATTATATTAATGCTGCTGAACGTTCTAAACGTACTGCTCCACTTGTTACCGGAACAACGACAATGGCTACAAATGTAGCTTATGGGTTAGGAGCCAACTTAAAAATGATTTTAATTAATGATCATTATGTTAAGTCAAGATTATTTGGTGGAAATATTGTTGCAGCTGATGGACAAATGATAGGAAATCCATTATTCTATTCTCATCAATTAGTTTCTATAGGTGGATTTGAAAATGCTACTATTGGTGAAGGTATGCAGAAAACTCTTTTAAATCAATTAGATTATAAAACAGGAAATCTTACTCAAATTAAACATGCAAACTTAATTGTTACAACAGAAATTTATAAAAATAATCCAATGCATCGAATGATGGTTGCAGATATGCTAAATGCAAATACCAGAGGAGCAAAAACTGATATTACTAAAAATCGTGCTATTGAAAGATTGGATATTAATCAAGAACAATTATTGAATTTTGATATAGAAACAGAAATGTTACTTGATTTTAATTTAGAAGAAATGTTTAATACATATTATGCAGTAACTCGTAATGTTGAAGAAGCAAGTAATATGTTGCGAGATTGGATTGAAGAAGTTTCTGAAAGTACGAAAGAGATTAAAGATAATATCGTATGGGGCATGCAGTACAAGTCAGGTTCTAAAGGTTCAAGTAATAGAATAAATAATTATGATCTTGATAATAGATTAACAACTGATGAAGATTTTGCTTTAACCGATATTCAAACTAATAAAATTGGTCTTGTATTAAATCCAAATCAAGATATTGAAAAATATAAGAACGTTGCTCCTATGAACCAAATATTATCATTCATAGGATATGGTTCTGATGAAAATGCACAACAAGCACATCGTACATATGATGCTTTTAGAAAAATTTATGATATTGAAAATGCTGCAGTGAAAACTGATATTGAAAAGGATTTTGATAAATTTATGAGAGATAAGGGATTGCTTTCTTTAAGACAATCTGGATTTGTTGGTTCTCTTGCAGAAGCATTAAACGACTCTACAATATCTATTCAGATACCAGCATTTAGGACTAAACTTATTCAAGTATTCCGTAATTATCTTACTGATAGGATAATGCGACAAAAGATGTTTGGTATACGTGTAACGCAAGCTTCAGGACATGGGTTTTTAATGTTTGAACATAAAAGTGGTGGTATATATACTATGAGCCAAGTAGAAGAACGTGAGAATGTTGAATTTGATTCATTAGAAATGATGGCAGCAATTAATCAAGATACTTCATGGGGAGATTATTCTATCCGAGGATTAAAAGCGATGAGATTAGAAGATGGAGAAATGAAATCGGCAGAAGTCGGAGTTTCTTTTTCTCATTTTAAGAAATTTGGATTAACTGCTGGAGAACAAGTTTCAGATGTTTTAACAATAAAATTTTTAGACGAAAGAGAGTCGGTAGTTTTACCTTCAAATATTACTCATGAACAATTAGATATATTCCTTCAAGAAAACGGAGAGTTTATTGATGAAGAAAATACTATTGCAGCAAGATTATATTTTAATAAAAACAATACGGCTGATCAGAATGGAGAGTTTCCCGCATTTAGTGTTTCTGAAATGGTAAATGAGATGGCTATATACTTAAAAGGATTTACAAAAATGCTTGAGATGTATACTACTCGTGTTCCCTCGTCTCGTTTAGGTTCTGGAGCATTGGTTACTCCTACATTCTTTATACAAGATTCGGCGAATGTTATGTTTATACCTTTAGAGTTAACTGAATTAAATGATTCGGATTTTGATATTGATCAATTGGCATTATATCAATATTCGATAAATGATAATTTAGATATAACGAATTCTAATATTAATAGTTCGTATAATGAAATGCAAAAGTATGAGGAATTGCATGATTTTATTTTAGATAATGTTCGTTCAATTTATACTAATCCGAATAATGCTCAAGATATTTTATTCCCTTCTACTCTTGAAAAGTTAAGAAATGTAGCGACGGATTTGAGTAAAGTGAATAAAGAAGAAATTAATGCATTAACAAAACAAGAACAGTTTTGGTTAAATAAATCAGAAGGATATAAGTATAATCGTAAGAATTCATTTTCTACAATGATGGATGAATATGAAACAAATGCTTCTGGTAATGATGCTATTGGTATTCTTGCTCGTTCATTAAGTGCAGTTTCTTATTTAGGACAAGTAAGAGGTAACAATTTTGATAAAATTGCTCCTGGTTTTAAGAATATGAAAACATTATTGGATAATAGAGGTCTTGATTCTATAATTGTTCGTCTTGGAGATTACTTACAAGCAGCTTTGGATAATGCAAAAGAATTAATTCTTGGGAATATGGGAATTACTACTTATGCTACTCCTCTTATTGCGCCTATGATTATGGATGAATGGAGTAATGTTAAAATAAAAGCATTCTTTTCTCATCCAATAGTAACAAAAGTTCTAAATACGGTAGCACAAGGAGATAGTGTTCAAAATAAGAAATCGGATTATCAATTGCATGATATAATTGCTATTGAAAGAAAAGGGCTAACAAAGCTTTCTGACGATGTGAAATTAAAAGCAATAGAAAAACTCAAGGAATTACAAAAAACTGATCCTAATAGTTCAGAATATGCTGAAACGTATACTATGTTACATCGTTCTGAAAGTATGGAATATCTTGATAAACTTGAAGATTATGCAAATAAAGCAGCTGCATTACGTAGATTTGGTGATGTCGTATCAACAAGAAATGGATTACAGGTAAATGATTTCGAGTTTGAAAAAGTTATAACATCATTTCAACAATCATTGGGAATGAATTTTCAAGATTTCTTTAGTAAAGACCGTGCTGTTAATCAATGGAGTATTGAAAAACATTTGAAATATTTTAGAGAAAATAATGATGAATATCGTGCTGCTGTTCAATCTGATAAATCAAAAGAATCCGGAGCTAATATTGTTGATGGAGTTCTTGAATATGGAGAAATGGCAACCAGAATTAAAAATGGTAAAGTAGCTTTTGCTAAGATATTAGAAAATCAAAAACATATATCTTTAGATAAAGAGAAAGGTAAATATATAGATAGTCGTGGTATGGAATATACTCGATTGAGTGATTGGTTAGGATTAAAACCAGAAGTTCCTACAGATTTAATGAAAACTGGTAGTAACATTGGTAATCATATGGATGTTGCAATGAGAGATTTCTTTAGATTTAGAGAAAAAGGTGATGTTAATTATGGTGAAACATTTAAAGCAAAATATAATAATTATGATGGATTTTCTGGTAAAGATGTTTATGATAAATATATAGATCAATTACAGAAATTTGCTCAATGGCTTGATAGAAGAAATGAAACACCTTATGCTTCAACTCCTGATAGTGGAGATAATCCAAAAGGTATTATTTTACATTATCCTGATTTAAAAGTTGCAGGAGAAGTCGATTTGATTACAATTAATGATGCTGGAGAATTAAGTATTTATGATTTGAAGTCTTTACGTAAAGGAGAGAAAGAAACAGCTGATGCTGATTATGAAACAGAATATCGCGGAGAACCTTCTCGTAAGACTAAACATCAAGCTCAACTTAATGGATATCGTGCATTAATGCTTTATAATTATGGAATAGATGTAAAAAATCTTTGGGTTATGCCTGTCGAAGTTAATTACGAAATTGACGATACAAAAACTCCGATAGCAAATATACTTGAGTTTAAAAAAGTTGAAAAATTGTCTGAAGAAAAATTAGCTAAACTAATGAGGATTAAAGAAATTAAATTAATTAAGAAATCATTAGAAAAAGGTGACAAGCTGAAAGATATTCTTGAAGCAAGAGAGAAATCTATTGCAGAAAAGTTAAACATAAATGAGTTAGTAAAACAGTTCCCTCATTTTAAATCATATATTAATCTTTATCATGAAGAAAATGAAAGAACTCAAGAAAAATGGATTTATGATAATGTTAATCTTAAAAAAATAGGAGAGAAATATTTATTAAAAACATTAGGAAAAACATCTTGGGATTTTAAAAATCGTAGAACAACATTTTATAATTCCGTTTCAAAAGCACTTGTAGGATTTCACTTATCTACACATGAGAATTATTCAGGTAATATTTATGATATTGATATTCCAATAGAATTAGCTGATGGTTCTTTTGCCAGAGCGGGGCGATCATTACAAACATTACAGTTAAATACAGCTAAAGGCCGAACATTATTTAAAAAACAATTTCCGGCATATATTACTTTTATTAAAGATACTATTAATGAACATGGACCTAATGCTATTAATATTTTTAAACAAAATGGGATGGATGTTTTAACTGAAGATTTTGATAATATTATTGATAATGCATTTCTTGAAAGAATTCAAAGTTATCCTCGATACAATAGAGATACTTTAATCTTAAGAGAAAGTATTAGTATTAATGAACATGAAATTCAACGATTAAAAAATTCATTTAGTCAATTGCCATCAAAATTGCAAGAGATGTTTGCAATCAATGATTTTATAAATTACACTTTTCAATATCGAAATGGTACCATATCTGATATTATTGGATTGAAGTTTTATAGAGAATTATCTTCAACTATGAATAAGTTTAAAGGTGTTCTTGAAAATGGAGAGGGTATTGATTATTTGAGAGCATTAGGAAGTGGAATTATTTCGCATACTCAACACTCTAAAAATGGTACTCCTTTTTATAGTAAGAAAGTTCATAAGGCAAGAGGCGAAGTCCGTCCAGAATTAGTATTAAAAAGAGTAAAAATTAGAGAAGGATTGTATGCTTATAAACATATTAGATTTGAACCTATTGATGATCAGTATTACGATGATAATGCAGAATATATAATTAGTGAAGAAATTGAAACAGATAAAAATACTATTACAAATTCTGATTTTCAATTTGTTACTACTACTCCTACAATTAAAGTATTTACTTCGGCCGAATTAAGTGATTTAGCTAAAGATGAATTTGTAGATGTAACTTTTAGAAAAGGTCATAATTATAAGGAGAATGATATTTATATTAATGAATTAGGATTACAAGTAAGAGTTCATGATGTATCTTCTGATTTTACTACTGTAACATTTAAGGCTATAAATTCAAGTTCGTTTTTCGATAAAATTTCTGCAACTAAAACTAAAAAAGTTCAAAAGGCAAAACAAACCGATATTCATTTCTCATTAGATAATGTAAGTGAAATAGAAAAATATGATGAAGGAAAGCATATTGAGAAAAGTAGTACTATTTCTGTGGCAACCCATTTAGAGCAAATATCAGGCATTCCTTTTATTGGAGAAACTAATGCCTCAATAATCAAAAAATATGGCAAGGGAATTAACGCAAGAGGTTGGGTTGACCAATCAGGAGTTCACTACAATATTGATGCAATAAAAGATACTGATTTCATGCATGAGCTTTCTCATATTTGGTATAAGGCTATACAAAAAAGAGATCCCGAATTATGGAACACTTTAGTTGATGAAGCTACTTCAATAATTGATAATAATCATATTATACATCAAGCAGTTCAATCTAAACTTCGCAGTAATAATATGACATTAAGTAGAGCAGATTTGATTGAAGAGGTTATTGCGAATATTGCAGGTCTTTCAAGTAAAAATGCTGTTGATGCATTCCTATCTGGTAATGATATAACAAAAACAACAGAACCTGGCTTTGTAGAAAGAGTATGGAATGGCTTAAAATCATTAGCTAATAAAATATCTCAGTTCTTTAAAAATCATATTATGCGTAATCCTAATCATTATTATGATGATAGTTTTCCAGAGCATGAGGTGCTTGCAAATATTCGTATGGCTGATATGTTTAAGGATATGGCTCAATCTGTTTTAAATGGAAATATTACTCCAGAATTATCTCAATTACTTATAGATGGATATAAAGGATTTAATGATTTTAATATTGGAAATGAAGTATTAAAAGCAGAGAAAATTTTAATCGAAGCATTAGGCAAGGATTTTACTCATACGAATAAAGATATAGTAATAGAGAATGCTATGATTGCTCAATCTGCAACAAATGTGTCTATTGTAATTGAAAATGTATTTGATGATAAAGGAGAGATCGCATATAAAGCACGTATTATTCAAGATAATCTTAAATTTAGTGTTGGCATTGCTGGTATCGTAAATGATGATATATCTGAGATGATGCCTTTATTTAATAATAATAGTACTCCTCAAAAATCATTATCGAAAGTTAGTAATGATAGATTAGCTACTGCAATTACAAATTCAATGATACAACGAGGTACACAAAGTAAAACTAAAAATCAAGCAGAATATAGATATAATCTTGGTGGTAAACCTTTCATTTATCCAAAAACATTTTCTTTTAGTAAATTAAAAGCAGCTGTAGAAATGGATATTATTCCACAATTTCACAAATTCGAAACTGAATTAAAACCAAACTTAAAAGCATTTGCTCAAGCAATTCTAAATAACGATGGTAAAAGTATTACAGAAATCGGTGCATCAATATTTGGTAAAAAGAAATTTTCTGATGCAACATTAAATCAAATAGCAAGTGTTATTGGATTAGATGAAGGATTTGAAGAAATTTATAATTATTCGGAATTAGCTGATCAATTAAATGATCCTTCATTAAAAGCATTATATTCTAAATCATTTGTTGGATTTGATCCAATAGTTGTTGTTCATAGTAGAGATGTTAATGGAGTATTTGATATTTCTATTTTGGATATTACATCAAAACCTTTAGAACGTAATAGTAAAGATTTATCTCAACGTGGATTGCAATCGACAAAAGAATATTCATTTGATTATTACTTTAAAGGTGGTAGATTCGACAATCATGATAGAGACATACGAAAATTTCTTCTAGGATTAACGGCTCTTAGTATGGCTAAAAATAGTAGAAAAGGAGATTCTAAAAAATCTAATGTTAAGATTAGAAATATTGGTGTAGTTCAATTAATGGGAAACAATGTTAGAAAACACATGATATCCAATATTGCTGATGTTGTAAATGAAGTTAAACTTGTTGCAGATAATGATAAGTATATGAGAAATATTACAAATGAAGAAATCATTAGTGTAATGAAAGACCCATTTGTATATGAACATCCAATGCAACAATCATATATGTCAAGATTAAAAGTATTTTTACAATATCTTATCGATAGTGATGGAACGAGTTATGCTAAACGAAATGTTTTTCAAACTCAATTATCGATATTAAATGATCCAAAATCTGATAAAAGTCAATTAATAAGTGTTATCGAAAGTCGAAAAGCATTTCTTGATGCTAATATGGAACAAGATGATGCATTTAAAAATGGTGAATATCAAATGTTAAGTGAAACATTAAAAGAACTTCAAACTGGATTTGTTGGTAGAATAAATGAGATAAAAAGTATGAGGGAATACGAAATGCTTATTAATACTGCTCATGATATAAGCGATGATAATCTTCAATGGCTTGTAACTACGGTAACAACTACAAAAAATATTGTTGTAGAAGAGATGTACAAAGCTCAAATGAAGATGAAAGATGATTTTAAAAAGGTAATCGAAGCATATGAGGTTAAACATCCTGAAACTAAAACAACTAAATTCACAAAGGATATTGGTAGTAAATATTTCGAACATTTATTTAAAACAAAATCGGTTGTTCATGATGGAAATACTGTAGATGTTCTATTACCAGAATTACATTGGAATCCTGAACATGACGATACTGCTCGACTAATGAAGGACGGGAAATTAACTAAAAATGATTTGGATTTTACCAATAAACTTTTAGATATAATTGAAGATAGATGGTTAAAAAATAGACTACATAGTGATAAAAGAACTGATGCTCATAAAGAAATTGACGGCATATCCAAATTAACTATTGAAGACATTAAGCCGGGTTTTTATGATAATGAAAATTATGTTCGTGGGATGATTCCAATGATAGGAAAAAGTGCAAATGAATTATTATTCTCAGGGAAATTCAAATCCGCTGGAGCAAGAATTGGAGATGTTCTCGGAAATTTTGAAGTATTATTTGAAGATGATAATCTTGGAACTTCAATGAATGCTGTATCAAATGCATTAAGTGGACAATATGATATTATTCAGAGATATGCAAAAATTGGGTTAGATTATACTGAAGGAGATGTAATTGGAACTAATGAAGTTACTATACGTGATTATGATGCCAATACAAATACTTCTACAAATCTTGAAGCTATTTATAATTATTTTATGTTAGCTGGTATCAGACAACAACGGTATGAAGAAAAAGTAATCCCGGTATACAATAGTGTTAAATCTATATTGACAATGTATAAAAATGCAGTTGATACTCCTCAAAAATCTGCATATATGAGATACAATTTACAATGGGCAGATGAATATATTAATAGAGTTATTCATAGACAATCTGGTGAAACTCCTAATGATTTGACTATACCTAAAGTAAAATTTAAACGTCAATACAATAAAGATGGTAGTATTAAAGCTGAAGAATGGAATTTGCCAAATCAAGTAGATATGAATAAACTTGGTAGAGGATTAGTAAGTGCGACATCATTTGCCACTCTTGGTTATTCTACAGGTGTAGCGTTCAAATCACTTTTATTTAATGAATTAGCTGGATTTATAAATGGGATTGCTGCAACAATATCTGGAGCAAATGAAGGAAATGGAGCATTGCCGGGATTGGGAGAAGTACATGAAGCTCACAAAATAGTTCTTGGTGGTGGAGAAACAAATGATTTCAAAAAGGCAAGACGTTTAGCACTTGATTTCCAATTAATAAATAGAAATGAAAGAGATATGTTAGAAAATCCTTTTTTAAATCTTACAAATAAAAACATTTTTCAAAAAGCATATGCTCATCTTTTAAACTGGGGTACCGATGCTGCAGCACGAATGATAGCAATGGTTGCAATCATGAAAAAAGATGGTACTTGGGATGCTTATCATTATGATGAGAAAACAGGAGATGTTATTTACACCGAAACGAAGGATAAAAGATTTTATGATGCTGATGGTAAACAAAAAACTGCTAAAGGAGAACATGCCATTAAGGAATATATTAGACAAAAACTTATTGAACAAGGTTCTCAATCTAATACTGAAATGGGGTTAACTAAAGGTTATGATTTTGAATTAATCGAAGGCACTATGAAATGGTATGCTGATAAATATATTATTGGTACAATGGACGAAACATCAAAACCAATTATTGGTAATAGATTTATTGGAGCAGCTATGTCAAACTTTAAAGTCTTTTCTTTCTCTCGATTATTTAATGCTGGGGTATTTGCCGAAACAAGACAAACTACAAAAGGTACTGGGTATAAAGCTTATAAAGATGAAGATGGTACTTGGATTGCAGAAAAGGATCTTCTTGAAATAGAAGGTGCTTTACAATCATTTGCAAAGGTTATGAATGCATTTAAAAATACTGGTAATGAAAGTTTAGATGAATGGTGGAAAAATGCAGATGATATTACTAAATTTAATATTTGGAAAACTATGGTTCAAATGGCATTATGGGGATTGATATATGGATTAGTAAATGGTGCTTGGGATAAAGAAAAATTTGAATGGTTGTATAAAGATATCTTTATTGGACCAACAGTTTCTAATGTTCTTACAGATTCACCATTCCCAACATATAATATTGTATCTCAATTTGTGAGTTCAGCTATCGGAGGAGATATTGAAGGAATAGGTAAAACATTTGGTTTAACAAGAAATGTTATTAAAGGTGTTAAAAATTTTAATTATATAACAGAATAAGTATAAATTTATAAAAAAAATAAAATCATGGCAATAATTAGCGAAATAGGTAGTAGTCAAACAGCATTATGTGGATACATATATGTAGAAGACTTTTCAACTTACGGAACAGTTTCTCCTGATACGAGAAGCGACTTTGGAGTTGCATTATATGTAAGTGTAGATCCAGGAAGTGGAACATTTACAGATAATCCCAATTATGCAAATTTAAGTAATCCGGGTGCAGTAGGAATTCCAAGTTCGTGGGAAATAGATATTCCAAATTCTGCAACACAAGATTATGAGATAAATGCATATTGGGCTCCATTATGGATATCTGGTTCTTATAATGAGAATGACATTATTTTTTATGATGCTATTTTCTATCAAAAATCATCAATTGGAACTGGTACCGAGGAACCGGGAACGGGAACAGAATGGGTAGTACTAACAGAGGATGATTCTGCCGCCTTCGAAATAGCAATTGGATTAGCTGTTCCAATAGTAGTAAAAAACACTGTATATGAAGCCGTAATAGCTTGTCCGTCATACAAAGTTATTTTTAAAGCATGTCCTCACGTACATAGAATTATTGATAACTCAGAAACGGCAAATTCTAAACGATTTAAAGTTACATACTATGATGGTACTTCAGTTATTGCAACAACAGCAATTGTAGGTAGCTATTCAGATATAACATTACCTGAAGATCATATTTACATTTTAACTATAGAAGAAGAAGTTATTACTGGCACTTGGTTAGAAGTTGCAGTATTGCCAATATATGAATTCTGTAGTTTAAAAACATGCACAATGTATCTTGTAAATACATTATTATGTAATAATGCAGATCCTTGTTGTGAAAATTGTAGTACTGAAGCGATAGAGAAACAAAAAAGACAAAGACTTCAATTAAATCAATTAACATTCTTGTATGGTACTTTACTTGCTTATATTCATGAAGAAAGTATTGAATATCTTGGGATAATAGCTATGGATGCTGACCGATTAACCTATATGGAAAGTATTGATAATTTATTTGATAAGATAAAAGCGATTCTCGAAAGATGTGAATTATGTGCCGGAGCATGGCAAACAATAACATCTGCTAATGTAAGTTCTGGAAGTTATAAACCTTGTAATTGTTAAATTATGATAGTAGAAGTAACAGACCCGTTTAAATTTGGAAAGTGTTGTCTTAATGAGGCAACTACTCTTCAGGGAATTATAGCTGATTATTATAAAGCTGTAAAACCATTTTTGAATTCTATTCTTAGTGAGATATTTAAAAATGAGATGTATGGTAAAGAAGTGGAAGCTCTTTATAATATAGGAAATGATTTTCATTATTTACTTACATATCTCTTAATGATAGCTAACGAACAGAATAATGATGCTCAATGGGATTTAGCATTTGGTACTGGTTGTGGAAAAGATATGGGTATGACTTATTATACAGAAAAGTATAATTTAAATTGTATTCAAAAACATTTCTTTTGTACAGCTGGAGGATTTGATATAGGTAGTGCTTTAACTATTTTTGGATTAAATCCTGACTTTGTTGATCAAGATGGTATTGGTCATATGTATATAGATTTTACTTTGAAATCCACTTGTGGAGAATCATTGAAACCTTTTCAAGTTAAATAATTAAAAAAAAGATATGCCAAACATTTTTACACGTAGGTCGAGAACGTTTTTTCAAGGAGCAGACGGACCACAATATGACAAATTCTCAACAAAGAATAAACCTACTAAACGAGTATTCAGATGGTTATTTGAATCAATAGGATTTTTAGGGGAATCGAATGATACAGCACAAACTGATGTACAAGGATTTGTTCAATTAAATACAGATGCAGAAGCTCAAGTACGTAATAGTACTTCTTCAGCAAATGGATTTGTTAAGGTAACACAAGCACATCATTTGGCTCATATTATTGCAGATTCAAATAGTGATAATCCTGATGGAGATGGACGTACATCAAATGCACTTAGTGTTCGTGCTTTATATGGAACATATGGTAGAACTGGAGGAAGTGGAGTTACTTATATTATAAAGAATACTTTTACAATTTCCTTCTCTGATCCATTAGATTTCCTTACATTCAATCAGACAGCTCCAGGATCGAATGTAGAATTCGGATTTAATTCGGCCGCATTTAATACGAAAGTTTCTGAGACAACTACCATTACAAATATTTCAGAAAGAGTAACTAATGTTATTAAGGCAGTAGCAACTGGTTATTTAGGCGAAATAAAAATGTATTCATTATTTAATGAAGCAATGGGATCAATTAATTGTGAATTTGATATTAATGGTGTAGGCAGAGGAGAAGGAGTTGAAGGTTCTACAGGTAATTGGATAGGATGGGTAATATTGAATGGACAAAGTGCTGCAACATTAAAATCCCCTCCATATAATGCACCTGACGCAATTATAGATAGGATTTCTACTGGTGGCGTTATAATGAATACCGCACGATCATATCCTACCGGAATTAGTACAGATGTTTCAGAAAATAAAGGGTTTCAATCAAAAGGAGCAAATGTTCATATATTAAGTGCAACCGAAACTCCAACAAAAGGACATTATCATACTTTATCAAGTAATGCTCATCTTTCTATTGTGGGAGGAGCACATGCTCATTTACTGAAAGGAACAAAAAATGATGGTGCAGGTACTCAGTTAGCAACTGGATTTCAATTTGCAGCTAATCTATCCGACACAGATGAATCAACATATATGGGCCAAACAGGAGATTCACAAGGAAATGGATTTGATGATCCCGATGGAGAAATATGGTCTTTAGGTGAAAAGGATTTAACAACTATTGAAAATTATTATACCGATGGTGGAGGACACAATTATAAAGATATACTTTACACAAGTGTATCTGGAGTTGTTAAAACTATGAATCCTGGACATTATCATGATAATAGTGAAATGTCATTTGGTGGAAAAACCGATAGTATATCAATAGTAGCAGCTATTGAACATAATAATAGACCATTATCATTCGTAGTGATGTATGCTATGTATATCGGAACAACTGGAAGTTTAATTTAATAATAAAAATATCATGACTATAGAAAGAAAAACACGAGGATACTTTACTGGTGGAGGACTACCAAGAGGAGTAGCATACAAACGATTTAGAGCAATGAATAAACCAGATGAACGTACATTTCAACATGTATTTAATTCTATCCTCATGCCTTCTGAAGTAGATGATGCAGCAAAACCTGATTTTTCAGGACATTCACGACAAGCAACTAATGAAGAAGTAATGCTTAGAACTGTTTTATGGGGAGATGGACATACTCGATTTGTAAAACCAAGTCAAATACCAATTGGCGAAAAATCTATAACATCAAATGTTGAAGGTAATTTTGAATTAGAAAATGATGAAGTTACTCCTGGAATAAGTGAATATTATGGAACAAATGAAGCTGGAGAGAAAGGATATCATTCATTGGCAATAATTCCTGTAGTTTATTTTATTGATGTTCCGTTGGGTTCTTGTCAAACAAGAGCTTACACTGATGGTAATAGAAAAAGAGAGAAAGCGTTAATTATCCCGAAAGAATATTTAGAAATAGGAAAACGAATAATTTGGACTTGTTATTATTGTGCTTCAACATTTGACATTGATACAGAAATTGAATTTGGAATTTATTGGCAAAGTAGAATAATACTTGATCAAGGAGATATATGGAGAGGAGAGATGTGGAGATCTGACGATGAAGCTTATCCACCAAAAGGAACAGTAGTCGATCCATACGATACATTATGTAAATCCATTCTGGTAATAGATATATTAGAAGGGAATATTCTTATTAATGCTTACAATGAGTACCATCATCATGGAGATAATGAAATGCTTCCAAATCGTTCTTGTTGTTATACGGGAAAAGTTACTTCTCCTCTATTAAATGAAAACTTAATATTATCATTCGAATATAAATTTAATGAAGGAAATAATACTTTTCAATATAATAGAAGTGAAGTAGAAATTATAAGAACTAATATAATATCTACTATGCCTTAATCCAAGTTTTAATATATTCAACAATTTCAATATATTTCATTAATCTTAATTTCGAATATATTTCATAATTTAATTCAGCAAAGCTCCCCATGTGGGAGTTTTCTGTTTTGCGTTCGTGTTCGATATGCCAAAGATTATATTTTAGATATTTAATTTTTAATAAAAGTCTTCGAGCTCTTTCATTCCTTTCAAAATCTTCATATCCCCAACCTTTCATCGTTTCGTTTTCTCCACCAATAGATAGAAATTTTTCTTTATCAGCAAAATATAAACCTCCAACAGAACCTTTCCATAAAATAGGATAATTTTCTTTAAATGTTTCTTCAGTAATTCCAATAGTTAAAATATCTTTAGGAATATTATACATATTTACAAAATAAGGAACTGCATAATCATATCCTTCTTGTAATGCGGATATAGAATCGACATAGTTTTTCTTAAGAGTAAACACATCTGTATCATTTACACATATATATTTTGTTGTAACGAATTTTACAACTTCATTAATTAATTTTGTTTTATAATTAAATTCTAAAGATGGAGATATGAATTTTGAAGCATCAAAATCATCTATTTCATTAGTAGTACAAGAAACTATTATATTTACAGCACCAATACTTTTTAAGTAGTTTATTATAAAATTTACATTATTTTTTCTATCTTCTGAATCTTTTTGATATGGGATAATAAATGTCGTGTCTTTCATGATTATAATTTTAAATGATTTAAAAAAATGGGGAAAAGATTAAATCTTCTCCCCAATAGTTAAATAAAAACAACTATACTACTTTGAAATCATCATATAAAGAATTAATTTCAATATTTTGCAGTTTAAATGTATTTTCTTTGAATTGTTCTGGATGTTGATATGGATTAATAAGTATAAATTTCGCATGAATCTTTTTAGCATATTCATTACAATCCTTACTATCTTCACACATATTATGATGTTTAGAACATAATCCCATTAATAATTCAATTATATCTTTTCCTTCACCTCGTTTTTCAAGATGATGTATTCCTCCTGTAGCCGGGAGTCCACATACTTCACAATAATGATGTTCATTAGGGTAAATGTCGAAATGATTTTTATATACTTTAGTATGATTAAACATTTCCTACTTCTAATATTTCGCCACAACCAATAATAAAATCACCTCTTTTAAGAATAACTTCTAATCCATTAGAATAATTTCGTGTTCCTTCATCAAACATATTATCAACTCCATAAATATAATGGCCTAAATATCTACAAATAAAATAAGGTCTATCATCTCCATATCCATTTACAATATGAATTAAATCATAATCTTTTAATGTTATACCATCCTTTTGGTACATTCTGGATTTAATCCATTTTGAAGGTTTACGATATTCTTCTTTTTTCTCACCAGTAATCATTACATCAAAAGGTAATTTGCTTAAGTTTAGATGTAAGATCTTTAATCCGGAATATTTAACTTGTTCTATCATAAATTTTATTTTTTAATTGTTGTAATTCCGGAGTCCATAAAGTAATAATTGCTCCTGGTTTATTTGAATCTACATGAAATCCTAAATACTCAGGCATGAATCGTAATACATCATCATCTTTATAATATCCATTTTCTGTCATCATATCTGCTAAAATATGAGAAGCATTATTGTAATCAAATATTCGTGCAGAACTACGAATAAAATAAAAGAATACTCTATAAGGCAATTGTTTTCCTTCTATAAGCTTTTCCCATATAACAAGATTTTTCTCAAATGTTTGTTTTTGTTCTTGTTGAAATGATCTTACAGGTTTACTTGGTTGTAAGGAAGCTATTTTATGTCTAACAGCAACTTCTCCACATTTAGAACAACGCCAAACGCCATGATTATCTTTCTGCATTAATCCACCTTTAGTAAGACAGCATACCGACTTCTTAGTTGGAATCTGCATAATCTCCTTGCTATTTTTTAATGAAGGAGTATTTGTTGGAATAAATATAGCTTTGTTATTTTTATGTAGCTCTCTTAAATAATTAACCATTTCTTGATTAATTATTAATTGAGCTTTCATTAAATCATTATCTGATAATTTAGATAAATCTATATCATCATTAAACATTTCTTGTTGCATATTATTTATTATTTATTAAAAATTCATATAGATCAGAAGAGGTTTTCATTGAAATAATTGTTCCATCTTTATATCGTGCGATTAATTTTAAATGATCCTTGCCAAAATTAATGTCATAACAAAACCAATTAATCCATTTATTTTCTTTATCATTAAACTCTTCTTCTAAGATATTAAATATCGATAAAGTCAAAATATGGTTATTTGGTAATAAGTTTGCAGTAAATGCATCTGGGAAAGCTGCTCCTATCTTATGAGAAAAATCGATATCACAAGTTAATTGAATCTCTAAAGCTTTTATTGTTTTTATAAACAATTCTTTTGTCATTTTAATTTATTTTAATAAAATTTATTATACGTAACATCTCTTGTTTTATATGACGATTTTTAATCATCGAGATATTTATTGATTTATTATTT
>Ga0172381_10000394_pt1 | contig 52503 bp, 84 predicted proteins | sample Leawel6488metaG_FD_119754 | JGI IMG/M metagenome (GOLD analysis project Ga0172381, IMG submission 119754) | Leachate microbial communities from a municipal landfill in Southern Ontario, Canada - Leachate well 64-88 metaG | ecosystem: Engineered > Solid waste > Landfill > Unclassified | place... | reverse complement strand
CTTAATTTCGCTGCTGATTTGCGCAACGCCCACCTGACGGCTTTCGACGCGACCGGACATTTTGATCAACTGCATGTAGTCGATGATGACAAGCGATGTGTCTTTGTGCTGCTGGCAGTGTTGGATTGCCTTGCTTCGTATTTCCAGCATGTTCAGCGACGGCGAATCACAGATGTATATCGGGGCTTGCAGGATGGCTTGCATCGCCGGGGACAGCTTCTCAAGTTCCTGTCTCGCGGAAAACCGGCTTTCGATGCGGCGGATATCAGCGCGGGCTTGGCAACCGAGAAGGCGCTTCGTGATTTGCCCAGCATTCATTTCGAGCGAGAAGATTAGCGCGCTTTTTTTCAGGTCTACAGCGGCGTGTCTGGCGATATTCAGGGCGAGCGCTGTCTTGCCAACAGACGGGCGAGCGGCGATGATTATCATGTCGGATGCCGCCAATCCCCCAAGGATCGCGTCGAGATCTGAGAACCCTGTCGGGAGCCCAGAGAACTCGATATCGCCTCTGTAGCGCGCCTCGATTTCTTCCAGGGTGCCAAGGGCGAGATCGCCAACTGGGGTGATGCGATGCTTCCCCCCAGCGCTAGCAAGCCCGAAGATTGTCGATCCGGCTTGTGTCAACAGCTCATCAATCGTCCCGTCGTCTGGCGAATATGCACGGCCAACAACGTCCGTGAGGTCTGAGATTATCCGGCGTCGTGAAGCGGCCTCGGCAACGTCCGCGGCATGGTATTGCACGTTTGCCGATGTCGGCGTTGCGGAAATCAGATCGCCCAGGTAGTTTACGCCGCCGGCGGATTCCAGCGTTCCGGATCGTTTCATTTCGTCCATGACGGTCACTGGGTCAACCGAGATCCCGCGCCGGAAGAGCGACACGCACGCGGCGTAGATGTTTTGGTGTGGCGCGCCGTAGAAGGCGGTCTCATCGGAACCAAGGGCTTCGATGACGGTCCCTATCGCATCGCCGTTGATGAGGATTGCCGCAAGCGTTGCCTGCTCGGCTTCGATGTTTTGCGGCGGCATGCGGTCGAATACTGGTTTCTGTTTCGTGTTCATGCGCCCACCTTGTCCCGGAGCCGTATGAGTTCACGAGACGCGAATCGTCCCGCGTCTTTGATGTGCGTGTTGCCGCGCCCTTCGGCTTTTCGTGGGTCAGTATCTTTCTCAAGGCGGTCAAGAAGATCCTCAAAGGCGACAACACCGCGATGGGTTGTCAAGATTGCTTTGATGTTGCGCACCCATCCGTTGGATCTGTATGCTTCGTCGCTAGTGAGTGACACAAGGCGATCAATTAGGTTTTCGGCATTCACCTCGCGCGGCAGGATTGATGTGAGCACGTCACCGGCTCTTCTGATTTTTGAATTTTGCTGATTTGACTGAACTGAACGGATGGGCTTGGAATTGTCCTCGCACGCGCGTTCTGTCTCTTTATCTTCTCTTCTCTTCTCTGTCTCTGTCTCTGTCTCTGGGGCATCAACTTGATATCGTGTTGATATCGTGTTGATATCATCCTCGATCACGTAGTGCGAAAGTGTTGCCAGTAAAGCACTTACAGCTTTCTCGGAAATCCTGAGACGAAATGATATCACACTTATATCAGGAAGATATCCATCTGTCTCAGACGCCAGTAACCAGAGCCCAACAAGCCCTTTCGCGGCGTCTCCAGAGAGGCGAAACCACTCAGGATCATCAAGCAGTTTTCGGTACAGTTTGATCCAGATCGGCTGACGATCTTTGAAGTGCTGGAAACTGTGCCAGTCTTTGATCCTGTATGATGACATCAACTCGCCTCCGCAAACAATTCAGCCTGTGACGCGACTTTCAGACAATTCGGCGAAAACCAGATCCGCTCTCGTTTCGCGTTTTCGTTATCGCCGGTCTTGCGTTGCGATCCGTACCCGCCTTGCGCCTTCCACGCGACACATTCCCAGTCGCCGGGCATCACATGCTCGCCTTCGTATCCGCACAGCGCGATCCGCATGAGCGGGTTGTCGCCGTTCGCAATCGCCCACTCACGTGCGTCGTGTGCCACGTCCCCCGACTCGTGGTTGTACAGGTTATTGTCGCGGCCCGCCTCGGCTGAATACGGCGGGTCGAGGAAGACGCCGGTTAGCCCATTTTTTACCGTGACGGACGGCCCGCAGACGCGCGTCCAATCGCCACAGCACACACGAACACGGCGCAGGCGGTTCTGGAGTGCTTCAAACCATTCGTAGATCCCGCCTTTGTTCACGCCACGTCCCGCGTCGCCGAGATGCGGTAGTTGCCGGTTCACGCCACGTCCCGCGTTGCCGAGATGCGGTAGTTGCCGGTTCACGCCCTGAGTACCGTCGCCATCACAGACAAGCATCCCGCTGTCGACGTGCCACGGGCCGTTGCCAGAACACCACCCACCTGCTATCCAGCAGCACAAACCCCAACACCACCACCCGGCGATCTGTGCATCGTAGTACTTAGGGTTGCCTTCAAGCCGCGCCACAAGCCCGGCCTCTTGCGCCAAAAGCCAAGCGTGACGGGCATGCAGATCGTTTTCGTTCACAGGGTTGTCGGCCCACCCGGCGACAGCCTGGGCGTCCGCCGATACCGCACGCCAGAAATTTGCTATGAACCCACACTTGTCATTCACGGTTTCGATCCGCGGCTCGTGTGGCCTGGAAAGCAAAACAGCCCCAGACCCGAAGAACGGCTCAACGTATGAAGGAACATCGCCGAAACGTTCCCACACGAGATGTGCGGCGCGTGATTTCCCGCCGAAGTACGGGAACGGGGCTTTGATTGGCTTGTTCACCGCCCCGCCTCCTTCGCTATCGCCAGCGCCGACAGAACGTCATACGGATCAGTGGCCTCAGCGATAATCACATGAGCCCCTGGAATCGCGTCGTAACGCTTCCGCACGTGTTGAGTGACCACCTGGGAGTCATCGCGCCACAGAATGCCCTTCAGTGCGTCCTCAAGGGCGCGTGTGAGCTTCGTGGTGTCGGGCTTGCCTGTCGGGAACTTCGGGGCGTTCGTTTTGATTTCGCCTTTGCTGTTAAAGTGATTCTTCGGGCGCGTTCGGTAGAACGTGATCTGCATGTCAACCGGGCACGCAAGCGGCTCGCCAGTGTAGGCTTGCCGAGCGAAAACCTGTACCGACTGTCGCCACGGAGCGTTGTTCTTACAGGAGTCTGCAAGCAACGGGATTTTAACGACGACACCTGACGCTGTTGTCTTGTTGTAGAATCCCTTGAACGCCTTGCTTCCGCCTGGAGCCGGGACGCCTGGAACGAAGAAGGAGATCGTCATGCAGCCTTCCTCGCGCGCTTGTTGAGTTCGTTCACGACCTCGAATAGTGTTACCATTCCGCGAGCGACGGCAAATCCGAATTCATCTCGATACTCGTCTTCCGCGCGGATCCAAATCGCATACGCTTCCGGGCTCAGAAGCCCTGCGATATCCGATTTTGCTTTTCCTGATACTGATAACATCGCGCCTCCTGCGCCGGTTTAACTCGGCCTTCCCCGGCTGGCCGTCAACGAGAGAGAAGACTATTTCCGCGTCTCGACGCCGCGCACGCCGGGGAGATTGAGATCGGTACGCTTCAACGACTTCGCCAGTCCGTTCAGCGCCGTCGTGTTGGCAGACAGGTAATTCACGAGATGCGGATTCTCGGCAACGTGACGCACGAGCGCCATCAGATCGTAGACGTTTGCGTCCCAAGAGGACCGTGCCGCCGTGAGACGTGACGGGGGCGGCGACACGCGAGGAACAGCCACAGGCGCAACAACAACCGGCTCGCCGATGATCGCTTCGGCGTAATCCGTATCGCCTTCGGCCTCGGCCTGTGCCGCCATCGCCAACGCCTCTTCCTCTGCCTGTTTCTGCGCGATCTCTTGCAGGCGCCGTTCTTCCTCCTGGCGTAGGCGCTCCTGTTCATCGTCCCACGCGATGCACTTCGCCTTGATCAATTTCCGCGCTTCGTTCACTGGCTCCAAGCTGTCTTTTTCGCTCTTCACAAGCAGCTTGTGCGCATCGTCAGCGGCCTTCTTGAGAGGCCTGTAGTGTTCCTTAATGTCATCTTCGAGCGCCTTCAGTCCGGACACCATTGATTCCGCCGATTTGCGGTCTGCCACGGTGGCGATCTGAAGCTGGTCGGCGTCTTGACGCATTGCGATAGCCTGTTGTTCCGCACGCGTCCTGACGGGTTCAATTTCTTGCGGTAGTGCGCTCATACCTTGTGCTCCCTTTTCCAATTCACGACAGCCAGCGCCGCCGTGAAGATTTTGAATGAGGTGAAAAGATCTCGTGATTTCCATGTCTTGGTTGTGTAGGTGCCGTCCTCGTGGAGGTAGACGCCCGTCCAGTGCGGGGTGACAGGTATTTCGCCGTACAGCGCCGTGTACGCTGCCGCCTGTATCTCGTGCCACGCGCACGGGACGCCAGTCTTGATGTCGATTCCGTCGCGGTCGATTGTTCCGGCGAACTGATAGATAGGGTGGACAAGCATCTGCTCGATGACTTTCGGGGTGTATCCAGTATCGCCACGGAACTTCTTCCACGCCGCCAGATATCCGGCGATCTGCGGATCAACGGTGGATTCATCCAGTTCGCCGCGATCCCAAAGGGCCGTCGCTTCGTGAACCGCCGTGCCGCGTTGCGCGTAGAATTCATCGTCTGGAATCCAGCCCATGAGTCCAGCCTCGCGGATGACTTGCGTGACGGACGGATACACGGCGCCCGTCGCGGAATCGCTGTAGACGTGTGTCTCTGCGTCGAATGTGAGCATGTCAGCCTTCCATTCCCGGCTCGCGGAAAAGTTCCGATCCTCCTGATGTGACTGGCGTAAACGATGTTAGATCGTGCCCCCACTGCCCAGTCTTGTATTCAATGATGGCGATCTCCCCCGTGCCCTTCATGGACTTGGCACGTTCATAGATCTTCGCATCAAACGTTTTGTATGCGTCTCCGTTGGCTGCCACGATTGTAAATTTCTTCCACGGCTTTCCTGTGCTCTTGCTCGTTCCGGCCTCTTCTGTGACGTTTGCTATCGTAATCTCGACTCCATCGCCGGACGGCGCGGCCTGTGGCGTTGCGGCCTTTGCCTGCGGGCGTTGGATCGGCGCTCGTTCGGGTTTTCCGTTGCCGGCCATTCCCGGAGGCAGATCCTCGATTTCGGATGTAAAGATCGATGACGCACACGACGCCGTCCGCACCGCGCGAACGAATGCCCTCTTTTCCGCCATGGCCATACCCTTGATCGCGGCGTCGGCACGGGATACAATGATTTGTTGGACTTCGTATGTGCCTCCGCCTTTGGCTTTCTTGTGGACGATGCGTCGTTCGTCTTCGGGCGCGTCCTCGAATTCTTCTTCTGAATTCGCTTTCCGCCACGCGTTGTTGCTTTCCGCGCTACTCCATTCGCCGTGTGCATCCCCGACAAACGATCCGTCTGGGCCGCGAAGCGTACACGTGACAATGTAGTGGCATTCGCCCGACGTGGACAGATCTTTGTATTCGAATGACGGGCGGAACTCGAACACGCACGCGATCTTTTCTGCGCCAGACCTGTATAGGGTGTTCTTATTGGTACCTGGGATAATCCCGTAGTCTTCTCCCTCAACAAGCACTTTCTTCAGTAGATACTGAAGCGCCTTGAGCCTGTCTTCCAGTTTGCGAACCGACTCAATCGATCCGCCTCCGCTTGCAACAATGGCGTGACTTTCTTGCATTAACTCTCCCATCTTTCTACTCTCCTCTCGTTTGAGTTAGTTCTTGAACTGCTCCACCATTCGCCGTCGGCGCTGACACGCTGGCGGCGTTTGCTCGTTTAGAAAAGTTCCCGCAGGCCTTTAGGTCGGGCGTGACGTGATGCGGGCCGCAGTCCGAAAATCGACACATGCGCTCGTCCATCGTTCCACCAGTCGGCGGGCGCCCGTAGGCGATGCATTGGCCGCAGGTGTTGACGCCACATAACATGTTCGCCACCTCCTGGAGTTGATCGATGACAAACGTAGCGTCGAGATGCGTTCCGTTGATTTGTCTGCGGATCTGTATACGCCGGATGCCGCGGATCTGCGTGATTGCCTGCTCGATCATGCCGCCGCCTTCTTCAGCTCGCGACGCAGGGCCAATACGAGATGCTTCAGTTCGCCTTCAGTCAACCAGTCCGTCTCGACTTCTTGCAGGTAGCATCGTTCGCACAGGTGCGCTTTCCCGGAGTATGTAGTTTCGTCATCACCGCACAGCTCGCACTTGTCTGTGGCGATGTCTCGCGGGTCGAGGTTGTGATCGCCGATACCGCTCATGACTCCACCTCGCGCCCGCACAGGCGGTAGTAATCGTTGTCCGGCGTTTTCCATCCGTCCCCCTCTTTCCATGAAAATGAGAACGCCGTATGATTAACGAGGGGTGGCCGGGCGCACGCTTGGCCGGCGTGCTGTGGATTTGCCCGGCCACCGGAGGAGGTAAGTTGAGGTTGGTTCATCGCGTAACCCCCCGCGAGCGAACGCACGACGTAGGCCGCATCTCGTTGCGCGCGAGGAACGCGTCTATGTTCTGTTGCGTGATCCGCACGTTGGCCCCGACGCGGTGCCAACCGAGTTGCCGCTGTTTTCGGAGATCGTCAACCGCAAAAATGCTGATTTTCAGCCGTTCAGCGACCTCTTTCCGTGTGAAGACTTCTTGCATTCTTCTCTCCTCTCCTCGTTTGTTGCGTTGCTATGTTGTTACATGCCGATTTCCATCTGACACTCATTTTCAGACAGATTCCGTTGGTTCACCACTTCGCCCGTGTCGAGACGAGTGGTTGTGGCCGTGCGAGCGACGTAGTCGTAGACTTCCTCGCACGCCTGCTCGCGGAACTCGTATTTGTTGCGCATCAGATCCTCAGAGTTGTCCGCGCGGGTCTGGGCCGTCGAGATCTCTCCGTTGCGTTGTTTCTTGAATGCGTCGAGCTCGGCCTGTAGGCGGCGAACTTCGGCGAGAGCTCCAAGGTGTTCTTCCTTGGCGGCTTCAAGCTCGTCTGGAGTCAGCCACGTTTTCAGCGAGATTGTCCTCGCGACAGTCTTCTTGGCGTACACGTTCAGCGGCACCTCGATCGGATCGAACGGCGATGATTCTTTTTCTTCAGCATGTTTTCTATTTCCCATTACTACAGCTCCTTTTCGTTTGTTGTTATTGGTCGGGCCAGCGGGTTGGCTTCGGGGATTTCGCGTTCGCTCCCTGGCGCTTCCGATTCGGCATGCGCCTCCGTCTTTCCCGTCCTTACACCGCGTCTCCCGCCCTCACTGGCGGTCGCTCTTGCGCCGTACGCACAGCCGTCTGAGCTATGGCCCGAAAACTGATTCAACTGTATTGTCGGCGGGGCTCGCGTGTTCCAGGACCCGTACGCAGACAAGCGCATCCCTGGCTGTCATCGCTACCCCGCCGACCCGGACATCAGCGCCGCAACACACGCGGCTACTGGCCGAAAAGTGGTGGCGGACGGATGTACTTTCAACATCTCATCTCTGTTGTGACTTCGGTAGCTAGCCTAATCCAGTGCTCTCTGAGCTAATCCGCCATGATTCAAATATAAGCCGGTCTCACACCCGGCATTCCCGTCTTATTTCCGCCTCCTTCGCCTTCGCCACCTGTCCACTTGGGTCGCGGATTTCTTAGTGGCCGACGGCGGGATTCGAACCCGCATCTTGACAATGGTGTGCCCGTTTTCCATTAAACTACGTAGGCCATATTCAACTGTTATTGTGGCGCGGCGAACGGCACATCCGTAACGCGCGTCACCAAATCCAAATACCACGCCATCGCATCAGGGTTGTCCTGAGCGAACCCCGCCCACCCGTACTCATGCACGCAAAGGAAATCTTCGACCTTCGCCAGGTCCTTCTTGTCGATAGCTAATCCCCACACGTGATTGATCGCATGGCCCACCTCATGCCAAAACGTAGTGGCAACCCGAATCCGCGTCCGCGACTTCGTTAGACGGATCACCTGATTGTTCGAGTCATGCTCACCAAACCGCTCAATCCTGTCCTCAAACTCTCGATCCATCCAGACGATGGAATACCACAACGGCCCAACCTTCACCCGATCCGGAGCCTTAATCTCGCTATAGTTTTCCATTTCAAACTCCCTAAGATCGTCTATTCGTTGCGCGCAATCGCCGCGTTTGCCCACATGACCGATTCTTCGATGGCCGTCAGCGCAAGCGCCCGTTCGCGTGACGGCGGGCACGCCTGCATGATTTCCAGTGCAACTGTGCGAGCGTTCGAGCGGATTCGTTCGTGCCGTTCAGGCTGGTCTTGTTTCGGTGGTTGATAGGTGAATCGCTTGCAGATCTCCGCTGCATCGGAATCGCTCAGTTCGTACTTCGGTTCGGCCATGTTGGTCTCCTTTTGCTTGTTGTGGCAACGGCGAACGACTAAAGGCCGTCCGCCGCGCCACGTCCCGGCGATGCGATTGCGTGAACGGATAAGGCGCGCCGGGTTAATGTCTTCAACTGTATGATTGCGACTCCGGGTTTCCCCGGAGCGGTGAAAGGTATTTAATTAGCTGTACTAAGGTCTTCATTAATCATATTCTGGTCTTATAGGATTACGTCGCTGTATGCGCGGTCACTGGAGCCACGAACCAGCCTTCCGGGATGCAAGCCCGGCGTGCGTTCCTCCATACACTTTGTAGCGCAAGTCGCAACTGCCTGCTGTTCTCCCTCCCTTCGGCTTGTATGTTTCATTCGCTTGCATTCCAAACCGCGCCACACGACGCGGAAGTTGCCCAAAACGAATTCAGCGCGTCCTCGCGAACTCCACGCCACCAGGGCGCGCCGAGCTTGTTGTTGATAGTTAGAAGCGAGTCGGTCCTAGCGCGCGCGGAGGGTGCCGCGTTTGTTTGGTGGGCGTTGTTGCTGGACTCGGGGGTGCATTGTGTGGGCGCCGGTGCCGACTCGCGGGGAGGTGTGTTCATGATACGAGCTCTTTCGCTTCGAGGTCGGCCAGAGCCTGGCGCGCCTCGCGGATTTCTCTCAGTCTTTCGACCTTTGTCGCGCCGCTGCCGACCGCCTTCATCACGTCGCCGAATTCCGCAACGGCGCGTATCAGGGATCCCTCTTTGCCGTCGGCGCTCACGGCCTGAAATTCGCCCCCGAGCATGCGGGCAAGAGTTTGGATGATGATCGGATTCTTCGACAGCATGGTGACCTGAATGAGCACATTCAGCGGGATCGCCATCCGCCCCTCGCACATCTGGTACAGGCTCGATTCGGGGATTCCAAGCCACGCAGCCATTACACACAGCTTCACGGCGGCGGGGCCTTTGCTTGGCATGACTGCGATTGCGAGGGCTTCGTTGAGCGTCATAATGTTGTCTGTTTCATTATGGCCATGCGCATGCGATAATCTGTTCATGAGTTCACGCAGCCCCCTTCAGAATGTGATCGATAGACACGCCGAGCGCATCGGACAGACACACGAGATTTTCGGCGCACGGCAAAGCTCGCCCGCATTCGTAATCCGAGATACGGGCGGGGGCGACGCCGACCAAGATGGATACCTCCACCTGGGTTTTCCTGGCGCGCTCACGGGCGGCGCGGATGCGTTCACCCGGTGTCTCGATTTGTTTTGTTGCTGGCATTCGTTTCTCCTGTTTCGATTGTCGCGAGGGGGTTAGCGGACGGGCGGCGGCGTTTGCTGTTGGCTGGTGTGCCGCCGCCCTATTTTGGATGTTGGCTACTTCATCGGCTGGCCCTCCGTCGCGACAGATTCAACTTAGCTCACGTAATGGAGTATACGCTATGCGATATACGATTGTCAAGCAAAATCTTTCTCAATGCGGACATATTGCGTAACGTGTTGATTTTGTTATTGTTCCTTCACGAAACGGAGGGTGTAGAAATGCGAACGCGAGACGAATTGCACAGAGATTTTGAAATTGTACGGGCCGTCCCTGTGTCCATGAAGCAAATATCAAAGGAGAGTGGAGTCCCGTATGAGTCTGTGCGTGAGTTCAGTTCAAGCAAAGTACTTGGGGACGAATATAGAACACTACTTGACACATGGCTTGACAAGTATGATGACACAACTGGAGTTATATCAAGACTAAAATCAGCAGAGCTACAATACGATCCTGGAAAACAGATTTCGGATCTGCTTGAGTCTTTGGCTAGACTTATGAAGTTCCCAATGACATTTGCCTCACGCGCCCAGTATTACAGATCCAATATTGGTGCGATTTCCCTGCTTGTCGATCAAGCTGAAGCAGACGCCACGCCGCTGGAATCTCGTGATTCAGACGCCCTGAAGGTGAGCACAGGAGGCCGAAAGAAAACATGATTTCGTCTTCAGAAACGCATTCCTCTTGCATCGCACATATCCCCACTACTATGCGAGATCAACGGCACTCGCGTTGCGAGCGGCCCGCACCGTATTGATTGTACTGCAATTTCTTTCAGTTGTCAATTTGCTTGGCGAAACAATTTTCCGCCGTGGCATACAACGTTTCGAACAAAATGTCAACTACAAAACTCATGATATAGTACGCTAAGGAGGAAGCATGGAAAAGTCTGACCTCGCGGAATCGATAATCAGTCTGATCGGGTTCTTCATCATCAACTTTGCAATACTGGATCCTGAGCTATTCTTCATCGTGTTTCTTGTCGTGTCGTTTGCTGCCGTGTCTTTTCTGGCGATTTTTGGAATGTGAGGTGCACCCATGGAAGATGTAATCCTGTATACGATTGCCATGTTCGGCCTAGGTGCGATCGCTATTCTCTTCTCTGACCCTGAGCAGTTCTTCCGAAATGTTCAGTTTCTTCTGAATATCATCTGGTACTATCTGACTGGTGAAGTAAACGTCTAGCCGTGCCTCCCAAGCCACACCACCACGCCGGCGGGCACATCTACCAGACGCCCGCCGGCCATTGGCGCGCGCAGATCTCGCACCACGGGGAATTGATCCGCCGCGTCTGGCCAACGCTGGACGAAGCGAAAGGCTGGCTATCGTCCATCTCGCTTAACCTTGAGCGGATTTCCGATCCTCTGACGCCGGCGGAATACTACGATGCACAACGCGCCCTCGCCGAATTGCCCGACGGCGTAACGCTTCTCGACGCCGCGCTACAGTACCGGGCGATCCGATGTGACGTGACGGCGATCTGCACACTGGATGCCGTCGCGAGATTCTTGGCCGACAAGGAGGATGCCGGGCTCAGGCCGAGGACGCGACGTGAGCTTGGCTATATGCTCGCCAGACTTCCGGGAGACACCAACGCCCATGAAATCACAACGGACGCCCTGGCGGGGCTCCTGCGCGGCATGTCGCCCGTGTCGCGCAACAATCACATCCGTGCGTGGAGGAATTTCTTCGGGTGGTGCCAGCGCAGGGGGCACGTGCGCGAGATTCCAACAGACGGCCTGACGCGGGCGGTGGAGCAAGCGCAGGCCCCGGGCATCCTGACGCCAGCGGACGCCCGCAAGTTGCTGGACGCGGCACGGGAACACGACGCCGGGCTGATACCGTTTCTCGCGATCGGCATGTTCGCAGGGTTGCGCACGGCGGAATTGCGGCGCCTCACGTCGGGCGCGATCGGCGTCGACCACATCCACGTGAGCGCAGACGTGGCCAAGGTCCGGGTCCAACGGTACACGCTCATCTCGCCCAATCTGCACGCCTGGCTCGATGCGTATCAGACATCCGGACCAATCGTCGGCGCCAACCACGCAAAGCGCCTGGCGGCCATCCAGGACGCCGCCAAAGTCCATCCGCCACGAAATGCGATGCGTCATTCGTTCGCATCGTACCACTTGGCCCTATGGCAGGACGCGGGGAAAACTGCGCACGAACTCGGGCACCGAGACGCGGAAATGCTCTTCGGCCACTACCGCAACCTCGTAACGCCCGACGCCGCCCGAGAGTGGTTTGAGATCCGGCCGTAATCCGTGGATCGTTTGTGGATCGATTTTGCCTATTCCTGTCTTATCCTGGCAAACCGTAGCTAACTCAGCGACAATTCCATTCCGTCTTCCAGACAAGCAAAAAGCCCAACGATTACGGCATTTTTGCGCATTCATTGGGCTTTATTGGGATTGTGGATTGGAGCGGGACACGGGGTTCGAACCCGCGACATCCAGCTTGGGAAGCTGGATCAATCCGTTGGAATCACACGAGTTACGGAGTTTCATGGATCATTTGTGGATCGATCTGGTGATAATCGTCCGCAAACACCCAGTCATTATCCTCTGGATGCGCCGCGCATTTTCGCTCGCCGACGATACAGCCGCAGGTAAGTCCGGCTCCTTTCGGGACAGATTGATCTTGAGAATTCCGGCTTGCCCTTTCGCGATCTTCAGGATCGATCCACGGCGAATCGTCGCCTAGCACCCACCGCAGGGCGAGGATTTTCCCCTTGATTTGATCGGACGTTAGGATGAATTCGCCGGACGCGTAGAGCCGTTGAAGCCGGTCGTACTCGTCGCGGATCGCGGACTTAGTCTTCATCGGCTACTCCCACCACTTCAAGCGCCACTTCTTTCTTCATCGATTGTGGATCGTTCAGGTCAATTCCCATCGTTTTCCGCTCCATGTCGGCGCGCAGTCTACAGTCTCCAGCGGACGACATGTATGATGTTGCTGTCTTCCAGAGCCGATCCTGCTTTTCCCAGAGTTCGCACTTGCGTTTTATTCCTGTGGCTGCGGCCAATTCCAGCGCAACAAAAGAGATTTCCTGTGATGATTTCGCAACCATCAAGTCGAATATCTCGGCCTCCTCTTCAAGGAATTCGATTCGCTGTTCTTGCATAATCGCAAAGTTAGCCTTCTGGTCAAGTTCTTTCGCGGCATCCTGGAGGTCGAATTCGCCGAGATGGGCGTAGCGCTCTTCGAAGTCATCCATTGCGGTTATCTCCTTGCAGATCGATCCACTGTCCGCGGCCTTCTGTGATCTCTTTCTCCATTGACTCAGGATCTGGCCACGACTCGCCGTCGCGCAACATCCACCGCATGGCAGCGATCTTGCCGTAGATTATATCTTTCCGCTGGTGTAATAGATTTGGATTGCGCCCAAGTGCTAACAGGCGATTATATTCGTCGCGGATCTCGGCTTCGGATCTGATCCCTTGCGGCATCTCGCAATAGAGTTTCCTCTTGAATTCGCGCTCCGCATCCGGGTCCATTCTCTTGGCCTGATATTCGCGCATAGCATCATTTATGTCCATCGGCTACTCCCACCACGCGTCAAACACGTGGTCCATTTCGGTCTCCGTATACGTCCTGTCCTTTGGCGGTTTGGCTGCACACTGCGCGCGCCACGCACTCACGAGCAATTCTATTTCGTCCGCGTCGACGTAAAGGACGAACCCTGGCGGATGCTTACGCTCCTTGATCGTCATTCTTTCACCTCCTTCTCTTCGTACGCCTCGACCGCGATCCGCAGACCACGGGACAGGCAATCATCCCCGATCCTATAGGCCTTGGCGATTAGATCCGCAGGCATCAGGCCACGGACGGTTTCCATCGGCACGCCTTTCGGACGGCCTGGGCGGCGCTTGGGTTCGGGCTTCGGCTTGCGCTTGGCGGGGCTCATGATGCGGCCTCCTCAATTACTTCTTGTCTCACTTCTTCGCCCGCGTCCAACTGAGCATCGAGCCATTCTTTCAGGAGCTTGACAATTTCCTCCTCCGGCCACGCGTCCGGCTGTTCTGGCCAGTCGCTATCGCACAGGATGTGGCACAGCCGGTTTGACATCTCTTGAGGCGTCTTTCTTGCATCCATCTCATTCTCCTTTCGCCGCAGCAACGGCGGCTCGGGCGATGGCAATGCGTTGTTCCTGGCCGCCGGTATCCACCGGATCAAGTAGCATGATTTCCAGCGCCGACAACAGCCTTGGCGCGGCTGCAATCAGCCTGGCGTTGGCTTCGTCACGCTTTGTCGCCAGCCCCCAGCGGAGGCCAATGGAGCGTATTTCGATTTCTCTCCACCCTCCATCTAGTGGCTTGACTACCATTTCCCACGGCCCTTGCGTGTGTGTGATCATGACTCATCCTCCGACATTCCGTTACGCTCTCTCCATTCTTCAAGCGCGCGCATGCGATCTTGGGAGCGCCTCTCGGCATCATCGGCGTATTCCCGCTCCGCCTGTTCGTCTTGCGCCTGGGCAATACGCTCCTTGCCTTCATACGGCTCTGATGCCGGGTTCGCTCTGCGTTTCGCAATCCGAATAACCCTGCGCTCATGTTCCATCTTCTCATCGTCAATGGCACGGTCACCCATTTCATTCTCCTTTCGTCGCCGGGGTCGAACCGGCGGGTTGGCTATAGCTCTTCCAGTTCTTTGAGCGTCTTCTTGGCACTGGAGATCAGGTCAATCAGCACATCGACGCCCTTGCTGCTACCGGTGCGATAGCGCGCCAATAGTTTTTCATTCGCCTTTGCGAGCTTCATCCACGCGTTACGGCTTTCGCGTATGTGTTCCTTCGTTTGGACCATTTCAAACTCCTCAATACGATCAACCGGGTTGTCTATAGCCCAGTTCGAGATTTCTACGTCGGTCCTCGTTGTTTTTTCATGTTCCGCTTCTCCTTCCTTTCGTGCTGGAGCAGAACCAGCACTGTCTGTTATATCGCCCCTGCTGTTGCATCAATCAGCACTTCGCAAAACGATTCAAACGCGGCCACCGCCTCGCGTTTTGTCCTAAACACTTTCGGCGATCCACCAACGCCATAGCAAGCGTCCCATATCCACCGCGACTGACCGGCCTTCCTAATCGGATATCCATCAGATCCCCACATCATGACGTGCTTCATCAGCTCTTTCTCGTTCGCACTTATACCGCGCATTTCCGTTCTCCTCGTGCGCTTCCGCGCGTTGCGCCGGGGTCGAACCGGCGGGTTGTGGGTTACTCGCCACTCGACAAAATCATTCGCGCGAAGTGCCGCGGCTTGTTTACGTCGATCCACTTGACGGCAACAAACTTGACAGACCCCCACACCGCCGCCAGCAATGGTGCGGGATAGCCTTCTATGTCATCGTTCCAACGAAGCGACGGATCAAACAAGCCCGCATTCGTCTTGGCCTGCTCGATGATCGTAGTAGCTTCTGCCGGCCACATTCCATTCTCTTGTAGCATTTGCTCCATTTTTTGCGCTACCGTCATTTTCCATTCTCCTTGCGATTCCTCGCTGTTAACCTCGATTCAACTGTAGTTATTTTACCACGCTAATTAATTAATGTCAAGACATTTCTTTCGGCTGTAAGTCGTGTGTTTGCAATTACTTGCGCACTTGCTCGAAAATAGTTGCACGGACGGGCAGAAAAAGATCGGCCATTGTTGCGCGTACTAGAGATACCATATGTGCGATGTCAGCAAAATGGTATCCCGCGCCGAATGGAAGACCCGCCAAGTTTGCGCATGGCCAAACAACTGCCAGAGGCGTGGCGGGTCAATACATGCCGCGCGACAGGGGAGCAGTCTACCGCGCGGCAACGGCGTGGTCAGCGCCGGGAAGGCGGGGAGAAAGGAGAAGACCCCGCCGTGTTGGTTATGCGGCGGATTTGCTGTTTTCGAGTTTCTTCCGCAACCACTTGCTGGCCCAGGACAGCGCCGCCGTCAGGAGCCCGGTTACAACGCCAGAGATCGCGAGCTGAATCTGCGGATCGATAAGCGCGCCTATCTGTGGGTTTTTCACCTGGATCCATCCGACGACTGACGCGACTCCCGTCGCGATGAGTCCGGAGTTGAACCCCTCGACGGTTGCCGCGGATGACGGTTTCTTCACTGGCATTGTTCCTGTGTTGCTCATGTTCGTACTCCTTACAAGTTTGCGCGTGATGCGCTTTGCGATTCTGATTCCGATGCGAACCATTAAGCGATCCTTAATAGTTCGTTTCTCGATTCCTAGTGCTGCCATCTGGCGTTTTCGTTGTTCCTGTGCCGCGCGTGCAGCCGCGTCTCTGTCAAGCATTCCGCTCATTGGAGCTTTTCCAGCTCTGGCCGGCACAGATTCACATACCGTTCGATTGCCTTTGCTCTGCGTTCTTCTGGTGTGCCCGTGAGCGTCTTCAGGACGCCGTGCCCGTTATACCTGTCAAGCCATTCCTCGGCTTGCGACACAAGGGATTCCGGGATTGCATGTGGCACTCGGATATAGTGGAGTCGGCACAACAGGATGGACATGCGCTCCGATCCAAGCGCGCGTAACCACGTATTGGCGAACGTCACGAGATTGTCTATCGACAGCCACCAGTCCGGCGTTGCTCTAAGATCGGCAAAGAGGAATTGCGTGGCACGGTTCGCAGCGTCTGGATGCTTCCTGAGCCATTCGAGCGACGCTAAGATCGATGGCTCTTCCACCTGCGTGTAGCCGAATCCTCCATTCGTTCCCGCATACGCCGGGCCGCGTTGCCGTCGGATATCCCATCCTGACTCAACGATGCCGGTGCCGAACAACTGCCTGGCAACGCGCGTGGCGTACGCTTGCGACGGTGGCGTCTTGTCCCACACTTCCGTGGCGCACTCGAGGCAGAGAGCGTACACTTGCACGAGGTCAACGGCTGGCATGTTTGCGCGCTCCTATCTGTTCATGTCCGTGACGTTCTTCACAGATCGCCTCGAGCGTAGTCACCCGCTCTTGAGTGCGATGCACGTCGTTGCACAGGCCCGGTTTCCCGTTGCCGAACAGCACGCGCTTGATATCGGTTAACGAGTCACGCGTTGCCTTTGCGTCGCGGAGATGCACACCGACTTGCACGCACGTACCGGCGACTACAAGCCCCGCTGTAATCCATCCAGGTTCAAACGTCATGCGTTACCCCTTCCGTGGCTAGTTGTTGCTACGTGAAATCTCGTACCAATACGTCCCATCGGACAAAAGCACGAGCGTGTCGTTTGGCGCCGCCGTCCAGTCGCCAGCAAGGAGCAGGCTCGCGTTGTCTTTGACGATGCAATCCGTGTCGCCGCCGATGATGGTGATTTGCTGGCCAGCGATGTCTCCGTCTAAATCGGTAATGTCGTGGCCTGCCGTCCAGGATATGGGAATTCTGAATAGGTCGCTTGCTGATACGCTTGGCGTCGTGTCGTCGCCTGTAATGTTGGTTATCGTCGTGCGAGCAGATCGCCCAGCGATTTTGAGTGTACGATTGATTTCCGTGGATCCGTCTTCAAGATCGCAATGGATGTACGATGGCCAACCAAATGTTGAACTCTTAATCCCGAAATCATTCGTCAAAGTGCATCCAATATCGTGACAGTCTCGTCCGGCGATCCAATAATCAGATGCCGAGTCAAAAATCGTGACATACGCTGGATCGATCTTTGTTTTTGAGTCAACCCCTGGATCTGAAAATGACACCTCTAACGACGGGAAATCCCCTGTTGCGTCCTCAACCGTCAAATCCGTGAACGCCCCCGTACTCGCCGAAGTCGCCCCGATTGTTGTTCCGTCGATTGCGCCTCCGTCGATGTTCACGGAATCGGCGTCTTGTGACGCGATCGTACCGACCTCCGTGACCCCGAGTGCTGTTTTCAGATCATCAATAGTCGTTACGCCGGTACCGCCGCTCGAAACCGGCAGGGCGGCTTCTAGCGTCATCGAATCGGCGTTCACTGGACGGCTTAGGTCGATCGTTCCGCCAGCGGCGCGCGTGATCGAAATGGGAGCCCCAATAAACGCGCCCGCGTCCGTATAGGCTAAGATCTGAAATGGAGATCCGGCATCACTACCGGTTTCGGCGTCCAACCCGCGATTGATTCCCCATCGGCGATTCCCCGCAACCTTGCAGAGTAGGCCGCCATACGTTCCGGGCGCCGCGCTGTTTTGCACAATTTCAGTGGTCGAGGTAAGCGCGCTGAACGTCCCTGTGCCGGGAACGCTACCGCCAATTGTTGTTCCGTCAATCGTGCCGCCGTCAGCGTCGAGCGACGGCGTTGCAAGAGTCGAGAACGTTCCGGCGTTCGGCGTCACTCCGCCAATGACGGGCGGGGTAGTCATGTTGGAAGACGTGCCGATCCGAATTACGTTGTTTGCGTGTTGAGCATTAATAGTGCCAGTTGCATATACCGTTGTGAACTTGCCAGAGTTCGGCGCTACACCACCAATAGGGGGCGGGCTTGACATGATGCAGTCGGTACCGATGCACACGGCGTTGCCCGTTGCAAGCGCCTGGATTGCGCCTGTGAACGTGGACGCGCCTGTTACCGCAAGCGTGTCTTGTGCGGTCAGTACCCCGGTACACGTAAGCGTCGAGAATTTCCCATAGTTCGGCGTCACAAGCCCAATGTGCGGCGGTTCCGTCATGTCGCATAGCGAGCCTATCGTTATCGCATTCGATGCGCTTGGAGCGGATACGGCCCCAGTCAACACCGAAGCCCCGTCAACTGTGAGCGCATAATTCATCTCGACTGGTCGCGATATGTCGATGATTCCGCCTGAAGCCCGGTAGAACTTCATTACGGTCGATCCGTAGACGCCGGCGTCGGTGAACGGAACAAGGACCATTTCGCTACCGGCATCGCTTCCAGATTCAGCCGACGTGTCCACTGTAAATGCCCACCTGGGTACGGATGCCGTGCTGTAGATAAGCGAACGGGCCGTTTCCGCAGCGCCGTTGATCGTCAGCGATGTGAATGAGCCCGGAGCTTCCTCGGTGTCTCCTATCGTGGTTCCGTCGATTGTTCCACCGGTAATCGTTGCGTCATCCGTAATCAGGCCGCCTAGCGTCCAATCTCCGGTGAAGAACGCCTCCCCGGCATCGCCGATGTATCCGCCTCCGTCCGCGTCGGCGTACCCGCCTCCAATGACGACGGACTTGTAGTAGACTGGGTTAGAAATCGCGCCGATACTCATGATTCCAATCAGCGCAAACAGGGCAACAGCAAGTACTTTCTTGAACATTCCTATCTCCTTTTCAGGTCGTCTACAGTGCAACTCGTACGTCTTCGATCCAGCCTTCGCCGCTGGTTTCCGTGTCGTAGATCGTTGTTTCGCCGGGCACGTGGTGGATATATGCAATGTCAAAGCTTCCGGCTGGCGTCGATGGCGTCGCGGGCGATCCGGCTTCGGTACCGATCTTGATTCTGGCGTTTCCGTACGCGTCGACGTAGACAACGTCCGTGCGCGGATTCGCCGTCGGCGCTACAGTCAGTATGACTTGCTGTGCAGTATTCAGCCGATACGTTTCCCCGATAACCACAACGCCCGGTGCTACGGTTATCTCCATAGGCAAGAGCGGGCTTCCGGTCGACGCTTCTACCAGATAATCATCCGTCATCAGCACGCCGTCCGGCGTCGAAAAACTCGATCCGCCACGCATGACGTATGCAAACGCGGCGTCTTGACGTACGCTGTCCGGATCCTGCCCTTTGATCGTTCGCAGATCCTCGATCCATCCTTGTCCAGGAACCTCGTAGTCGTAGATTGCGGTCTCGCCAACAACGTGATGGATTCGCGCGATTAGCACGTATCCGCCGGTCGTATAAGTTGACGATATCGTTGGATCTGCCGGGGATGCGGCTTCCGCTCCATAGGCAACCGCTATGGATGCGGCTCCGTCCGTGCCATTCGACGGAACGTACATCACGAGCAAGTCTTGCCGTGGGTTCGCGGCCGGTGTTACGCCTACAAATGATTTCGATGATGCTGTTCGGCAAAGCACAGGTAACTTCGAAGCGAACCCACGCCCAGGAGAAACGTAGATCGTCAGGTCTTCAGGCGTGTTGGCATACGGCTTGAAATCCTCGTACGTCGGCACCCCGTCGGCATAAGCGCCGCCCTCCACGAACACCTCGCACCACATTTCCAGTGCCCACAGAATCATTGTGCGAATCTTGCCGAGCCACGTCTCGTGCGATGCCGCCGTTCGGTCGCCTGTCAATGTAATCGGCGCAACTGGGGGCGCGCTGTGAATGCCATTCTTCGTTCTCCTTCTATGCGTTCAGGTAAACGCGCGAATCTGTGATGTAACCTTGGCCGCTGTTCGAAGCAGCGTAGATCGCGGTCTCTCCAACGGCATGGTAGATTTCAGCCAACTTGAGGTTCCCGGTCGGCGTGGCCGGCGCAAGCGGGACATCGGCCTCGACGCCTTGCGTCACGACGTAGGCGCGCGTATCGGGGTCAATGCTTACAGTGTCGATCCGGTCTTTCGACACCGGGGCGATCAGCGTCGTATACACTGGCGTGGTCGGCTGGTAAGTGAACGGGAGTCCTTCGAAGATGCCGGCCCCCTTGTTGACGGATATCTGCATGGATTCTGCAGATGCCGTTGGCAACACCTTCAGGCTGTCGAGACCTTCCGGCGAGTAGACGTAAACGCCGCTCTGTTGCCCGCCGATCATTGACATGATGAACCACGCATGATCAACAATTTGCGCGTTTTGCGCATCTTCCATCTCGTAATCGTAGGTGCGCGCGATCTCTTGCCAGACCGTGCCGCGCAATTCGAGCGTGATGCATTTGGTTACAGCGTCAAGGACGTAATCCTCTCCGTCGACGGTCTGGATTTCTCCGACTCCGCCAGCGCTGTCAACGATGGTCACAACGCGATCCGCGCTTTCAGACGACAGGACAAGGATCGCCCCGTCTTCCATGCTCGTTGTCTGGATTGTTTCCACGTCATCCGCCGCCGCGCCGTCTTCGGTGTCCACGGTGTGCCTGGCTTGCGTCGGGATGATTACTTTCGATGCGATGACAAGCTCAACAGATGCCGTCGCTCCTGGAAGCGTCTTGTCTTTGGCAAGCCAATCCTCGAACGCCGCCGCGGCCTGCGTGCAGGTGAAATCGCCTGGGGTTGCCGGGACATCGAACGTGCCCGCTCCTGGGTATGCCATTTAGTATCCCTCCACAATTACGTCTACCGTCCCGGATGTTGGCGTTCCTGCCATGTCGAGAACCTTGACGAATGGGCCTGTTGTAAGATATGGAGCGGCCTTTGTTCGCACATTGGCCCCCATCGGATCGTCGTAAGGTTCCATTGTCTGGACAACGACGATCTTCGTATCGTCCGGCGTGCTCAGTTGCGCAAACACACGATCAATCCGCTGGAACGTGTTTTGCGAGATTGCGATGTTCAATCCCGCCGCCGTGACGGAAACCCCCGTGAATTCCTCGACAACGTACGGCGCACGGACAAGGGCTTGCCCGGAATGAAGCCTGAACCGCTCATTTCCGGCCCATACTTTCACCTGATATTCGTACGAGATAGATCCGTCTTTCGCAATCTCGAACGCCCCCATCGGTTCGGCGTACGTCGCGTAATACGGCCAAAAATCCTCGGTCATCGTAGTGGGCCAAAGATTCTCGTTTACGTACCCGCCAGCCGGTTCTTCTGGCCACAAGAGCGTGTAGTTGTCCTTGACGTTTACCATGGCGCCGACGGCAATTTCCGCAGCCGACAATCCGGACGGGGGCTTTGAATATCGGAAATCGAATCGAGTCCCAAGGTCGAGGAAATCGGAAACGAAGACCTTATTTCCATAGACATCCGTTCCGTTCGGATACCGCGTAAACCCGAAGCGCGCGTAGCACGTCGGGTAGACTGTCTGGTAGAACGGATCCGATCCGACGCGATAGAACGGAGCTTCCGCGCCAACGTAGAATTCCGTCTTCGAAAGCGCTACCGCGCGCATCTCGCTTCCGGAGATTTCCATGTTCTCACAGTCGGTTGACAACGACGGCCAGCGCGCGGCCCCGCCGTCAGATGCGGCACTGTAGTGATTGTACACGCGATCCGCCAATGAGCCTTGGCGGGAGCCCTGCATCAGCTTGAACGCTTCCCACGTCGTTGTGCTGGTAATGTCTCCGCTGTAGCTGATCATGGCGGCATTGACGGACTCGTTTCGACTGAGGTCTTGAGCCTTCACCATGAACGTGGCGTCGAGGTACTCGCCGGGCGGGATGACAAACGAGTTGGTAATGATAACGTCTGGATGCATCGCCACGGCATTTGCCCAGGACGGCGAGCCACCATAGCAGACGCGCACGAGATAGCCTCTGAAGTCAACAGGGGGCTTGTACGCCCATTTCAGCGTGCCTGCCTCAAGGCGCAGAATATGGATGTCCGGCGGCGGGGCCGACACGCCTATGACTTTCACGTCAAAGACCGTGCGCCAGTCCGACGGCATACCGGCTTTCGTCGTGACACGGACTCGGACATCGTAGAATGCGCCCTGTTTGACGGGTTCCGCATAGACCATGCTGGACGCCGCCGGGTACACCTGCACGACGTGCCATTCAACGTCCTTAGACCGTCCGGCGTCCCGCCAGCGGGCTCCTGTTGACGTGGTGGTGACCGTCTCGCGGGGGGCTTCCCGGTATTGCACCTCGATACCGGCAATCTGCGATGCGGCCATTTGTTCGCTTGGGGTTGTTCCTTTGGCCACGCGTACTACAAGACCGATCCGACAATCAACGGTATCGTCCGGGTTGCGCGTTGCCGCGAATTCGTCCGTGATGATTTGCTCGATTATCGGTGCGGCAGGGACCGCCACGTTTGGCGCAACAGGCATCGTGATCTTGGAGTCAAACGACGGAATGATTCCGTTCTCGGCATCGAATACGGCTTCGGCGTATTCCATCAGCGTCAGCCGCGCACACATATCGTCTTGCGGCGTGATTTCTTTGATGAGGCACGGAATCGTTACCTTGCTCATCTCGCCCCACGCAACAAGATCGCCGATGGCAACCTCGTTATCGCTGTCAATGTCGAGATGGGGGGCGAACACAAACTGTGAGAAGTCACCTGCCACGGGCACGATGCTGGCGACGTAGGACTTGTTCTTGCTCGTGCGGACGCGCGCCTGATACGAAGTCTCGTCAAGGAAATAGGCGTCGGAATCAATCGTGATGGACGCAACCTTGCGCGCGGTCGTATACGTCACCGACGTTACGCGGGCGGCCCCAAGCCCCCACAACGTGACATCGTTTTGCATGTAGACAAGATCGCCGCGTTCAGAAACAAGGTTCTCGAAGTCCATCGTGACTTCGAACGATTCAGGGCGGAGACGGGCACAGGCAATCAGATACCGGCCCACCACGTATGCCTGCTGTGAATTCCGCAGACCAACGAATTCCGCTTCCTCGATTTTCTCCGGGACTAGGAGCCCGAACCCAGGATCGCCATAGCCGTCATCGTACACTACGCGCTCATCGACTTGATGCCCCTTTTCTTCGTTGACAAACTTGATGCGGATCGCGTGGATCGCGCGGTCGTAACTCTTGCGGCCAACGAGCCCCCGGCTGTTTCGGTTCGTGATGACCATGGACGGGACCGTCTGCTCGTGGTCATAGACGATAGACAGTTTGCCGTCTCGCAATATCGGCGTGGCCCTGGCAACACGGAGAACGGCGTTTAGCGCGCTTTGGACTGTTGCGTCCGAATCGAAGATGCCATCAAACGTGAAACCCTTCTCTGTGCAGTAGTTTGCAAACTCTTGGATCCGGTTTGCGTCGCATCTCCGAACGTCGATGGGGTTCTTGGCCGCGGCGCCGCAAACGATATCAACCATTGCCCACGCCGGGTTGCGCGTGGCTTCGATATTCGGATCCGTCAACGCGGCAAACTTCGTGTCGTAGACCCCGAGCGGGGCCTCGGCAATCAGGTTGAACTTGTCGAGTAACGTGGCGAGCTGGTCAGTGATTCGCACCTTGAGCTGCACGAAGGCGTACTTGTCCTGGGCGGCCTGTGAGACAACAGAGCTGTGCTGGTACGTCGTGAAAGCGTAAACCTGCACATCGTCGCAAACGTCCGGGTCTTTCTCTGATCCGGTCGATTTAGCATCAAGAGTTGCCCTGCGGATGCGAACCTCATACTTGCCCGCGGGCACCGTCCACGAGACATTCTTGCGCAACGTCGCTTGCGCCTTTTCGTCGCTCGTGACAATGAACGCGCCTGGGTCCACCGTAGCGAAAAGATTCTCGACGCCCTGCCAATTGACAAGGAGTTGCTGAAACCACGGGAGCGTATACAGCGGCGGCCCAACACCACGATCCACGCATATGGCCACGCGGACGAAGTTGTCGATGAACTCGCCCAAAGCGATTGCCAAGCTCAAGATATTGTTGAACACGGACGCCTGTTCGCTGATTGTGGCGGCCCCCCGCGATACCGTCGCCATTATGTCGGCAAGAGCAATGATGTTCGTTTGCACGTCCGTGAGTATCGCAGCGTTGCCTGTTGACAGCGTGCCGGACTCTTGCAGGTCTTGGATTGATAGTTGCGTTTCGCCGAGCTGGCGAAGAACGTAGTCGGCAAGCTGGTCTGACACCACGCGGGCGGATGCCGCGATCTGTTGCATCGACGCAATCATCCCGCCGAGCTTCGCGTTCAGTTCCGTCAAGAATGTCCAGATCTGCGAATCGGTGAACGTGTTGATGTCTTGATTCTGGTCGACGGCCCATGATGGGCGCACGTTTCGCCACGATGCATAGCCGGTGGAGCCGTACGGGCGATACTGGATGTGCAAGTCAACCCGCGTTGCCTTGTAATCGTCGCCGTCCTTCTTGTACAGGCCATCCGGGAACACAATGTCAACCGAGATTTCCTCGGTGTTGTCTGGCGTCGTGCGATGAAACACGCGCTGATCAACAGCTCGCGGATCCCAATAATCAAGGCTTGTCCATGCGGAATAGCTCGAATCGAGATTTTGCAGCGTCAAGTCTTCGAAGAACAGGGCGTGCTCAAGGAGAAACTCGCAAATCTCCTGTTGGGCATCCCTCATGAATCGAATACGGTCGATGCTTCGGTTGCTGCGGTATCGTCCATAGGTCCATCCGGTATCTGTCTGGATGGTGATATCGTTCACTTTTCGGGATGTGCTTGTACCTGCCCCGCGCCGTACAACACGAAGCCCGTTGTACCGGTCTGCGCTGTTTCGGATTGAACGCCCACCGCCTTCTTTCGTCGGCGTGTCGTTCCACCCAATTAGCTGATCCCCGAACTTAAGTTCGGAAATGCGAAGCGGGGCGTGTCCAATGCAGTAAAGGAGCGTCGTGTATTGGGCATCCCCGCGCCACTCGATAATGGGTTGCGCGATAAGCGCCGGGTACACGCGCACACGCCCGTAGATCTTTGGGATGATCTTGTTGAGCTGGACGGTGTTTTCCGTGAGCGAGATCGCGCGGGACTGTTCAAGTAGCGGAACGTCTTGCGGCGGCAACAACGTGTTGCTGGCCACTGTGCCGAGCATACTGATTCCAAAGCCCGCCGCCCATCCCCATGTCCCTCCTATCGCGCGCTCAACGAGTGCTCCACCAACAAGGAAAGCATTTTGAATCAGCCATCGCCCTGTTTCGTCGTTTGCCGGGCGGATGGCGATGTTCACGGCATGGCCGGGATCGGGTTTCGTCCAGTATTCGGACGGCTTGACCTCAACCCCGTCAACAAACACGACGATCAGGTTCTTGAACCGTTCAGGGATGCCCATCCCTGAAACAATCTCGGCAATGGTTACGCCGGGCTCAAACTCGCGTTCGTTTCGCGCGTCGGGGAATATGGCGGATGCCGAGCGGACATGGATCTTCTCAGGGAATTCGTTATGCATCGGCGTGCGAGCCCCCTCGAAACCGGTAGTAGCCGACGATCCGAGATCGCCACATCGGAGTATCGAGCCGTTCAATCGCGGAACTGCCGCCGGAAGTCGCGTGCAGCATGGCCAGCGGCCCCGCCACGACGCCGCAATGGAACGGGTGCCCGAATATCCTAACGACTACCACATCGCCCGGCCTTGGCGATTCTACGCGTTCCCAACATTCGTCAGATACGCCGGCATTGAACCGAGACCGTATTGATTCGTTCCATGCAGCGGAATTCCCGAAGTCGGGCGGGTTGTGGCCAAACACCTCGCGTAGGACCATCAGCACGAGTCCGTAGCAGTCGACACCGTCGTGAGTACGCCCGGAATGCTCGAAAGGAATCCCAACGTATTGTGCCGCCCATCCAGCCATGTTTCTCATGCCGACACGCATCCTGGGAAATCGGTTGGATTGAACGTCCCCCACGGGAATTGGTTGCCGCTGAAGGACTCGTATGACAAATCGCCGCGGACCTGTTGCGCGTCGTATTCGATCCCGATCAGGTCAAACGTGAGGAAACTCACCTCGATATTGTCGAATGCGGGCGGCGTTGCTGATTCGTTCGTGAGCGACACGATGGAAATGTCCACCGTGAAACCGCCGGACATCGCACGCAACGTCGGCGTGAACCACTGGTCAGCGTTGTTCATGACGATTTTCGCGCGGGTGAACTGGTCATCTTTCTCTTGCGGCAAGGTGATATCGAAGCCGACGGCGGTATAGGTCACGCCGTTTACCGAAATGTCTTCGGAATTGTTCGTGATTCGCAATGGAGCAGCCAGATCGTCGTGATCGATGACTGCGATGTACGCAACCATGGTCCCGGTTTCTTGGGCCATGAGTTCGGCAACGGTCGCTGCCTGTATTGCCGTGCGTGGCATCAGTCCATGATCTCCAGATCGAGCGTGCATTCGTAAATCCGGTCGTATTCGTTATCCGCCGGGACTGTCATCGTGAATTCGGGTTTACTGTTGAATCTGAATGTTCTTGAAACTCCGGTAACCATGTCTTTCCAGGTGAAGGAGTAAACTCCGTCCCACATCGTGTAACGCCACCACAACTCGAACACGGCAACCTCGGCACCGTTCATTTCGAATGGCGTGGTCTGGTATCGGCGCTCGCGGGTTGCCCGGCGTCGACGTTTCGATGGGCCGCCGTCAGTTGCGAATTCAACCCAGTTCTCATCAGACCTTGTTTTGACGCCTACAAACTGGTCTTGCGGGCATTCGGGTGGCCATGTAGGGGTAGACATTATGCCGGCCTCCGTGTGAGCCCGTAGCGGATATTCATCGCGCGATCCATGCCGCCATCGGCAATCGCTGAATTAACGGCGTCGCGGATAGTCAACAGAATGGACTGGGATCCGTCGGTATTGCGTACCGACTTCACGCCAACCGCTTCTCCGCTTTGGCGGTGATCGTTCACAACAACGTTGATTGGGGATGCGCCGCCGGCCACGGACACGCCCAGGGATCCGTTACCCATGCGCTTCAGCGGCATGATCGCTTCCGGCCCGGCCTCGCCCATGAGACCGGACTTTCCGCCAGACATTGGGAACGATATCGGCGACGCGACAATGCCGCCTCCTTGAGCGAACGGAACAACTTGGCCTTTGTTGAACGCGGCGCCTTTTGCGAATAGCTGATCACCGATCCATCCCTGCGCCGAAGAAATCATCTCATGGATGAAAACTTCCGCCGTGTCGCGCAAGATCTTGTTCAGGAGTTCATCTACAGCCATCTTCCCGGTCTCAACGAAATCGAGAATGGCGTTCGTGATATCGTCAACCCATTCGTCGGTCTTCTTCTTCAGATCGTCGACGGCCTTGGCTACGCCGGTCAGTTCCTTCTTCGCATCGTCGCCGAAAAGACCAAATACGGACGATGCAATCTGAACTGCAGAGACAACAAGATTGATTGGATCGAGCAACGCCATGAATCCAGAGGCACCGCTATCCGCAGATTCCTTTATGGCGTCCTTGTAATCCTTTACCGCGCCTATCATCCCGCCCACGCCGCTCACAACGGCGGACACGACTTGGCCGAACTTGGAGCGCATCGAATTCGACAGACTCGATATTCCGCTTCCGATGCTCGAAATCGAGCTTCCGAGTTTGGATAGGTTGTCTTGCTCGCGTGAGAATTCGAGCGCCTTTGCGGCCTTGCGCCCGGCCTCTTGACCGGCCCCGCCAACAGCATTCAGCATGGCGATCATTTTGTCGAATGCCGCGCCAGTCAGCCCGCTGAACCGTTGCGCCCATGTCGCGCTCAAGAAGCTTGTCTCGTCTTGCGTGAGCGCGCGGGACTGTGCGGAAATGGATTCGAGGTCTGACTTGAGTGTTGCAAGCTGATCGCTACCGGTAATCTGCACGAAGTTCGTGCCAATCTGGTCGTAGTTGAGATCGGCAAATGCAGCCTTGAGATCTTTCTGCATCCACTCGATATCCGCTGTGTCCTTTAGGGACTGATACATCGCATCCAGATCGGGAACGATGCCACGGACAGCGGCCCCCACAGCGGAGATCGCCGCGTCGCCTTTGTCCCTGACTTTGTCGAATATCTGAGAAGTCAGTGCGAGCTTCTCGTTGTAATCGAGCGTCGCAACTGCGGCACGAGCCATTGGCGCAACAAGATCGGTTGCGGCCTGTGGCCCTTTGATCTTCAGTGTTTCTGCGGCAAGCAAAGCGAGTTTCTGTTGCGCTGCGTCGAGTCCCGGCAGGCTGGCGTATAGACCGATGAAGCCTTCGGACAGGTCTGTCAATGCCTTGCGAGCCGGGCTCATCGAATCGTAGAATTGCTGGCCTTTTGACGCCAGTTGTTCGATATCGGCCGCAAGCGCATTCGAGGCCTTCGAAGCAGCACTTGCTGCCTTGGATTTGTCTCCAGTTCCACCGCCAAACGAATCCATCGATTCTGCAATCTTGGCCGCATACTCGGATATTGCCTTTTCGGCCTTAATTGCTCCCTCTTTCGATCCGTCTGCAATGGCCGAATTCACTGCGCTGAACAGGGATTGCGTGTCTGTATTGAGTTGAGATTTCAGCGCGCTCACCATCTCTGTGGACGGCGTGAGCATTTCGAGCAACAACGGAGCCCCGGCCTTGTAGTCGAGAACCTTCTTCTTGATTCCGTCCGCAAGTCCATCAATGGCTTCCGTTGCGATCGAGCCGATAGATCCGAAGTAATCCATGGCCTGCGTATCGGAAGCGGCCTGCCTTGCGCTCGCAAGAGACCCTGTTGACGCCAGCGTTGTCCAGAATTGTTGTGCGCTATCGAAGATGCGGATCGCGCTGTTTCCCCATTCCTTGATCCCGGCCATTGTCTTACCAAGCATCCCGGTCATCCCGGAATACATCTTGCTGATAAAGTCCGAAACAGAAACCCATGCAGCGTCAAATACCTCGCCGATCCAATTCCCAAAGCCGGTAAGGACATCGCGCATCCCGTTCAGATTCTGATTCCACACAGCCCGCCATACGTAAATGGCGGAAGATGCAGCCGCGATAGCAACCAAGACCGGATTGAACGCAACAGATGCCAAAGTGCCAAGCCCTGACATCGATATCCCTGCGGCCATCGATGCGGCTTTTATGGCGACAAGCCCTGCCACAACCCCAGCAGCGGCAATCGCATATTTCCCGTAGGCAATCGTCGCGCCTGCAATCGCGTCCATGTTTTGAGACAAGAACTGATTCACAGACGCAAGTCCATTTTTGATAGCTTCGAATGGTCCGGAATCCATCACGCGGATACGGAACATGAACCACAGATCACCCATGTTTGACATAAGGCCCGTCCATGATTTCATCATGGATTCAGACATGCCTCGAAACTTGGATTCAGGATCAAGCCATGCCTTGACAAGGGCCTCGCGAGTTTCCTTTGCTGTGCGTTGTACGCCGTCGGCAAATCCAAGCATCGCCGATACGCCCTTCTCGCGGAATAGGTCTGCGGATGCGGCCCCGGCAGACACCATGCGAATGATCTGCACCATGGACTCTTGGAAACTAACGTCCACCGTCATCGCATACGACGAAAGATCGGATGCCATACGCATCCACGCGCCAATGGAATCTGCGCTTGCATTCTTCATGACTGCGCTGAACATCGTAGCGCCACGCATGAGTTCTTTGAACGAAGCAGGAACGCGGGCGGCAAACGAAACCATATCGTCAAAAAGCTTCTTTGATTCGTCGCCGATTGTCTTCTTCAATACGATCTGGAAGTTTTCCATCGTAGAAGCAGCGGAGATGAACTGTTGGGTCAGACCGCCCGCGGCAAGAACGCCAGTTACGGAAGCGATAGCGTTGCGGATTGAGCCAATCGATTCAGACATTGCGGCGCTTGTGCTGCGAGCCGACACGCCGATATCATCGACGTGCTTCTTCATGACGACGCTATCGGCTTTCGCCTGACGCACGTTCCCAGTCCACCTGTCCATGATCAGGTTCAGCGAACCGGTTACCGCGCCAACGTTAAAGGCCATACGTCTCTACTCCGATGATTTCTTCTTGCGTCGAAACAATTGCGACATTCGTTCCCGGTTTTGTCGCCATACGTCTTCTTGCGTCCAAAACACACCGCGCGCCTCGCGTTGCAGGCGGTCGAGAATCTCGTGTCGTGCGCCTTCTTCCATGTCGGCGAAACTTGCGGCGGTAATCGCGTCAAGTTGCCGAATCGCGCGTTCCTGACGTGCGCGTCCAATCCAAAACGACTGGTCGCGCACGTCCATGTCTGCTACGTCGGCAACGCTGAATAGTCCGGGGAATCCCCCCGCAATGGCGGCAACGGCTTCACCGAGTTTTTTTCCTCACTCGTGAGCTGCGTCTGCTCCTGAATCCATTCGATAGCGGCTTTGAGCTCCTCGACGGGCACGCCCTCGAAAAACTCCTGGTCGGCATCGGTCCCGCCAAACAGAATCACGGCCTGACGGGACAAGTTCGACGGATCGTCTTTGACCGTTGTATCGCTTAGCTTCTTCAGCATCTCGATGGTGATATGTCGCGCGGTGAATTCGCGTCCGCCGATCTCGGCAACAAGCGGCTCAGCAAGACGCGTTTTCAGTTCTTCGGAAGGTCGGTAGACCGGCATCTGCTAGTCTCCCCACACCATTGACTCGCCAGCCGCCCACGTCTCGGTGTTGGGATACAGGTGGCCGCCGGACGCGATGTCTGCGGCAAGGATCGGGTAGCCGGCGAACTTGAAGCCGAACACCTTTTGGTCTTCCGTGGTCATAGGAAGGTCGATATCCGGTTCGAACACGGCGCATGGGATACGAATCCAGTCGCCCTCGGTCACGCTCACGACGCCGTTGACAATCGGCTTGAACGTCGCCAGCGCCGCGTAGTCGCGCAAGTCTGTCCCAATGGGGCTGTTGAACGACAGGCGCGTATCGTGGCTGTCGATATCAAGCCACGGGAACATCACGGCGAGATCGGCAAGGGTTGCTTGCGTCAACGCGCCCACGCCCGTGACAATCGCGTCCAGGACGTACTTGCCGACGCGGCCTTTCTGATCGGTTTTCGTTTCCTTGGTTTCAAGCGAGTGCTGGATCTTGATCCCGCCCAGCGTGTCGCCGATTACTGTGGTGCCGATCAACAGTCGGCACGGCCCGATATCGAGCCCGTTTTGAAACTGTGCCATTGCGTTAAACCTCCATTTTTCTGAGCCTAAAGCTCACGTTTGCAGAGAATTCGAATCGCGATTTATCGTCCTGCCCGATGAAAGCGGGAGACGTGACATCCGTGCTGTGAATAACCCATGTCCACCCATCCCCATCGATGAATTGCCCGCGCAAATCCGCGATGTATGCGGCGATACGAAGTGCTTCTATTTCGGCGGCTGGATAGGTAAGGCCGCGCGTCAGGAACTGGATGCGAGCGGTTAGAACGCCGGTTACATAGGTGTTGACGCTTGCCCCTACGCGGTCCATTACGACCGTACAAGCGTCCGGCGCGTCTTGGGGCCGGTATCCGTAGAAGAGCGTCGAGCCGATTGCAAGCGAACCCGGTCCGTCATCCCCGACAAGGAGTTCGCAGATCGCGCGGAGATAGCTGTTGCCTTCATCAGCCATTGCCAAGCTCCCGACGGAGCGTGCGCGCTACGATTTCGAGATAACGTGACGCGTTCCCGAACAGCTTCTTTTCGAGGAACTTCCCGCCGGACCCGGAATGCGTGTAGTTTGTGACCTTGTGCGTTCCGTCTTGACGTTCCTCTTCGTGCTGATAGGCGGCATACGGCGTGTTGAATCCGACAAGTGCGCTCATCGTGTCGCGCAACTTGATCTCGCTCATGATTTGGTCAGTGTTCGGAGTCGGGTTTCCGCCTACGCTTGCAGATTTCTCTACGAACTTACCGTTGACATGGACGCTTCCGGACCCCTTGAGCGTGCCCTCTTCGAGCGGAACCGCCGGGATTTCAAGAATGCTGTCCTGAAGAATCCGCGATCCGGCCAGTGCCAAGCCGCGTTCGACTCCTGACGCAGTGTGCCGCAGGAGTCGCTCGAAACCCCTTATCATGTCCATATCCATGCTCATGCGATGGACACCTCGTAGTGCGAGGCGCGGAACGCCTGTTTTTCGGATATGGCAAGAATGGTGTGGTCTGTCCCGGAGATTCGTACAAGAGACTCATGTGACGGCATCTCAAGAAGAATGACAGTGCCAGCCGAAACAACTTGTTCACCGGCGAAGTTCCTTACGAGGCGGGTTTTCCAATCGACACGAGCCTGCACATCGCTGGTTGTGGTTTCGCTGAGTGCTCCCCACGTATCCAGCGTTTTCGAAACGAGCGTGACGGTCTCGTTCAGATATCGCTTGACTAGGCTCATGCCTATCAGTCAAGCGCAGTGTACAGGTTTCTCCAAAGAGGAATGTGTTACGCGGCTGGCTTCAAGCCGTCACTATCGAATGTGCTATCGGCTTCCCCTGTGGGTTTCTTCACACGACGCTTGTGGCGTTGCGGGCCAGCGGCTCCGGCTTCCCTGAAGAATGCGTCGAGATCTTTTTGCGTTGTGCATAGCTTGCGCCCGATCCGCAGGCACTTGAGCTTTATCCCGCTTGACCCTTTGTCGTACCATCGGAATAGTGTAGCGACGCTAGGGCGTTTGCCATCTACAAGTGGGATTCTTTCTACCGCTTCTTTAAGGCTGAAGACTTCGTCCTGCATTACGTTTCTCCTGTGTATTTGAACTCGATTTGAAGTGCTGATACACAGTAAAGCGCAGTGTACAGGTTTCGACAAAGGATTTTTTCGTATCAATCGGATTTTAGCCCTTTCGATCTTCCGCTAATCACGCTCTGGTAGTGCTTAAGATCCGAGGTGATTTTTTCGCTGTTCGAAAACTCACGCAGACGCTCTTCTTCGTCATCGTCGGCGGCAACAAACGGGATCAAGACGTGGCGGCACGAAGGATGGTAAGGGGGGCGCCTATCCATGTCCGGGAAGCCGGTTCCATCGATTGTCGAGTAGACTTTCCCTTGCCGCGCTTGGCAGATTTCCTGACACGGGTTGTCATGCACCGAGACGATGAACAGGTAGACGCCATTCTGTTGCCCGAAACGGACGCTGCCTTCCGTGACGCATTCGCGAGTCCGCGTTTTCACGACTATCTCGGAGTAATATTCCGGGTCGTATTTCCGCGTCTTGCCGTCCTTGCCGCGAACCTCGACTTTCATGCCGCCGTCGAGGGCTTCCTCGATTTTCCTGCGCAACGTGCTTGATACCGCCCGGCGCGTTTCTCCTTCGATGATTCCACGCGAGATGATCTCGTTGATCTGCGATTCGTCGATGAGAACCTGTTGGGTTTGGCGAAGGATTTTGCGCGAATACGTCCGAAGCGATTCATCCGCAAACAACAAATCGGACGCCATTTGATCGGTGAGCGCCTGAACTGCGGCAGTGTGGATCTTGTTGCCCATGTTGATGTCGGCAACGTCTTTGCCGTACTCGCGCATGGCTTCTGCGGCTATGTCGGCCCCTTGCATGTATAGCTCTGGCACAAGCGCCTTTGTCGTGTCTTTGGCGGCCTTGTCAAGCGCGTCGATGATACGGTTGATTTGCGTCAGTTGTTCGTTAATCCTGAACGACTGGAAATCCGTCAAAGACGCCTTTGTCAGCATCTTGTTGAGGCGCGTCTGTGCTTTCTTGTATGCCTCGACAAGCGAATCTATCCGCGCCTGTGCGGCACGCGATAGCTCTGGAGGCATGCCGGTCATTGCTTATGCTTCCTGTTCCATGCAACTAGCAGTTTCGGCATCACGTCGGCTACGAATATCCCAGCTTCCTCGATTGCATCGCTGAATTGATGATGGTTGAATTGGAACACGTACGAATCATGCGAGTCGTAGTGAGACGGATTCGAGAACCGCATGTCTTTCAGTGCGAACGCGCATTCAAGGGCCTCGTGAAGAAGCACGGACACGGAATATTCCCATGACTCGCGGCCTATCCCGATCTCAATTTCTCGCGTAGTGCAATCGAACGATCCGCCGAAATCGCATGCGAAAACCTTGAACGGGATGCAGCACAGCGTTGCTTCACAGATTGGCCGGCGCTTTCGCATCAGTCGTTTACTGGCCGCTGGCAAACGAACGTGAGTATATCCTCGCGCCCGATCTGCGTTTCGCCGTCCAACACCGAAACGAAAGAGAACCCATGAAATTGCATGAACGCCCTGAACCCATCCCGCGTGAAGTATCTCCAGTGTTCGTTGGGCTTGAAATGCTTTGACTTCAAGACGTGGTCTAGGTCGCGAAAGATAGGTATGGATACGAACACCATTTGATGCGAAATCGCGCTCAACAGGACTTCCGGGAATTGGACGTGTTCAAGCGAATCCCACATCGTGACGGCCGAAATGCCGTCAAATCCGTCAACGTACGGATCGCAGAATGCTCCCGATTCCTTGAGGTGATCAATCGACTTTGCGTCAACGTCGAAACCTACGGCGTTGATCCCGAGGCTTTCAGCAGCGCGCATGAACGCTCCATCTCCGATCCCAACGTCAAGAACCTTTCCGCCTGCCATATATTTCCGAACAAGTTCAGACCGAAACCTGTTCAGATCAATTCCGATCTGCGTGGCCTCCAGAGATCTGTAGTATTCGAAGTAGTCTTCCTTTGGATCTTCCACTTGCAGGAACCCATAGCCAACGTCTATCCACCACGCTAGGCCGCGAGTGTAGATGCACGTTGTCTTTTGCAGCGCGGTATGTTCCGCAAACGAATCCAGTATCGGCATCAGATGATTCCCCTCATTTTCTCAAGAATTCCTTGCGGAGTTGTCTTTGTCGCCCCGAAAGACATCGGCACATACTTTCCAGATTCAAGCATGTCAGGAGGAACCCACGACGTTTGGAATGGCTTGTCGAAATGCGCATCCGGCGTCACGCCGCGCTCCGGCCACAGCATGACAGTTGGCCTTCTGAAGTGCGTGGACATGATTGGGAGCCCGGACGCAAACGCCACTGTGGCCGCACACGACTTCAGAAGCGCAAACACCTGGCCGAGAGAAGTTTTGCCGACGATGAAACGAATGTAGTCTCCGTCCGGATGCTTCTGTATTTCTTTCGAGAAGTCGGCGTCCCACGTCTGCCCAATCATGAATGGCTTGTGGCCGGTATCTTCAAATACAAGGCGCGCCAATATCGCCCAATCGCCCGAATTCCAAGTCTGCTTTGCCCACGCCCGGTTCATTGAATTCGATGAACCGTAGAACAAGACGGGTGGTATTCCATCCGTTATCGATTCCGCCCATGAGACATCTTCTTCGGATATCGAGATTGGCATGTTCCAATCGACTTCGTATTCCGGCAGAATGTCTTCAAGGCGTTTCCCGTCTTCCAGATCGCTGTTGAACTCGATAACGTAGTCGCATCCGCACAAGCTCTTTCTGATTGTGCGCAATTCGTGGCGTGGCGCGCCGAATTTCCAGCACGATAGATACCCGCGATCTTCAACAGCATCGACAAATGACAAAGACTGAAGGTAGGAAAGGCTGTTTTGATGGCCGGCGTCCTGATGCGCGACTACCGTCAAATGATCGATCTCATTCTTCTTCTTGAAGCTATCAAGTTTCAGCGCTATCCAATGCATATCGCCAATTCCAGGAGGAATGGCTACGGATGCGCATTTTCGAGGCAACGGCGCGCGCGAAAGAAGATCGTCTACAGCCGCATCTAGACGTTTTGGCGATACCGTCGTGTCGATGTGGTAATTGCTTCCTGGCATGTATTTCGGATTGTCCGGCTCGATATAGGAGAACTGCTCAAGCCCCATCTTTGGCGAAAGAAGATTCTTCGGGCCAAGATGGCCGCCAAACAGGCACAGCGTTTTCGTTCGCGTCGCAATCCCCAAGAGCATCGCCACGGACGGATAACAGATGACAAGATCGGATATCGCCGACAGTCCACAGATCGTTGTGAATGAAAGTTCCCCATGATCGAACGCAATATCAACGTTCTTCGGTTCCCCGACAAGCCATTCTTCCCCATCCTTTAGATCATTCCAGGAAACGATCCAGTGATCTTTGCGAACCCTGTCTATTGCGCGCTGAAACGCATCAACAGACGGGCATCGGCTTTCGACTCTCCATTCTTTTCGAACCGTTGGCCACTTGATGAGGCAGATCTTTGGTTTGTCGCGTAACGGGAAAGGCTTCAGCGCATCGTAGGCGGCCTCGATCCATTGCGGACGGACAGGAAGCTTGAAATCGTATGAGCCTCCAACAAGACGCGCGTAGAACTCGTGTGGATTGTGCGGCTCTGGCTCGCTTGCCGCCATGACGCGCCAATCGTATTCATGAACGCCTGTCGGGCGCTCTACGAACTTGCACGTTGAGGCGCTTACGTTCTTCATCTGTGTGCGCAGATTTGTCTTTGGACGGACAAACGCGACGTTTGGAATATCGAAATAGAGTTCCGGGAGCGGCGTTTCAAGGTACACCCTGTCGTGAGTTTTCGACAGCCGCTTTATGAACGGGCGCTGCGATATATTGTCCCCGAACCCAAGATACCCGTTTACATAGACGGTCTTTTCTTTTCCATTTCCGATTTCTATTACGGAATCGCCGGAATGCTGTTTGCCATTCAAGCGGACGCGGCAATATTCAGGGGGAAACGATCTCACATCTCCGCCGAAACGCGTCATTGCATTGCTCAAAGCGCGTGATTCACGAGAAAGAGGATTCGCTTTGCATTCTTCGATCCATGCCTCTACAAGCGCGCGCGCGGCTGGCGTTGGTCCGAAATACAGCGTGCCGCTCAGCAATTCGTCTGTGGCCCCCAGTCGGTGGCACGCCATGTCGCCGAGGTTGCAACCATCAAACAACGCCGGGTATCGCTGAAACCGGGCGTCGGCGTCCACGTACAGGATCGCCCTGTCCGGGAATTCGGCCTGGACATCGCGGATGATTTCCGGCTTGGCCGCGCAATTTTCCACCCACGAACCGCGCACTTCGATTCCACGAAGAACAACGTCAAGCCCCATGCGATGCGCTGAGCGTTCCATTTCGCGCGCTTCGGCCTCGTACGGCGTTCCGATTGTGTAGTATCCGACAACAAGCGGCTTCGCTGGCGTCGGCTGAATGTCCTCGATGTTTCCAAACTCGAAATGTCGGAGATTCGACGCCGGGTTCAGGTTCACGATCCGCGCGCGCTGTTTGAATTCTTCGGCGCTGTGATCGAAATCCACGAGCATCCGCTTGTAGACGATGCTCCCCTGTACGGTGGCGTATCCGTCGTGCCACCACGATTGTTTTGGGCTGTCGGTCCCGGCTCCCATGTCATAGCCGAGCAGGTAGATTTCCGACGCCCCCATAGCGATGGCCAGCGCAAGTGCCCCGTACCCTGAATTCGTGTTTGGAAGGATCCCACGTGCAAGCGATGGGTTACCGCCAACGTTCGAATCGGTATCGATTCCATAAATGCCAGCGTCAAGGCGGTCCTGGTCTTTGCCAAGCTGCATGACCCTGGTTGCCTTGAGCGATTTGTAGCGCTCAGTGAGTTGCGTCGATGTCATCGACGCGGACGGCGGTAGCTGGCCAGTATTGGCCCACGCATAGAAGCATCCGATGTCCATCGAATACAGGATCGCCGGGTCAATGACTTCGAACGCCCGGTTGATTCCGATGACAAGCTCGCCGTGCAGACGCGCCCAATCAAAGCCTTTCAGTGACGGCCCGCCGCCGATCAGGAAGCATCGACGCCCGGCCCATGACTTTTCAGGCATGACTTCGTGAAGCATTTTGCCGGCAAACTTCGCTGGTTGTGCGGGAGTGACGCGGCGGTTGTTGTTCGGGGCCAATCCATGGCCGCGCTTCGGCGGATCGCGTTCAAGTGACAATCTGCTTCTGATCTCCCCGTCGGCACCCACAACTACACGCGCATCTCGGATCCGCTGCATCGCCTTGTGCACGTAAATCATCGGACAACCTCGAACGCGTTGCCCGTTGTGGCGGCGTACGTCGCGCCGAGGATCTTGATCGCGCGCGGCGAAATAACAACGCTGGTGTTTGGCGAATCGAGGTATGTTTCCTGGACGATTCCGGCGGCTGTCACGCCCTGCGAACGCAATGCAAGACGTTCTTCCATTTCGGGATTCTGGAGCAGGAACAACGCCTGCTCGCATACGGCATTCTTCATGGCGTCCGTAGGCGCGGCTACGTAATCCGTGAAATCGTAATCGGCACACGATTCAAGATCGGACTGCGCCGTTGTCAGCGCGGCGGTCTTGTCGACGCCCGACACAAGCCAAGTAGCCGACGCCCATAGGCGCGTGACGAAATAGGCGTCTGCCTCTTCTTCGGTCAACCACAGAGTTGTACCGCTCACTTGCTTTTCCTCCCCGGCGGACGCCCGCGGCGCTTTTGTTCGTTCGGGACAGAGATTTCTTTCAGTTCCGTATTGGCTTCCGTCTTTGCTGCCTCGACGGCTTCACAGGCTGGCTCAGGTTCAACGATCTCAGGTTCGGTCGGTACAATCTCCTTACCGGAAATCACGTCGAATATGAAGGCAAACGGCGCGCCCGATTCGATTTCTTTCAGGCTCCAAACAGCATATGCGAGGCGCGATCCGACTGATTCGGCGTCGCATTCTTCGCCGCATTCGGCGATCTGTGCTCCGTCAAACGTTAGGACATTGCCGTCAAACCCGAACCGAGGTGCAGCCCCAATGGAAACGGCGCGGTCATTTGGGCATTCGACCGGTGGGATCCCTTCCCATGAATCGAGCGTGATGGATTTGTACCCATCCATCGGTAAGATCGGATCGCCTACAACGATTACAGGGATACCGGCTTTCCCGTATGCGGAGATGACTTTCTGTGCATGCCATCCAGCATCACACACAACCATGTCGCAGGTCTCAACTTCGCAGTCTTTGACGTGTTGCGCGTTGCGGAGGCGCGGACGGTGGCCAAGCGCAGAAAGGCCGGAAACACAAGCGCGCCCGATTGTGTCATCCGGCTTGACGAAAACGAGTAGAATCATGTGCTCCTCATGTGTGCGGCGGGCAATCCATTTCTGAATTGCCCGCCGCCAGTTTGGTCTAGTTCACCTTGATGACGAAGCCGGGCAGGTCTTTGACGCTTGACGCCACCTTGGTCCAGTTCGAGCCCGTTGCGATGGCTGCATCGTTCGGGTTTGCGCCGCCGCCGGTCATGTCCCACGCCATCCCGCGCAGGCCGAGCTGCATCGTGTATTCGCCCTGGATGCGCCCGATGAGGTTTGCCTTGGCAAGCTCAACCTCGTATTCGAGCGGAGACTGCGCGCTGTCTTTGATGACCGCCGCACTCGATTGCAGGCCAAGGATGTAGCGGACGGTTGTCTCGCCGCTTACCGCCGTAATCAGCGAGGATTCGTCGGTTACGATCACGGTGCGGCCAAGCGTCGCGGCGTTTCCGCCGTACGCGATCAGCCCGGCGATGGTGTCCATCTTGTCGCCGAGCTGGTTGTCCACCAAGTTGTAGTAATCGAGCGAATGCATCACGAGACACGTGATCGATTCCGCGCGGTCGCCCATCTTTGCGAAACCTTTCGCGAGATTCTGCGTGGTGAGCGTTTTCGTGGTTTCGGCGGTCGCGTCGAAAGTGAGTGAACTTTGCGTCAAGAGCGCATTCACCAGAGCCGAGATGGACGATTTCACCATCTGCTGGGCCTTGAGTTGGCCAAGCCACGTGCCGACGAGGATGGAAAGCGCGCCCGGATCGGCTTCAATCTGCGCCCAAGCGTCAAGCGTTTTGGCGAACGGGCCTTGCCGACGGCAGATGTTCACGGAGACAAGTTCGCCCTGCACGAGATCGATATCGCTCACTGCGGCGACGCTGTTCGGGTCGCGGTGGTTGTCGCCATCCGTCGGCAGAAGCATCATCGCGCCTTGCGAATAGTCTCCCTGCAACGCTTCGGACTTCAGGACAATCGCGCCTTTCGAGGAGCCGTTGAACAACGCAAGGTTTTGCGCGACGGATTCCTCAAGGCCCGTTTGGAACTGGTCGTCGTAAATTATAAAGGTGTTACGTGTGTACGCCATGGTTAGTTACCTCACAGCGGCAACTTTCCGTATGCCGCCTTTCCGTGTTTGTCTATGAAATCCGATTTGTCTTTCGGGTTCATTTGGCTGCGTTTCATTCCTGACGCGCCGGGAATATAGTTCCCGCCGCCCGACCCGCTCCCTCCGGTTGCCCGGACGTGGTGCGGATGCATCTGGCCCCAAATGTCAAGCGCCTTATCGACCGGCATCAGTTCGGACGCGTCGGATCCGTCTTCTTTCTTGAAGCGGATTTCGAACAGGTCTTTGAACTTGCCATCGACGGGCTTACCGTCCGGTCCGAGTTCGGGCTCGCGTTTGTGGGCTTGGAGCAGGTGAGGAACAACGTCCGTGGCTACGTCGTTGAACTTGTCTTTTGCGGCGCCGTGAATCACGTTGGTGATCTGCTCGCGCAATCTGGCCTGGCGTTCCGATTCAAGCTCTTGCTTGTACCGCTCCGCTTCGGTCTTGAACTGGCCCAACTGACTGGCGACACGTTGTTCTGCCGAGCGTTCCGCTTCGGAAAGTTTCGTGGCCGTTTCCTGAGCTTGTTGTTCCAGTTCGCGTTTCTGCGATTGCAGGTCAACAAGCATCAGCTCAAGTTCCGGTGTTCTCGCGGTCTGCGCTTTCAACGCCCGGATCTGATCGTCTTTTGCGGACAGTTCCTTTGTCAGTTGCGCGCGCTGGCGTTCGAGCCGGTCCTTGATCTGATCCTCGATGTCAACCTTGATTTCTTTCCCATCGACAACAAACGGTTTCCCGTCTTCGCCGATTAGCGTGCCGCCTTGTCCAATTCTGAAATCCATGATGTTTGTTCCTCTATTTCCGCATTATCGGTTCGCGTTACCGTGCCGGGTATGAGCCCGTGTCTTCGCCGCGCTGTAAGGCCGCGCGTACGCCATCACTTCATGCGCTGCGCAACAGGCGAAGCGCTTCCTCAATTCGTTGACGTGCAAAACGCGATGTATCGCGCCTTTGGATTGATTCGAGCGCCGCGATTGACTCAGAAATAAGCGAGTTGGCGCGCGCTACCTGATTCGCCGCGTCGCGGATCGCCTTCGTGTCTGCAGCCGGGCGCATCGGGCTTGCTGGAATGTTCTCCGTCAAACCGGGATTCGGCGGTTTTGGTTTGTTGTCACTGTCCATCGGAATGTTCCTCCGCGGTAATGTCTATGTTGGTTTCCGCTCGTGCCGCGCGTTGCTGTTCGAGCGCTGCAAGTTCGGCGGCAACGTCGAAAGTGGGCGGAAGCTGTTCACCCGCCTGAAGGGTTTCAAGGAATGTCTTGAGCGTGAGCTGGTCTGACGCCACCAGGCCTGACATGATGGAAATCATTCCGGAATCAATGGACGCGTCATCGAAATCGCGGTTGTAGGAAACCTCGATTGCGCCGGTGTCACCGGCCCAGATCGCCATGATCTGCCATGCCTGCGATTCTGCGGATTCGGCAGCAAGGCTTGTGGAAATGAGCGAGGATTTGAACTCGTGCCGGTCTTCGCGCTGGGAGTCCGCCGACTGCACTTGTGCGCTGTCTTTCTTAGCCTGTGCGAGCGCGATCTGGTAGATGCTCTCGACAAGCCGATCTATTGACTCCTGAATGGAAGCAAGTCCAGAGCACGACGGCTCAAGATAGCCAAGTGATATTTGCGCGGATCCGGCCTGGCTGGAATCAACGAAGAACCCCTGGCCCGTGTCGAATCTCTCCGGCTTTTTCGGCCCAATGACGTATGCCACCGGGTGAGCCATGAGGTATTCAAACCAGTCTTTATCGCTGGTCTTGTTGTAAATCAGAATCGCATGATCGTGAATGTCGCGCGTGACCGGCCATCCGCTGAAATCGGTGTTTTTGATTCCGAAGAACGGCACCAGCGGCACAACACCAGACGTGTTTTCGCCGTGCGAAACGAGAGCGTCGTCTTCGTACCGTTCCCATGTCGTGCGAGTCCACACCTTGTGAATCGTCACGTCTTCGGCGGCTACGCCTGGAGTTTCGCGCACAGCCTTCTCGGTTTCGGTAACGACGGCCCAAAGAAGCTTGTTGTCTACCGGATCCACTTCCCAGTCGATGACGTTTGCCGCCGGGATGCTCTCAAAGAATGGCCGGTGTTGCGCCTTCGCCTCTTCGCCTTTTGACGCGAATCCGGCTTCCGGCGCGGTAGGCATATCGACCGCAACCCATGAGATGCCGTCCACTTGCGCGTTTCTCACGACTCCCTCGAAGAACACGGAAGCCGACGTGTCGCGCTTATCGACGTTGTTTTCGAATTCGGCAAGGCGTGGCGGGAGTTTGCGTGTCGGGGCTTTGCGAAACAGCAAACCCATGCGGGCGTTTACGACTTTGGCTGGGTAGTTCTCGTATACCGCGCGGGCGGAGCGTAGGAGGTAGTTCGAGTCTGTCTCGTTGTCCCCCTGAAACAAATACGTGTCGCCAGCCGCCTTGACGGTTGCGGCCCCGTCGTAGAGGTTTCGCGCAACCGTGCGGACAGCTTCCGTCGCAACGTAGTCGGGATGCTGCGTATTAAGATCAGCGTCTGCCATGCAGACAGTCAAGCGCAGTGTACAGGTTTCGACAAAGGCAAAACCTGAAGAGGGAACCCCTTAGAAGACCCCTATCCCCTTGAGCGCCTCATATTCGTACTTGACATCGACGCCGCCGGAAAGCTCTGTGAGCGCCCACACCATGGCGTCAAGCCGGTTCGGGCTATCCGGATCCCCGGCGCTCCACTGACACAGTTCGTCTTCGAGAAGCGCGAATTCTCCAACCATATGGACAAGTCCCTGCTCGCTTAGCGCCGCTATAGGTTCGGCGCGCGTGATCTTTCCGCGCGATGCGTGGACGGGCATGACTGGGACGTTCTTGTCAACGGCCTCAATCGTGCCTGCAACCATTTCGCCGCCCTGGTTGGACTCGTACACCAGTCTGTCTGCCTTGTGCCTGTAGTAAGCCGTACAGGCCGCGCGTGCCCATGTTGCGGGGCTCCCCTGGACGCTCATATCGTCCATGACGTAATAATGCCCGTCCGTGCCTTTGCCGGCCACTACGACGCCTGCTTCGTCTCCGGTTGACGTTGCGGACGGGTCAAGCGCGACAACCACGCGGGCAAGGTCGACGTTGGCGGGGATTCGATGTACGCGGTCACGGTCGATTTCGGATTGCGTCCAGAGCGCCCCCTCGACCTCGTCATCGAACTTGCCTTCCAGGAAACGCTTCCGCTTGGTCTTGGACAGCTTTTCAAGGACGTTCTCGATGTACCCCTCCGCGATGTTCTCGCGGTTGTCTGACGGGTTCATGCGCATCGACGCATGCGACGCCGGGTCAATTCCATCGCCGAAGAATCGCTTGTATACCCAATGCCGTTTCGACGGAGGGTTGCAGTCAAAGTAAACCCTGTTCTTGAGCGCCGTCTTTTGGGCCAGTCGCGTCATTGCAGTCTCGACTGAGTCCGCCGATATTTCCGAACACTCGTTGAACCAGATCGTCGCGAACTCTTTACCGAGAATTTTGTCTACGCGATCTTTGTCATCCAGCCCGCCAAACCAGATTTCTGAACCGTTTGGCAACTGGACAAACCAGTCCGTCTTGTTGATAGGGCATACGAGATCTGGCTGGCATGTCCGCAAGACTTTCGGGAACGTGTCGAGGGCGACGGATTGCTTGACGGTGTTGAAATGGCGACGGAGAATCGCATGTCGCGAACCCGCTGCCTTGATCGCCCTGTACAGAATCGAGTAGAGGAAGATGAACGTCTTGCCGGAGCGGGAACCTCCGTATAGAAGGATTTCACTTGCTGGGCTTCCAAGGATATCAAGCGCCACCAGTTGCGCAGCGGTCGGCTTGAACGCGCGGTTATAGGTCATCGTGCAACGGGTCGCGGTATACTATGTTTCCGGTGATTTCTTGTTTGGCTGGCGCTTCGAACCCGAGGATCTTGCATAACTGTTGCGCCGCCGCAATCTTGCTGTGCATTTTCAGCTTGGTTCCGAGTTCGTTTTGCGAGTGCTCTTGAATTGCACGCGGGTCCCCGGCGTTCATGTCAATTCCGCCGCACGGCCCACTGTAGTCAGGAACGTTTGCGCGCACTATTGCAGTCAGAATCTCGCACAGTTCGTCTTTTGTTGCAATTGCGGAAGAACGCGTTTCACTCTGAATGCGCCCGATCTCTTCTTGGATACTAAGTTTCGCTAATAGTTGCGCGGCCTGTTCATTTGCCGTTCTTTTCGAATACCCGGCACGGATCGCGGCCTGTGTGCCGTTCCAATCTTTGACGTATTCCGTCACGAACGCTCTCTGTTTATTGTTTAACATCATACGTTCATCCTACCGCACTGTACATTCAGATCAGGCAATCTCGCTGGAGATGTAATGCTCAGCAGCGGCAAGAACGGCCTTGCAGAATGACGAGTAATCCTTGGAAGCGGAAGGCGGATCCGAGACAATGTAGAACCGGAAGCACTCGTTATCGTTAGGTCCAACCGCAAAACCTTTCAGCTTGCTCAGCAGATAGGCAGCCTCTTCGCTTGTATTGAATTCTGGGAATACCGCCTCAATTGGAGAGCCGGTCCCATACATGTGTAAATACTTCGGCAGTATCCCGAATACCCTGCATATTTCACGCGTGTCCATTATGTCATCCCTTTCTCTCTCGAACTACCGCGCTGTACATTCAAATCGGGCGATTGTAGTCGCTTGAGACTTACTGAATTGGGTGCTTGCACATCGGATGGCTAGGCGGATGCTCAAATGATCCTGGAGGCATTTTAAGGAGCCTAATAAGCCCGATATCGCATATTTTCAGTATCTGCCTTTCGCTCAGGTTCATCTTCTCCGCAATCTCACGTATTGTGCACGGCGGAGAAAGAGGGTCTGCGATCCCTAATCTCAACTTCATGACGCGCACCTCTTTCTCTGATAGCTTGTCTTTGTATTTCTCGATTAGCTCACAGAGGTGAATGGCGGACATGCCATTAATTGCCTTCCACGATCCTCGTTTGCTCATTTCAAAACCATCCTTCACGTTGCGGAAAGAAAAATCATCCAGATTCCATACGACATCACAGCAAGAAAAGACGCCAACCCCAGGGCCGCGAAGGCGAGAAGAACCTGCGCAGCGACGAGTGTTTTTGGTTTTCCTTCGCCATGCTTGTTTTCTTCGCCATACTTGCGAATTAGCCATTGGTGGTCAGCCTCGGTAATCTCGTATATCCTCTGGCAGTCCGCCGTCTTCCAGCTGTCTTGACAGCCAGTCTTTATAAAGATGTGGCAGATTTCTCTCACTGTATCATGCTCCTATTGTGGTTTCTACAACTCGCCATAGATACGCGCGCGCGCGTCCTTTAGAGCTTTTACTTTAGTAAAAGCGATGACTGGCGCGCCCAAGGCGCCCCGCGAGATTCATTCGATAAGTCCTTGGGCGAGCAATATCGCCGCAGCCACAAAGAACAGGACTGCCGCTATCCAAAACATCGTCCCGACGATCTCTTTGTTCTTCATAGTGTCTTGTCCCAACTGCACGTGTCGTTCAATTCACCAGACTCGATTTCCTGTACACACGCCTCAAGGGCCATCTTGCGTACATGTTCTGGCACGCGGCCTTCCTCAAGGAACCGGAGTATTTCTTTGACGGCCATGGCCAAAACCTGAACGTCGGTCGCGCCCTGTTGATACCTGGCGTAGGCGAGTTTCCGCGAGTTCGCCTTGACTGAGAAAAATGCGCGTTCGCATTTGTTTGAGGCGCGCGGCTTCCGTTTCTGCATCAGATCTCCTTCACGTTTCCGACAATGACGCAACACGCGGTTTGCGTTTCACTGGCTCATCGAGCGGCCTGAGCTTATGTTCCGCTTCCTCGCGCACTCTCTTTGTGATGCGTTTCGGTCGATTCCTGATAGTGACGATTCTAGCGGACTCGTAATCGCGAAACCATTCAGCGGCCCATTCGATCATCTTCTCCTTGAGTGTGGCGCGCCGCGCACACGCGATGCGTCGATACCTATTGGCCTTTATCACCATACGAACAGGGCCTATTGGCGTTTGAACCGATACGACTTCGGCATCGCGCGCTCTTGGTTTCTTGTCTTGCATTCGCTACTCCTTCTCGAAGTGGATTGCCTCGTCTTGCGTCATGCCACTGTCCTGCAACTCGCACATCAGGATGAAGTCGCCGTCGCTCACGTCGATGCCGGCCACGGCAAGACGTTCAGCGAGCGCGCTGTCTGCCGGGTTCGCCCTGTGGCACTTGTTATCTTCGTGCGATCCCTGTTCAGTGCGATACGTTCTTCGCTCGCGCAAAGCGAAGCGGGCCTGCTGGAAGTCAGCATCGTCTAGGTGTTCACTGAGGATGGGATAGGATGCGTTCATTCGACAGCCTTCACGGCCACAGTCCACGTTCCGTGTTGGCCGACGACGTATCCGATCGACACCCAGTCGCCGGGCCGAATGCCAGCCTCGAACATATTGCTGATACGGCTGTTTGTTCCCATTGCGCGCTCAAGTTCCCGTGGATGTGGCTCTGAGTCCTGCCACGGGAACCCAATGACGATAGCGGACGGCGCGAACCTTGCCAGCACGTACGCGCGCGGGTGGATGTGGCGGACTCGCTGGACTTTGTGGCCCTTCGACTTGCAGAAAGAGAGGATCGCGCTTCGGGCTTTGCGTTCGAGGATGGTCATCAGCTTACCTCTCTTTCACACATGTTCAAACTATTCGCCCGTTCTTTGTATTGAGCAGCCTTGCGAAAATACCCTTTCATGTAACGTGCTCCTTGGATGCACACAAACGGCTCCATCACGATACAGACGCATTGCGCGCGCCCACACGTCGGGTGCCACAGGAACTCTAGGAACGTCTTAATCACGAGCCATCTCATCACGGCCTCCAATTCCACACGGCATCGCCGCCGCTGATTTCCGGCAGATACTTACCGTCAATCTTGTCTGGACGCACCCACTTGCACATGAAGTCGAACGTTCCTTCACGTTCAACGCGCCACACAGCCCCCTCGACCGGCTCAGTGGCTCCGTGAAAGCCGTAGTGGCGTTCAGATCCTCTTTGCCCGGAGTCAAGCATCTCTATGGCTCGCTCGATTGAGATTGGATCTCCTGCGTGTATTACATATGGGCTGTCTAGTTGACATGTGGACGCAAAATATCTTGCGTCGCTTGTTGACGCCCGAATATTGTGCTCATCGAAAACATCGAACACGACGAATGGCTCTGTAAGTGGATTAAGCTCGTACCGCGTCCCATGTGCCTGTGCCAGCCATTCACCGACGATGCGGTAGCCTTCCGGAAGATGCCGGAACCTGTCTTGCTCTCGACGCACCCAGTAGGCAAACAGTTGATGCTGCTCGTACGGGCTTGATTTAGCGAGATAGCCAGACCTCCCAAGCGCGCAGATCTGCCCGTCGATGTTGGCGACGGCGCAGCAGGAGCCGTCGAGCTTCTCGGTGACGATGACGCGGTCGTGTCGGTCTCGGGTACGCTCTGTTGCGATGCGCGCATGCCCTTCGTGGCATTTGTGATCTCCTTCGCCCATGCGCGATCCTGGAAGGTGTGGGATGTGTCCGTATGCCTTACGGCCCAGCGGCTTGAACGGGGTTGTCATGCGTCCGCCTCGCTCTCGGCTTTCGGCGGCAACAGGAACGCGCTATCGATGTACACGTTGCCGATGACGCGCCAACCCTCTTGCATCGTGAACACGTGCGAGTTGTACGCGTGCTCCGAGTCGAGATTGAGCTTCTTGCTCCCGTCGAAAAACCCTTGCCGCTCGCTCCAGATCATTTCGCGGTATTCAGGCCCGCGCCTCATGTCGTCTTCGTTGCTCAAGGCGAGTACCGTCTTGAGTTTGTCCAATGAGATGTACGCCGAGTTGCAAGTCTTCGCCTGAATCGCGTCGCCATCGAAGATGTGCACCTTCGCCTTGTCTTGCTGGAGAGTTTCGAGACAACGCAAAAACGCAGGATTCTTCATCCCGCTCAACAGATCGAGCAACTCGCGCAAATCATCAACCGCCGCGAGATTCAGATCTGAGAATTCGCGCGGGCCTGTCTTCTTGTCCTTGTCGAATACGCGCACCATCCATGTGCTCGTGGAGTTTCTGTTTCCGAACCACCCATACGGAATGTCGATGTGCGTTGCCGTGTTGCGATCAAGGCATTTGGCGATGCTCTCTATTGTCGGTTCGTCCAGCCCGAGCATCCACGCCGCAAGCTCATGCACGCCGATTGCTCGTGCCGCTTCCGAGCGTTTCTGTTTGTCACGAATTCCGGCAGCGGAAAGAATCCACTCGTGCGACCGATACTTTATGCCCATGTATAGCTTCAGTTTGTCCGTCATTGTTCCACCTCCGGTTCCAGCAGGAACGCGAACCGCGCCCCGCGTTGCAACGCCTCGCTCATCTCGGCTTCTTCGTCTGGAGAAAACCCTGCGATCTCGACGTCGAACGTCGTTCCTGCATGTAACCAACCATGCGCAAGATCGGCGTAATTCGCGTAGTTGTACACGCTCTCGCCGGGCATCGTTCCGTTTTGCGTCCCGTCCGCAATCAAGTCGTGAACTATCAGTTTTGCCGTCATAGCTTCGCTCCAAATCCTCTTGAGATGTTGACGGCCACACACACGGCTTCCGCCCCGCATTGCTCATCTTTGTCGTCTATCCATTCCTTAAGGTATTCAATCGCCAAGCGATTGCGCTCGTCGAAACGATTCGCCGGATGTAGTTCGTTGATTTCTTTGGTTCTTTTGTCGTACTTCGCGAGGTCAATCATATCGCCACCTCCGGGCAATCGTCGTGCGTGCGTCCGTCGAGGATGCGGCCTGCGCGCTGTTTGCCGACGCGCATAAGAATTTCCCCTCCAGCACATGTGGCGGCCATGTACGAGGATTGTTCCGTCCATGTCTGCGTTTTCGCATCGAATGCTACGAACAATTTCTTGTGGCTTTCGCGCTCCCAGTCGAAGCCGATTTCATCAACCGGCATCCACTCGCCCCATCCCTTGAAGTTGAACGCGACGCCGGCCTCGGCGCATTGATCGCGCACGGAGCGCACCCACTCAGGATCCATCGGCCTCGCGCCTGGGCCGGATTCACCGCCGACGATTACGCCGTGCAGGCAATCCGATAATTTGTTTCCGGCTGCCGAACCAATCCCCGCCGTCGACACCTCTTGAATATCCAACGGCCCCAGCAACGGCTCGCCAGACACCCACCGCGATACGAACGGCGTGCGCAACAGCCACGGGATGCGGATGTCGGCCATCTCTTGGTTTTCGGCTGTCACCATGCCGATGACGTTCGGTAGCGGCGGGGAGATATCAACATTCCCGCCAAGATCCTCTATCGCCTGCCACAGATCGTCTACGCCTTCGGTGTACATGCGATTTGTGACGTACTCATACATCCGCTTAGCCCGCTTCGTGCACAGAATGTAGGTGTGTTGTGGCGTGAGCGCCATCACGGCAAACACGCGATCAATCCATTCCTCGCGCACGCTTTCCGCGAACAGATCCGACATCGAGCACACGAACACGGTTTGTGGCTTCCGCCAGTGCATCGGCTTCTCAAGCGCGGACTCGACAAGGACGGACTTGCCGTTCCACTCGTCACCGGTCACGACCTCAGAATACCCGCGTGTTCCCATCGCGACTTGTCGCCGTGCCATCCGCAGCGCGTAGCAGCGGGCGCAACCTGGAGATTCTTCCTTGCACCCAACGATCGGATTCCAGGTCTTGCCTTGCGTGCCGTCCGCGTTTCTTGCCCATTCGATTTTCGTGCTCATTCCTATTCCGCTCCTATGTGATAATCGTGGTCTCCGCAGTCACACTCGCACACGTACCCCGGCAGGCATTCCGGAGACGCGCCGAACTCGCACGGCTCAAGATCGTCCGTCTTGCAGGCGCATTCGTGCGGCAGATACAGGCCGTCGTAGCCGACAGCTTCGAGCGCCGATGCGTATTTCAGGGTTTCAGCTCGGCTCATTTCGCCACCTCCACATCAGTGAATCTGATCCCGCCGTCAGCCGAAAATATTCCTACCTCGCCAGAATCACACTCGACTATCCCAGCGGCTGTCTGCTCAAGCCAATGCTGAAACCATCCCGGTTGCCATTCGCCGTCGATCCACGATCCGTCAACGTAGTCGAGATTCCTCGCCTCGCATCTGCGCTGTCCGTGTTTGATTCTCTGTTGTGCTGTCATTTCGCCAGCCTCCTACGCAACTTGCGGACTTCTTTGCGCAAGCCGGAAATTAACTCGGTGTCCAACCCGTCCTTGCCTGACGACGGGTACTCCATCAGGAAGCAATCGCGATGCGCCATATGTTTGCCGGGCAAGAGCGTCTTAGCGTATTTCAGCCCACAGAAACAGCATTTCATGATTTGGCATCCTTCAGCGCCTCACGCGCTCGTTGTCCGCCGTCCATAGTTACTTCGCATTGGTCCTTGTCCTCTCCATGCATCCGCACCCACCGCCAGTGCTCAGGCGCGCCGTAGTACTCAACAACCTTCTGGAGATTCAGCGCCTTCGTCTCTGCCTTGTTGGTTGCGCCGATCTGTCTCGCAAGCTCCTTCCCGTTTATTTCAAGCGCGTCTTCAAGGACCTTGATTCGTTCTACCGCCGTTTTTGCGATTTCTACGTATCGCAGCAAATCGTCCTTGATGTGATCGTTTTCGGATTTCAGTCGCTCGATTTCGTCCATCAGGTCCGGCACCGCGTTGCAGGCCTCCTTGATATACTTGCCATCCTGAATATCAACCATAAACGAGCGCACCATATAAGGCTCAGACTCAATCAACCTGAGAAGTGTGCTATTGGGCCAAAGCTCAGAGTCTTGAGTTTCGAATCTACAACCACATGCGGACTCTAAAGCCCTGAGTTTGTCGATTTGATCTTGTGTCATGTCATTCTCCAGGTTTCGTGTCCACCAGAAACATTCGCGCAACATGCTTCGGCTTGTTTGCGTCGATCCAGACTACGGCTATTTGTTTGGTGTACATCCATGCTACTGCTTCCACAGGATTTGGGTAATGACTATCCCACTCAAGGTCTCCGAAACGTGGGTCTGCCTTGGCCATTTTCAGGATGGCTTCCGCCTCACCTGGCAATAATCCGTTTTCATGCAACAACTGTTTCATTTTCTCAGCTACTGTCATACCGCCTCCATTCTGTTTTCACGCTCTTTGATTGTGATCTGAACCGTGTACGTCTTGCCATCACCGCGCGGGCCAGACACAATGATCCCCCGCTCAAGTACGCCGCGTTCGTCTTCATAGTCGAGCAACCGTACGCGGTCGCCGGGCTGGAACTTCGGTTTAGGCTTCATTCCTCGTCTCCAAACACCGCGCGGCATTCGCGCGTCCGCCGGTACATCCAGTCGGCATCGGGCCTGTATAGCGGCGCCCCGAACAGCGCACACCGCCCGTTCTCGGTGCGGCGGTCGGCGTACACGACATGCGGGCACTTCGGCGAACATTTGATGCCGCGCACGACGCACGAGACTTCCCGCGTCATCTCATGGTTGCGGTCATCCACCTTTGCCGCATCTACGGTTTCGTCGCGGACCTGGATCGCCGTTTTGCGAGGCTCACCGCGTAGCGTGACTGGATGCGCGTCGATAAACTCCTTGGCCAGCCTGTGCGCCGTTCGGTCCGGTTTCAGATTTTCGTACCCAACCGGCGAATCCCACAGGACCGCTAGTAGCTCGTTTATGTCAACTTCGCCCACGTGTTGTGCCGCGAACTCCTCTACGTCTCGTTTCCTGTAACCCGTCATCTCTCGCTCCTCTCGTTTGCTCAAATTTGCGCCGCTACGGGGGCGCCACGGCGATTGCCTGCGTTCGGTAAGGGATTCATGCTACCTGCCGATTTCAGATTCTCTACGGCCAACCTCGCGCGATTCGCGTCTCGGATTTGCAGCAACAGGAGCCTGACGGAGGTTCCGTCGCCGGTCGCTTCGGCGGATACGAGTCTGGATTGCATCTCAGAAAGGCTGGTCGTCATAGTCATCATCCGGCATGCTGTTGTCTGCAAATGTGTTCGGAATTATCGTGACGCCACTTGCACAATTCTCGAACCGCTGAAGGTTGCTATGAAACACGAGTTTCAGCTTCCCGGTCGGCCCGTTGCGGTGTTTCGCCACGTCGATGTTGATCACGTCTTGGTTTTTGGCTTGATCGTCTTTTTTCTGTTCGCGCCACATCAGGATGGCAACGTCGGCATCCTGTTCAATCGATCCAGACTCGCGCAGATGGGAAAGCTTTGGACGCCCCACGTCGTCCTTCTCGGCTTCCCGACTTAGTTGTGACAGCGCAATCACGGGCAACCTCAACTCGCGCGCCATCGCCTTAATTTCGCTGCTGATTTGCGCAACGCCCACCTGACGGCTTTCGACGCGACCGGACATTTTGATCAACTGCATGTAGTCGATGATGACAAGCGATGTGTCTTTGTGCTGCTGGCAGTGTTG